>JGI24723J26617_10003775_pt1 | contig 10790 bp, 8 predicted proteins | sample Cruoilmetagenom6_FD_26617 | JGI IMG/M metagenome (IMG submission 26617) | reverse complement strand
TTGATAAACTGATCCAGATAGGGATCGCCACTGTTGTCAATGTCGCCCACATGCCCTGTCCATTGCACTAGTCCTTCGTGGATCATCGCCACATCGTCGGCGATGGCACGCACCGAACTCATATCATGGGTGATGGTCATCGCGGTGGCGCCCATTTCAACCACAATTTCGCGGATCAATTCGTTGATCACCCCTGACATGATCGGGTCCAGCCCTGTTGTAGGTTCGTCGAAAAAGATAATCTGCGGTTCGGCGGCGATGGCACGCGCCAACCCCACACGTTTTTGCATACCGCCCGACAGCTCGGCAGGAAAAAGTTCGGCAATATCGGGCTTTAACCCCACGCGGCGCAACTTTTCGATGGCAACGTCATGTGCATCCGCCTTCGACAGGCGATGCTTGCCCTGCAACAGCCGGAACGCCACGTTTTGCCACACAGGCAAGCTGTCGAACAGTGCACCCCCCTGAAACAACATGCCGAACTGATCCANAAANGCCTCGCGGTCGCCCGACTTGGTGTCAACGCTGTTTACGATGATCGTACCACTATCGGGTTCAATCAGTCCCAAAATACATTTCAAAAGCACCGATTTCCCGGTGCCGGACCCACCGATGATCACCATCGAGCTGGCCTTTTTTATATGCAGGTCTACCCCGTTCAAGACAACGTTATTGCCAAAAGCTTTGTGAAGGTCGGTGATTTTGATCATGATTAGAACAACAATTCAGTTAGCAGGTAGTTTGCGGCAAAGATTAAAACGGATGCGGTTACAACTGCGGTTTTCGTGGCATTGCCGACACCTTGGGCACCGCGTTGCGAATGATAGCCGCTGTAACAACCGATCAGGGCGATGATAAAACCAAATGCGGCGGCTTTGATCAGACCAGAGGATATATCGTCAAATTCCAGAATTTCCCATGTGTTCTTCAAGTATGTTGCGTCGTTGAAATCCAGCCTGTGGGTCCCCACAAAATAGCCGCCCATAATACCGATAGTATCACCGATAAAAACCAGAACNGGCAATATNATGGTAGCGGCCAGCACGCGCGGTGTGACCAGATATTTCATCGGATTGGTGGACAAAGTGGTCAGCGCATCGATCTGTTCGGTGACGCGCATGGTGCCGATTTCTGCCGCAATGGATGTGGAAACACGCCCTGCGACCATCAAGCCGCCCAGAACAGGCCCCAATTCACGCGTTATACCGATGGCGACGATAGAGGGTACAATCGCTTCGGCGTTGAAGCGTGCGCCGCCTGAATAAATTTGCAAGGCCAGCGCCCCGCCGGTGAAAAGCGCTGTCAGGCCCACGACGGGTAGCGAATAAAACCCGATGTTGATCAGTTGTTGCAGGAATGCGTTGTAATAAAATGGCGGGCGAAAGATATGGCTGACAGCAATGGCTGCAAATATTATCAACCGCCCGATGCTTTCGAACATCCCAAGCGTTGATCGTCCGATCCGTGCTAAAATACTGTCTATTGCCTGTATCATCATCATTACCCGTTTACATAATCCCGTTTATACCGCCCGCCAAGGCTTGTCAGCATCTCATATCCGATGGTGTTCGCGGCCTTTGCCACGACATCGATTGTCTGATGTGAATTTATGATCTGCATATGATCGGGAACCCGCTCCAGATCGGTTACATCAACCGTCAGTAAATCCATCGAGACACGGCCGATAACCGGACAGGGTACATTGCCGGCCCAAACCGTCAACCCGCCGTTGCCCATTGCACGGATCAACCCGTCGGCATAGCCCGCTGCAAGAGTGGCGATTTTTGACGGTCGTTTGGCAACCCAAGCCGCACCATACCCCACACTTCCGCCCGCCGCGACATCGCGGGTCTGGATAACGGGAATGGAAACGGTAACAACGGGCGTGGCATTGCGAAACGGTTCACCGCCAAAAAGTCCGACACCGGGGCGCACGAGGTCAAAATGATAATCCGGCCCCAGCAATATTCCACCCGTGGCGGACAGGGACCGGCGCATAGACAATCCGCGCGTCATTTCGTTAAAGTGCTGTAATTGTTGTTTGTTTTGGATGTGATCAGGTTCATCGGCACAGGCCAGGTGGCTGATGATCAAATCCGCTTTGGCAATTTTATCGCGTACCATGATAAATTCCGCCAATGGCATGCCCAAACGGCTCATGCCCGTGTCAATCTGTACGCCATAAGGCGTATCCGGCAGGCCCATGCGGAACTTTACCAGTTGTTTGGCCGAATTCAGTAAAGGGATCAGATTATAATCGCGGATCAGGGGGATATCCGTTGTCATTAGTCCGGAAAACACATAGATTGCAGGGCCGTTGCCAACGGCTTTGCGCACCGCGACACCTTCTTCGGCCAAGGCTACGAAAAAACTGCGTGCGCCTGCCTGTGCCAATGCCCCCGCAACAGGCCCCGCGCCCAAGCCGTAACCGTTTGCTTTGACCACAGCGGCGGTTTCCACTTCGGAAGCGGAAAGGGCGTTCAACGCTTGCCAGTTGGCGACAACGGCGTTTAAATCAATGGTCAGGGTTGCAGCGGTCATAAGCCAATCCTTTTTCGTGCCTATGGGCCACAGCATCGCTTTGAGGTCAAGTCGCGAGTGGTTTTAAAACATCAGAATTCCTGATCACCCTGATCGCCATATCGGGATGGCGCCAAATCCGTAAACCGTGTATACCGCCCTTCAAAGGCCAGTGAAACCGTACCGATCGGCCCGTGGCGTTGTTTGCCTATAATCACTTCGGCTTTGCCGTGCAGTTCTTCCATTTCAGCCTGCCACGACATCATTTTATCGGCCTCGTGGTCAGCGGGTTTTTCGCGTTCTTTGTAATACTCGCCGCGATATACAAACATCACAATATCGGCGTCTTGCTCAATCGAACCGGATTCGCGCAGATCAGACAATTGCGGGCGTTTATCTTCGCGGTTTTCCACTTGGCGTGACAGCTGCGACAGGGCAATCACGGGGATGTTCAATTCCTTGGCAATGGCTTTCAGCCCTTGGGTGATCTCGGACACCTCGTTCACGCGGCTATCCTTGGCGGATGCCGGGCGGACCAATTGCAGATAGTCCACCACCAAAACGTCCAGCCCGTGGGTGCGCTTTAACCGCCGTGCGCGCGCCGCCAACTGGCTGATCGGCAAAGCGGCAGTGTCGTCAATGAACAATGGGCAGCTTTCAAGCGTTTTGGCGGCTTCTACCAAACGACGGAATTCTTCTTCGGTCATTTCACCACTACGGATGCGTTGCGATTCAATTTCGGCGGCTTCCGACAGGATACGCGAAGCAAGTTGTTCCGATGACATCTCCAGCGAATAAAATCCGACAACGCCGCCCTGAACTGCCCCTATAGTGCCATCCGGCAGGGTGCCCTTCTTGTAATTCTTTGCAATATTATAGGCTATGTTCGTCGCCAATGAAGTTTTCCCCATCGATGGACGGCCTGCAAGGATCAGCAAATCAGACGGGTGCAAACCACCCAATTTTTTATCCATATCCGAAAGTCCGGTGGATGTGCCTGCCATGCCGCCATCACGCTGATAGGCCGCATTGGCCATGTTCACCGCATCTGTGACGGCTTTCAAAAAGCTTTGAAACCCGCTGTCGACCTGTCCCTGTTCCGACAGGGCATAAAGTTGTTGCTCAGCCTCGACTATTTGTTCGGCAGGCTCGTTGCTGACCTCCATGCGCTGGGCTTTGTCGGTAATCTCTTCACCGATGGCCATCAGGTCGCGCCGGATCGCCAAATCGTAGATCATTTGTGCGTAATCACGTGCCGCAAACACCGAAACAGAGGCCCCGGCAAGGCGTGCCAGATAGGCAGGCCCACCCAATTCGGCCAGCCCTTCATCGTCTTCCATGAAGGCTTTCAACGTGACAGGAGAGGCCAAAGCGTTCTTTTGGATACGCTGTGCCGCTATTTCAAAAATACGCCCATGCACAGGGTCAAAGAAATGGATTTCATTGACGATAGCCGCAACGCGGTCATAAACATCATTGTTGACTAACAAAGCCCCCAATAGGGCTTGTTCGGCTTCGATATTATGCGGAGACGGCTGTATTTCGCCACTCTGCTTGGTGTCGTTATGGTCTTTCACGGCTGCAATACTGCTCATTTTGATTTGGTTCCCTAAGACGTCTGTTATACGTTGAAAGCGTAGAATTTCGCAATCTGTAAATCCTGTTAACTTCCTGTGGATAAACTGTGGTTAACTTGCACATTTATAGGGTATTCGTCATTCAAAGACCTTTTATCAGCATAAATTTATGTGCGTTTTCAACGTCACATAGTTTGAAATTATCCACAACATTATGTGGATAAGATTGCGCGAAATACAAATTATGCTAAAAATAAGGTGTAAAGCAGCGATTCGAAATTCAAATGGGTCGGTGTTTTATTCACTGCCTCTCGGTTTTAGATCCCTCCAAGGTCCAAACCGTAATTTCAGGTGATACTTACCCGGCTGCTTTGCAGTCGGGTTTTTTCAAACAACTCGCCAATATAGTGGAAACCCGGGGTCAAACACGGTGACATTGCCATCACGCGTTTCAATGTTGACAGGATAGTCAACGGGCGTTGACGACTTTACCAGCGTCAGCGTGTCTTGGTTTGTAGCCAACCCATAATAAGCGGGGCCATTGAGGGACGCAAAGCTTTCCAGTTGATCCAAAGCGCCATCTTCTTCAAATACATGGGCCAGGCAAGACATTGTATTCGTGGCTGAAAACACACCGGCACAACCACAGGCGCTTTCTTTATTGGGGTCGGTATGCGGTGCACTGTCTGTTCCCAAGAAAAACCGTGCATCACCTGATGTCGCCGCCTTGCGCAGGGCCAGACGGTGGTGCTCACGCTTTGCAATCGGCAGGCAGAAATAATGTGGCTTTATCCCGCCCACAAACAAATGATTACGGTTGATGATCAGGTGGTGAGTGGTAATTGTAGCGGCCAGGTTTTTGTTCGCTGACATTACATAATTCACGCCGTTTTCGGTGGTGATATGTTCCGAAATAATCTTCAACTCGGGCAGGGCGCGGCGCAAGGGGTCAAGCACGGTATCTATAAAAACCGCCTCGCGGTCGAAAATATCAATATCTGCCCCTGTGACTTCGCCGTGGATACACAAAGGGCAGCCAATCTCGGCCATTTTTTCCAACACGGGCATGACATGTTTGATGTCTGTAACGCCAGATGCAGAATTGGTGGTGGCCCCGGCGGGATACAGTTTCACGGCTGTAATCAAGCCATCTGCATGGGCTGCTGCCACATCTGCGGCATCGGTATGATCTGTCAAATAAAGCGTCATAAGCGGGCGAAACCGCGATTTTTCCGGCAAGGCGGCCATGATGCGTGATCGATAAGCTGCGGCATCATTTGCCGTGACAACAGGCGGCACCAGATTGGGCATGATAATGGCGCGATCAAAGTGCCGTGCGGTTTCCGGCAAGACCGCACGCAGCATGTCGTCATCGCGCAGATGCAGATGCCAGTCGTCGGGGCGGGTGATTGTGATGGTTTGTGACATGCTTTGATTCCCGTCTTTATCAAGGGAAGTTTAGTCGTGTTTCGGCTTTCCAACAATCGGCGAATCTATTAGCGTGAAACTATTCTCAGGGCGGGGTGTAATTCCCCACCGGCGGTGATAGCCCGCGAGCGCTTTTAATCTATGTAATCGGATTGAAAGGTCAGCAGACACCCGTGAAATTCGGGGGCCGACAGTGATAGTCTGGATGGTAGAGAATGGATATGTGCGCGGGTTAACCCGCGTGCGTTTCTAAACGCTCTGGGTCTTGTTGTAGCAGAAAGGACTTAAGAGCCATGACAAAACCCGTAAATATCGCCTTTATCAAGGCGCAATGGCATGCGCAGATCGTTGATCAAGCACTTGTCGGATTTCAAGATGAAATCGGTAACGCAACTGTGGATGTGTTTGATGTCCCCGGTGCATTTGAAATGCCACTTCTTGCAAAAAAATTGGCTGAAACAGGCAAATATGACGCTATAGTCGCCGCGGCATTCGTGGTGGACGGTGGCATTTATCACCATCAATTCGTTTCGGCGGCCGTGGTTGACGGACTGATGCAAGGGCAAATGGAAACCGGTGTTCCGATGTTTTCCGTGTCTCTGACACCGCATAACTTTCAAGAAACCCCTGATCTGATTTCCTTTTTTGCAGCACACTTTGTGAACAAAGGACAAGAAGCTGCCAATGCGGTGAAGCAGACCCTAGCGATTTACGCGAAACTTTAGGGCAGAGCTGCGACAATTCAACAATTGGTGTGTTTGTACATCATGTTTTGATTAGGCTTTGCCGGATTTTACGGGGCGGGTGAAAGCCTGCCCCTGTTTATATTGTTCCGGAAAGCAGAACACAGATTTGTGACCATAGGCGGTTCCCCAATTACGGCCATTTCATGTATCGTGATCCATAGAAAGGGTCATGACTATGGCATATCGAAATACCAAGACAGGGTTTGGATTGATTGCAAGGGTTTTGCACTGGGGTATGGCCCTTGGCATANTCGCGTTGTTTGCGCTGGGCTATTGGATGCGCACTTTAACCTATACCAGCCCTTATTATCAGTCGGCACCTGATCTACATCAAAGCGTTGGTATGGTGATGTTTGGCTTGCTGGTGTTTCGGTTGTTTTGGAAGTTGGGCAATGTAGAGCCTGACACATCCGATTTGACACGTCTTGAACATATCGGTGCCGCCCTGATGCATTGGGCGTTCTATGCGGTGCTGTTTGTGATGATGGCGGCTGGCTATTTTATTCTGACCTTGGATGGGCGGTCATTCGGGATTTTTGATCTGGTCGATATCCCGTCTATCTATAGCCAAAAAGGGTTGGAGAAACTGGCAGGGCAAATTCACTGGATTCTGGCCTATCTGACTATGGCATTGGCCGTTTTGCACGGGGTGGCGGCGTTTTGGCATCACTATGTGAAACGTGATCGCGTGATGCTGCGAATGCTTAAGGGGTCGACGGATACATGATCTTTAAACTTAAAAATGAATATAAAAGGAAAACTGAAATGATACTGAAAACACTGATAGCGGCCAGCTTGGCCCTGACACTTGGTACGGCTGCTAATGCCGCGACTTATAAGATTGATAATGAAGGGGCACATGCCTCAGTCAATTTCGAGGCAAGCCATTTGGGCTATTCCGTGCTGACGGGCCGTTTCGATACATTCAACGGCAGCTTTGAATATGATGCGGCAAATCCAGCTGCTGGTTCCGTGAGTGTCGAGATTGATATGACGTCGGTAAATTCCAATCACGCCAAACGTGACAACCACCTACGCAGTGGTGATTTCTTTGATGCAGCCAACCATGCGGCGGGCAGCTTTGTCAGCACGGGTATCAAGGTCACGGGTGATAAAACAGCGGTGATCACAGGTGATTTGACTTTGCGCGGGATTACTAACCAGGTTGATCTGGATGCACGTTTTATAGGTGAAGGTGATGATCCTTGGGGCGGCTACCGTGCAGGGTTCGCGGGTACGACCACAATTCAGCTTAAAGATTACAATATGGACGGTGTTATTGGCGATGCGGCAATTAAAATCACTGTTCATGCTGAAGGTGTTCGTCAGTAATTCTAAAGATATGAACACCCTGTCCTAAATCTGTTTTGGGGCGGGGTTTTTATTCCAAAAGCTGTCATTACGGAAATACCATGCACCCAACGCAAAAAGCACCCCGAAGGGTGCTTTTAACGGTGGTTGTAATCTGTTTTAGGCTGATTTCGCCAAGTTGCGCAGCACGTAATGCAACACGCCGCCATGCTCGATATATTCAATCTCAACAGCGGTATCGATACGGCATTTCAGGGTGATTTCTTTTACGTCACCGTTGGGGTAGGTGATTGTGCAAGGCATATCTGACAGTGGTTGAATGTCGCCTTCTAGCCCTGTGATGGATACGGTTTCGTCCCCGGTCAGGCCTAGGGATTTACGTGTGTCGCCGCCCGTGAATTCAAACGGGATAACGCCCATACCCACAAGGTTGGAACGGTGAATACGTTCAAAGCTTTCTGCAATCACAGCCTTTACACCCAATAATGCCGTACCTTTCGCAGCCCAATCGCGCGAAGAGCCTGCACCATATTGCTGACCGCCGAACACCACCAGTGGGGTTCCGTTGGCCTGATAGGCCATGGCCGCGTCATAGATTGAGGTTTCTTTTCCATCCGGTCCTTTGGAATAGCCGCCTTCAGTGCCGCCCAGCATCTCATTTTTGATGCGGATATTGGCAAATGTGCCGCGCATCATCACTTCATGGTTGCCACGGCGTGATCCGTAAGAGTTGAACGCGCTGACAGGCACTTGACGATCTGTCAGATACTGCCCGGCAGGTGAAGTTTGCGCAAAAGAGCCTGCAGGCGATATATGATCGGTTGTGATCATATCGCCCAATAGGGCCAGAACCTTGGCATCCTTCACATCTGAAATAACCCCGGCTTCTGCTGCCATGCCTTGAAAGTATGGCGGGTTTTGAATGTAGGTTGATGTCGGCGGCCAATCGTAGGTTTTCGCGTCGGTAGTTTCCACCGCCTGCCACTTTTCATCGCCCTTGAATACGTCGGCATATTTCGACAGGAACGCATCGCGAGTTACGGTTTTCTCAACCATTTCAGCCACTTCCTGTGTCGTTGGCCAGATNTCTTTNAGNTAAACATCNTTACCGTCTTTATCCGTGCCGATCACATCTGTTGCCAGATTGATGTCCAGCGTNCCNGCAATNGCATAGGCCACTACCAATGGCGGTGAGGCCAGATAGTTGGCGCGCACATCGGGTGAAATACGACCCTCAAAGTTACGGTTGCCCGACAAAACAGATGTCGCTACCAAATCACCTTCGGCAATCGCAGCCGACAGCTCTTTTTGGATCGGGCCGGAATTGCCGATACAGGTCGTACAACCATAACCCACTAGGTTAAAGCCCAGTGCATCCAGATCTTTTTGCAGATCAGCGGCTTCCAAATAGGCTGAAACCACCTGGGAACCGGGTGCCAATGATGTTTTCACCCAAGGTTGCCGTGTCAGACCAAGTGCGGCCGCTTTACGCGCCACAAGGCCGGCCCCGATCATCACATAAGGATTGGACGTGTTGGTGCATGATGTAATGGACGCGATAACAACCTTGCCGCTTTCCAACGTGTAATCTTCACCTTCAACCGCAACTTCTTTGCCCATGGGGCGTTTGAATGTTTCTTCCATCTCTTTGCGGAACGCAGTTTGACCTTCTGTCAAAGCCACATAATCCTGTGGCCGTTTCGGGCCGGAAATCGCCGGTACGATCGTGCCCATATCCAGATGCAAGGTATCGGTATAAATAGGTGCATAATTCGCGTCGCGCCAGAAACCGTTTTCTTTTGCGTAAGCTTCAACCAATGCAACCCGATCTTCATCACGGCCCGTGTTGCGCAGGTAGCGCAGCGTTTCGTCATCGATCGGAAAGAAGCCACAGGTTGCGCCGTATTCAGGCGCCATATTCGCAATTGTGGCCCGATCTGCCAAAGGTAGCACGTCCAGACCTTTGCCGTAAAATTCGACAAATTTACCAACCACGCCTTTTTCACGCAGCAATTCCACGACTTTCAGTACCAGATCAGTGCCTGTTGTACCTTCCATCATTTTGCCTGTCAGTTCAAAACCCACAACTTCGGGGATCAGCATGGAAATCGGTTGGCCCAGCATTGCGGCCTCGGCCTCGATCCCGCCAACACCCCAACCCAGAACGGCAGCACCGTTCACCATTGTTGTGTGACTGTCTGTGCCAACAAGCGTATCAGGGTAGGCCACATCAACACCGTTTTGGTCGGCATCTTTCCAAACTGTCTGCGAAAGATATTCAAGGTTTACCTGATGGCAAATCCCTGTGCCGGGGGGGACCACGCGAAAGTTGTTAAATGCATTCTGGCCCCATTTCAGGAAAGTATAACGCTCAAGGTTACGCTCATATTCGCGTTCCACGTTCATCTGAAACGCACGCGGGTTACCGAATTCGTCAATCATAACAGAGTGGTCGATGACCAGATCAACCGGACTAAGCGGGTTGATCTTTTCTGGATCACCACCCAAAGCCACCAAACCGTCGCGCATTGCGGCNAGATCAACAACTGCAGGTACGCCTGTGAAGTCTTGCATCAATACACGGGCAGGGCGGTAAGCGATTTCACGCGGGTTCTTGCCGCCTTTTATTGCCCAATCCGCAAACGCTTTGATGTCGTCTGTCGATACCGTACGGCCATTGTCTTCAAACCGCAGCATGTTTTCCAGAACCACTTTTAGTGCAGCGGGCAGTTTTGAGAAATCCCCCAAACCTGCAGCCGTTGCCGCCGGAATAGAGTAATAGTCGACGGATTTGCTGCCAACAGTCAGGGTTTTGCGGGTTTTATTGCTGTCTGTGCCTACGGTAACAGTCATGCTTCCTCCGATGGGTGGTTAAATGGAATTACTGGGCTTTTGCACCATAAAAACGAGTCTCGCAAGGGGAATTGTATGCAATGGTATGCAATTTGCCGTGATATATGGATTAACCCCTTATAAAAATGACTGAAATCACTCTACAGCCTAATAAGGTTGTGCGATACTCGTGCACGGATTATACAAATTCCCGCCCGTCCGCAAACACTGCAAGGGATTTCACCTCTTCTTTGATCCAGTCACGAAAGATCACGACATTCGGATCATCCTCTAGCCCTAACGGGCATACGATACGGTAATATAACTCGCGGCGCACAGCTTGTTTTATGGGGGCAACCAAACGGCCACTGGTTAA
>JGI24723J26617_10003771_pt1 | contig 10796 bp, 10 predicted proteins | sample Cruoilmetagenom6_FD_26617 | JGI IMG/M metagenome (IMG submission 26617) | reverse complement strand
TTGTTGCGGTTGGGATGGGTAACGAAGGCAAAGGGGCAAGAACTGGGCGTATGGCAGTCATATCGCCTTCGGCTCCAGCGTAAACGCTGGCGAATTCGCGCGTTTCGAAAACGTCGTGACCTGAGATCTGTTGCCGACCGGACCGACCGAATTCGCAGTGATGATATTCTGGTGTTCTGCACCATGCGCAACGAGCGGGTGCGACTGCCCTATTTCCTGAACTACTACCGAGACATGGGTGTCGGGCATTTTGTGTTTGTCGACAATGACAGCACCGATGGCTCGCTTGATTTTTTGTCCAGCCAGCCGGATGTTTCCGTCTGGCATACGCGGGCCAGCTATAAGCGGTCGCGCTTTGGGGTGGACTGGCTGAACTGGCTCCAGTGGAAATACGCGCATGGCCATTGGTGTCTGGTCGTCGATCCGGATGAATTTCTGGTCTATCCTTTCTGCGACACGCGCCCCTTGCGGGCGCTGACTGACTGGCTGGATGCCTCCTCGATCAAATCGTTCAGCGCCATGTTACTGGATATGTACCCCAAAGGGCGGCTGGACGATCAGCCCTATCTGGAAGGTGGTGATCCGATGGAGATCGCCAGTTGGTTTGATTCCGGCAATTACACTCTGAAAAAGAACAAGAAATTCGGCAATCTCTGGATACAGGGCGGCCCAAGAAGCCGGGTATTTTTCCGCAACGAACCTGACAAAGCCCCCGCACTGAACAAGATCCCATTGGTGAAATGGGACAAGCGGTACACCTATGTTAGCTCGACCCATATGTTGTTGCCTCGTGGGTTGAATCAAGTTTACGACGAATGGGGCGGCGAAAAAGCTTCGGGCGTTCTGCTGCATGCCAAGTTCCTGGACACTTTCACCGACAAAGCCGCAGAAGAACTGAAACGCGCACAGCATTATTCGGCTTCAGTAGAGTACCGGGCTTATGCCGATAGTCTTAAGGACGACCCCGACCTGTGGTGCAAATTCAGCGAGAAATACATCAACTGGCGCCAACTTGAGATTCTGGGGCTGATGTCCAAGGGGAACTGGGCATGACCGTTGGTATTGTCATGCTGGTTCATACNGCGCTTGACAGGGCNGAACAGGTGGCGCGGCACTGGACAGCNGCTGGTTGCCCTGTAGTGGTGCATGTGGACAAGAAGGTACCCCGTTCCACATACAAATCATTTGAGCAAANTTTGACGAATGATCCGCTTATCCGGTTTTGTAAGCGTCATCGCTGTGAATGGGGGTCTTGGGGCATTGTCGCTGCNTCGCAATCCGGCTCGGAACTTATGCTGGAAGCATTTGCAGAGGTATCGCACGTTTATTTAGCTTCAGGGTCGTGCCTGCCGCTTCGCCCGGTTCAGGAACTGATCGATTATCTGACAGAACGCCCCCGTACCGATTTCATAGAAAGTGCAACAACGGCAGATGTGCCCTGGACAGTTGGCGGGTTGGACCAGGAACGCTTCACTTTGCGCTTTCCCTTTTCGTGGAAAAGGAACCGTTTCCTGTTTGATCGTTATGTCGATCTACAGCGACGACTGGGTCTGAAACGCAATATTCCAACCGGACTTGTCCCGCATATGGGCAGCCAGTGGTGGTGCCTGTCCCGCCAGACCTTGTCAGCAATATTACAAGACCCCGAGCGGGAAGAATATGACCGCTATTTTCAGCATGTCTGGATCCCAGATGAAAGTTATTTTCAGACCCTGACAAGGCAGTATTCCTCGAATGTCGAAAGCCGGTCATTAACCTTGTCCAAATTCGATTTTCAGGGCAAGCCGCATATTTTTTATGACGATCATTTGCAACTGTTGCGCCGGTCCGACTGTTTTGTCGCGCGCAAGATCTGGCCGCGCGCGGAACGGCTCTATCAGGCGTTTCTGACCGACAGCTCAGCGGCGATGAAAAGAACCGAGCCAAACCCCGGTAAAATTGACCGCATCTTTGCCAAAGCGGTCGAGCGGCGCACACGCGGGCGACCCGGGCTTTATATGCAAAGCCGGATGCCGAATTCTGACTGGGAAAATGGGCTGACTTCGAACCCGTATTCGGTATTTCTGGGGTTCGCTGAACTGTTCGAGAATTTTGAACCATGGCTGGCAAAGGCAACCAATGCACGGGTACATGGCCATTTGTTTTCCCCCGAAAGGGTTGAATATGCAGGCGGTCAAACCCTGATCAATGGNGCCTTGAGCGACAGCGCGGTTCATCGAGATTATTCGCCTCAGGCGTTTCTTACCAGCCTGATCTGGAACACAAGAGGCGAGCGGCAGTGTTTTCAGTTCGGCCCTCAGGACAATCAGGAAATCAACAGGATGATCTCGCGCGATCCCAATGCGCAGATTTCGGTAATTTCGGGAGCTTGGGCGGTGCCGTTGTTCAAGTCAAACCGCAATTTTGCCGACCTGCGCAAGGATGCCGCCCTGTTTCAGAAAATCGAAAGTGAACATCTGGAAATTCTGCGCAACACGGCAGCNAAGGCGCGAATTCGAATCTGGACCATGGCGGAATTTATCGAGGCTCCGATGGAACCAATTCAAACCATCATCGACGAATTAGGGGCGCTTAACCAGCACCGTCTGAGCGAGGCTCCGACTATGGTTGATCTGGCTGGGTTCGGGCAGTTTCTGCAAAACCTCAAGAACCAGGGAATGCATCCCTATCTGATGGGTGATTTCCCGGTAGAGCGAGGGTCGGTCAACCAACCCAAGCAACCCCGTAAACCCTATCTTGTGCGGTGAGTGTCATGAGCGATCAATTTGACTATTTTGTCGTCTTTGCCGAGATGCGAACTGGGTCCAATTTCCTGGAAACCAACCTGAATGCGTTTGAAGATCTGGCCTGTCACGGCGAGGCGTTCAATCCACATTTCATCGGCTATCCCAACAAGTCCGAAATTCTGGGAGTGACGCGCGAAACGCGAGATAATGATCCTTTGCGGCTGATCGGGGCCATGCGAGACGAGCCCGGCGCGCTGCGGGGATTCAGGTTCTTTCATGACCACGACCCAAGGGCGCTGGAAATTGCGCTAAGCGATCCGCGCTGCGCCAAGATCATCCTGACCCGCAATCCGCTGGACAGTTATGTGTCCTGGAAAATCGCGCAAGCCACCGGCCAGTGGAAACTGACGGATGTCAAACGCCGCAAAGAGGCGCGCGCAGTGTTCGATGCACAGGAATACCTGGCACATGTCGAGGCATTGCAGAATTTTCAGGTACTGTTGTTGAATCGCCTGCAATGCAGCGGGCAAAGCGCGTTCTATCTGGCCTATGAAGACCTGCAAAGTGTTGAGGTAATGAATGGATTGGCGAGCTGGCTTGGCGCAAAGAGCCGGCTTGAGGCGCTGGACAAAAGCCTGAAACCGCAGAACCCGCAACCCGTTACCGCCAAGGTGGCCAATGTGGACGTGATGGAGGCGGCGCTAGCCGAATTGGACCGGTTCAATCTGACGCGCACGCCGAATTTTGAACCAAGGCGCGGGGCGGCTGTGCCCAGCTATGTGGCGTGCAAGGCGACGCCATTGATGTTTTTGCCCATGCGAGGCGGACCCGAGGCTGAGGTGATTGACTGGATGGCGCTCTGGACGGGGTTGATCCTGGCGATCTGGCAACCAGCATGAACCAGAAGCAGTTGCGTATATGGAAACGCAACTATCCCGGCCACAGGGCCTTTACTGTCCTGCGCCACCCGGTGGCACGGGCGCATGCGGTTTTTTGCAGTCGAATTCTGAACACTGGCGAGGGAANCTATCGGCAGATCCGCGAGACTTTGCGCAAACAATTCAAACTGTCGATTCCCGGACGCGAGTCCAAGAAACCCTGGTCAAGAACCGATCACCGATGCGCGTTNGAGGAGTATCTGGAATTTGTCCGGATGAATTTGGCTGGTCAGACAGCGATTCGCGTTGATGCCGCCTGGGGGACGCAGGCGCAGACACTGGCGAGTTTTGGCGATTTCGTGCTGCCGGACTTTGTGTTGCGCGAGGATGAATTGACTGGGATGCTGCCACTTATTGCCGGGCAAGTGGGGCACTCGTCTCCTGCTCAGCCAGACAAGGCCGTGGCCGATACACCCTATGCGTTGGCAGATATCTATGACGACAAGTTAGAGGCGCTGATCGCGAAAATTTATCAGCGCGATTATATGCTGTTCGGTTTTATCCGCTGGTCCGAAAACTAAGCCGCCTGAGGCTGCGTCTCGGTCAGAATCGCATAAAGCGTGGTGGCATCCAGATTGGCGCGCAGCTTTGAACACAGCGATGGTTCNCGCAAGGTACGCGACACCAGAGCCAGCGCCTTGAGGTGCTCCACNCCTGCATCTTCCGGNGCAAACAGCGCAAAGGCAATATCGACCGGCTGGCGATCAACAGCACCAAAGTCGATGGGTTTTTCCAACATCATGAAAATGCCGATAACGTCCTGTAAATCGCTCAGGCGCGCGTGCGGCAGCGCAACACCGTGGCCAACGCCGGTCGGGCCAAGGGTTTCGCGCTCCAGCAAAGCCTCGACTGTGGATTGGGCGTTCAGGCGGTAGGCACCATTGGCCACTTCGCCGATTTCCTGAAACAGCCGCTTCTTGCTTGAAGCGGCTGAAAAGACCTTCACTGCCTCAGGCTTGAGGATTCCGGAAAGCTCCATGTTTTTACTGCTCCGCCTTGACGCCCGTTTCAGGCGTAGAATTTNTTGCCCGATTTACGGGTCGATCCAGCCAATGTTGCCATCGTCACGACGATGCACNACGTTCAATGCCCCGTTGCCTTCGTTACGAAAGACCAGCACATTTTCATGTGCCAGTTCCATCTGCATCACGGCCTCACCAACCGACAAGGTCTGAATCCTGGTTTCCAATTCGGCCACGATGATCGGTTGCAACGTTTCCGGCTCCGCGTCATCGGCCCTCTCATTCGAGGCGAGGATATAAGAGGACGCGCCCAAAAGTTCAACCGGTTCCACGCGNTCGCGGTGATGGTCTTTCAAACGCCGTTTATAACGGCGCAATTGTTTTTCCATCTTGTCACGGCAACTGTCAAAAGCGGCATAGATTTCAGTGTTATGCGCTTTGGCCTGGGCGGTCAGGCCAGTGGACAGGTGAACGGTGGCTTCGCATACAAATTCATGCGCAGAGCGGGAAAAGATCACATTGGCGTCTGTCGGGCGCTCGGCATATTTCGTGATCACCTCGCTCAGTTCGGTCTTTACGTGTTGTTGCAGGGCATTGCCGATATCGATCTGTTTTCCGCTTATTTGGTAACGCATGTGCTCTCCTTTATATTTTTCACCCGATACATGCCCGGATATCGGGCGTCTACGCTAATTTCGGGTGAATTGCACAGGCCATGATTTCGATTGCGTTCGTCCGGGCCTTTCGCGAAAGACCGGACCAGAAACCGCAACGAACTGCATGTTTGCCATGATTCCATTTGAGGCGAGTCAGNGGGTAAAAGTCAACGTTTTGCGGGAGAGAAAGTTGNCGTATGCACAAAAAAATTCAGTAATGCTCTGAAAGCGTTATGAAATACGAAAATTGTCACCCAGATAAACCCGACGCACGTTTTCGTTTTCCACCACTTCTTCTGGCGTGCCCGACATCAAAACCTGCCCATCATGCAGGATATAGGCCCGGTCAACGATTTCCAGCGTTTCACGCACGTTGTGATCGGTGATCAGCACGCCGATTCCCCGCTTTTTCAGATCAGCCACCAAGTGCCGGATGTCGCCGACNGATATCGGATCGACTCCGGCAAACGGTTCATCCAGCAGCAGATATTTNGGATCCGCCGCAAGACAGCGGGCAATTTCCACGCGGCGNCGTTCCCCGCCGGAAAGTGCGAGTGCNGGGGCACGGCGCAAATGCTCGATCGAGAAATCTGACAGCAGCTCTTCAAGCCGTTCACGGCGCTTGTGGCCATTGCTTTGCGAAATATCGAGAACAGCNGAAATATTGTCTTCGACACTGAGGCCNCGAAAAATCGACATTTCCTGCGGCAAATAACCGATACCCAGACGGGCNCGGCGGTACATTGGCAGGGTTGTGACCTCACGCCCGTCAATGGTGACACTGCCGGCTTCGGGGAACACCAGCCCGGCAATGGCGTAAAAACAGGTGGTTTTGCCGGATCCGTTGGGGCCCAGAAGGGCCACCACCTCGCCGCGGTCAAGCGACATGGTCACATCGCGAATCACCACTTTCTTGCGAAAGGACTTTCGCAAATGCTCGATCCGAAGCCCCGAGGTGCCGTTAGTCACTGTCAGTTCGGGCGCGCTCATTCGTCACTGTCCGNCTTGAGAATGGTCTTGACGCGCCCGGCCATATTTGCGGTTCCGGTGGTCAGATTGACGGTCATACGCTCAGANGTCAGCGCATTCTGACCCTGGGTCAAAAGCACGTTGCCGGTCATCACGATGATGCCGCTGTCGATGGTATATTCTGCCCGGTCGGCCTCGGCGGCATCTGGTCCATTGACCAACACCACATCGCCCAAAGCCTCAAGTCGATCTATCCCGCCGGCTTCCTGGTTGTAGATGACCAAAACCTTATTGGCCGACAGGCGCATTTCACCCTGACCCACCAGAACATTGCCGATGAATTCGGCTGATCCATCGGCCTGATTGACGTCCAGNGACTCTGCCGTCACCTCGACCGGAAGGGTCGGGTCNGCCTTGAACGTGCCGAATGCCACGTTGGTGCCTTGCGCGTATGCAGTCGCAGAACCAAGGGCAAAAAGCAGGCCGATAAAAAGGAAACGCAAGTAACGCACAGNCTATCTTTCCGGGTTTTTGGGATCGTATACCAGCTTAACCCCTTTTTTGAAAAGCATATGCAGCGGCCCGCCGTCAGATATTTCCTGAATTTGCATCTGACCGGCGGTGAAATCGCCGAACGGGCCAGTGCCGGTGATGGGGCCGGGCGTGTTGCCGGATACATTGTCCAGCGCGGTGTTGAGTGTGTCTGTCTGCACAACAAAACCTTTTGTCGATGTGATTTCCACATTGCCGGAAAAAGTGGCAATGTTCTTGTCCACGGCAACGATGCCGCTGTCCGACGTCAGGGTGATACGAACTCCGTCTGCCATGGTAAGTCGTGCTGTCAGATCCGTTGCCTCGGCTGGTGCACCGGCACGTTCCGGGCGGGCCAGGCCGGCGGTGACGATGATTTCGTCTCCCTTGGCGGTTGTGCCGGAAAAGAACGGAGCCGTAACTTGCTGGTCCCGCATCCGGTCGGCCATTTCCCGTTCAGCAAAGGGGATTTTGGCAGTAGGGTCGACGCTGCGCGACAGCATGAACAGGGTCGACAGGATGCCCAAAGCCGCCAGCGGCAGCAGCACCTTGAACAAGGCCACCATGCGAGATCGAAGGTCCACCCGTCCCCCGATCAGCCCAGGCCGGCGCGCAGGCAGTCATGGATATGCAGCAGACCCTGCGCCTGCGCAGGTCCGTCCGGGTCAACGACAAACAGGCAGGTGATCTTGCGCTGGTTCATGATCGCCACGGCTTCTTCGGCCAAGGCATCAGGGTTGATGGTGGTAGGGTTTGTTGTCATGACTTTTTCGGCACTCAGCGACAACAGCCCGTCCATATTACGCCGTAAATCGCCGTCGGTAATAATCCCTGACAGGGAACCGTCCGGGGCGGCAACGCCAGCCACACCAAAACCCTTCTGGCTGATTTCGATCAGTGCATCCCCCATCGGAGTCCCCTCTGTCACCATGGGCAATGCATCTTCCTTGTGCATCAGGTCACGTACTTTGGACAGGCGCGCGCCCAGCTTGCCTCCGGGATGAAAGTCGCGGAAATGCTCGGGTGTGAATTCGCGGTGTTCCATCAGCGCCACCGCCAGTGCGTCGCCCAGCGCAAGGGTCATGGTGGTGGACGAGGTTGGCACAATCCCTTTGCCGCAAGCCTCTTGCGCCTGCGGCAATACCAGCGCCACATCCGCCTGCGTCAGCAAGGTCGAATCGGCATGGGCCGCCACGCCAATCAGCGGGATGGCAAAGCGGCGGCTATAGGCGACCAGATCCGCCAGTTCCGGGGTTTCGCCGGAGTTGGACAGCACCAGCGCCACATCGCCCTGTGCCATCATGCCCAGATCCCCGTGGCTGGCCTCGGCCGGGTGCACGAAGTGCGCCGGGGTGCCGGTGCTGGCAAATGTGGCAGCGATCTTGCGAGCGATATGGCCGGATTTCCCCATGCCACTGACGATTACCCGGCCCTTGGCACCCAGCAGCAGTTCTACCGCGCGGTCGAAATCACTGTTCAGACCGGCTTCGAGCTGGTTCAGCGCCTGCGCCTCGGTGCGGATGACCTGACGGGCGATATCCTGGAACGAACGGGTCATGAATGTGCGAATATGTCGATTTCAGGCCAGCCCGCCAGGTCCAGCCGGGCACGCATGGGCAGAAAGTCGAAACAGGCCTGCGCCATGTCAGTACGCCCTTCACGGGCCAGCCGTTTGTTCAACTCGTTGCGCAAACGGTGCAGATAAAGCACGTCCGATGCGGCATAATCGAGCTGGGCAGAGGTCAGGGTTTCAGCACCCCAGTCGCTCATCTGTTGCTGTTTGGAGATGTCGACGCCTATCAGTTCCTGTGTCAGGTTCTTGAGCCCGTGGCGATCCGTATAGGTGCGAATCAGGCGGCTGGCTATTTTGGTGCAATAAACCGGCGCGGCCAGCGCCCCAAAGGCATTGTACATTGCGGCTATGTCGAAACGGCCAAAGTGGAAAAGTTTCAGCACGTCCGGGTTTTCCAGCATGGCGCAAAGGTTCGGGGCTTCACTCTGGCCAATGCCTACCTGCACGATATGTGCGTCGCCATCCCCACCGCTCATCTGGATGACACACAACCGATCACGGTGCGGGTTCAGCCCCATGGTCTCGCAGTCGATGGCCACAACAGGGCCAAGTTCCAGCCCATCGGGCAGATCGTTCTGATACAGGTGATTGGCCACACGCAGTCCTTTTTTGGTTCGCCGCTTCAGGGTCGAAATAGGGGCTTTGCTCCGATAACTCAACTGTGCACCGGCTTCCCTCATTGACAGCCCTCAGGTTAGTAAGCATACACACTATTGCGAATGGTCAAATGGGGATGCGCCGATGAGCGAAAAGTTAGGAACACTGGAAGAACTCCCGCAGGACTATCGGGATGATATGACCAAGGCCGGTGTTGCGCCATTGTGGCCGATGATGCGCAATGTATTGCCACACGGAGCCCCGAATCCGGTGACCCGTATGGGTTACTGGAACTATGGCGCACTGCGCCCGCTGTTGCTGAGGGCCGGCGATCTGACGCCGGTGGAAAAGGCCGAACGCCGGGTTCTGGTGCTGTCGGATCCGGGGCGCGGAAACGCGGCGATGCAGGCAACATCGTCGATCTATCTCGGATTGCAGTTACTGTTACCGGGGGAAAGCGCACCGGCGCATCGTCATACGCCGTCGGCTGTACGCATTGTTGTCGAGGGCACTGGCGGATACACGGTGGTTGACGGAGAACGCCTGCCGATGGAGGAGGGCGATCTGGTGCTTACTCCGGGTGGTGAATGGCATGATCACGGGCATGATGGGTCCGAACCGGTGATTTGGCTGGATGCGCTGGACTTGCCGTTGTTTGTCTACTTCGAGGGGTCTTACGCCATCGAAGGCCCGCTGCAGGCCCAGAATAACCGGCCCGACGCCAGCCATGTCGAGTACAGCGCCGCCGGTCTGGTGCCATCGCGCCAGTCCGGTGTCAGTCTGCGTCGTTATCCGATGATGCGCTACCCTTGGGGCCAGACGGAAAAGGCATTGCGGCAATTGGCAGCCTTTGGGTCCGGCGGCGTGGCCGAGCTGGATTTTGTGAACCCGGAAACCGGGGAAGATGTCCTGCCGACTCTGGGTTTTACCGCGATGATGTTGCAATCCGGTCAAAGCGATGCTCCGCCGTTGCGCTCGGCTTCCTGCGCGTTTCATGTGGTGAAAGGGTCCGGGCAGAGCGTCGTGAACGGCGAGACCATCAATTGGGGTCCGAAAGACACGTTCACGGCCCCCGTCTTTGCCGAGTTGACCCATAAGGCGGACAAGGACTCGTTCCTTATCCGCATTCACGACCGCCCGCTTCAAACCAAGTTGGGCTATTACGAGGAACGCCCAAGATGACCAACTCTCTGTTCACCCTTCCCCCGGTTCCCGACATTCCGGTCAGCGGAGAGGACGCAACCTTTCCCGTTGGCCGAATATTCTGTGTCGGGCGCAATTATGCCGCACACGCCGCCGAGATGGGGGTCGAGGTGGACCGCCAGGCACCGTTCTATTTCACCAAAACCCCAAGTGCAGCGGCACTGAGCGGAGCCAGGGTGCCCTACCCGCCCGGCACCGAGAATTTCCACTTCGAGATGGAACTGGTACTGGCCATCGGTGCGCCGGTGTTTCGTGCCAGCAGGGATCAGGCGCAAGCGGCGATCTTTGCTTATGGCTGCGCTCTGGACATGACGCGGCGCGATCTGCAACTGGCGGCGCGCGCCAAACAAAGGCCATGGGATCTTGGCAAGGATGTCGAGAATTCCGCAGTGTTTGCGCCCTTGAGAAAAGCCGCCGATTTTGGCGGGGTCGCAAATCAACGCATTCATCTTGAGGTGAATGGCGAGACAAAGCAGGATGCCACGCTGGACGAGTTGATCTGGAAGGTGGATGAAATTGTCAGTCACCTTAGTGGGTTCTATCATCTGCGTCCTGGCGACCTGATATTGACCGGTACCCCGGCTGGTGTTGGCCCGGTTGTTGCCGGGGATGAAATTACCGGCGGGATTGACGGGCTGGAT
>JGI24723J26617_10003767_pt1 | contig 10802 bp, 11 predicted proteins | sample Cruoilmetagenom6_FD_26617 | JGI IMG/M metagenome (IMG submission 26617) | reverse complement strand
CAAGGAAGCAGTACTGATGCTGGAAGTCACTCCGCATATCACCCCGGAAAACCAGATCATACTGGATTTGAACGTCACCAATGACAGTATTGGCCTNGATTGTTCCAACTGGCGAAGGTGGNNNGGAGCCCACGATCAATGTCCAGNAAGTCCAGACCGTAGCGCTGGTTGATAATGGTCAGACTGTGGTGCTCGGCGGGATTTTTCAGCAAGACCGTGCGGAAGGATCGTTCAGGGTGCCGATATTGGGCGATATACCGGTGATTGGGCGGTTGTTTCGCTCTGATAGTCGCGTTGATGACCGATCTGAATTGATCATATTTGTCACACCTCGAATCATTACGCCGGAACTGCTCATAGCAACAGAATAAATCGTGGTTAATGGGGGAATCATGAAAATCAACACGCGAAAAAAAGGGAAAAGCATTATGTTTAGGCGTTTTGGGGGTTGGATGCTGGCGGTTCTGATGATCGGCGCGCTTGCTGCCTGTGGCGGTGGCGGTGGCGACTCATCCATGACTGCAAGTGTCGATGAAGAAGGAAATATCATAGACGATGGTCAGCCGTTGCCGGAAGAGACCGTTGAGGATGAGCTTGTATTGCCCTTTTCGATTGAATTGCAGTTCGAGCAGGCCACGCCATTTATTCCCAATGATGATTCTCGCGAACTACTGGTTTACGCAGTGACGCGCAATCGCCTGGGTGTGCCGATTGAAGGCGTGGATGTGAAATTCTCGGCGCCTAATGGATTGTTGCGCACCACCGAGCAGGTCTGCACGAAGTTCGAGGAAGTCACGGATCCAACCGTTGATCCGACTGACCCCGAGGACACAAGACCACCGACGAAATCGGTGTGCGTCGAATGGGAAGATGTGCCGACCAACATCACCAACGCGTCAGGTTTTTCCCGCGCCTGGGTGCGGGTCGTTGATCGGGTCAACCGTCCGATATCCATTACTGCCTTCGCCGGAAATGTCTCTGACAGCCGGGTTCTGATGGCGCGCGGAACGACNCTGGNGTTTGATCCATCGATTACCGATGATCGCGCGGTTTGTGTATCCAGAGACTATGTCAACTGTATCNATTTGCCAGCGAAAGCGGAAGAGACTTATACCTATATTTTGCATCTGACCGATTATTCAGATAAGTCAATTCCCTATCAACAGGTGAGCATTGTCTCAGAAGTGGGCAGGCTTAAGGGCGGAGACGGTATAATCGCCAGCGATTATACCGATGCCGATGGTTATGTGAAGTTCACCTATGAAGCCGGNAATGTCAAAATAAAGGATGTGCTATCGGTTCAAGCTATGGGTCTGGAAGTTTGCAATGACCCGGACACCCCNCCTTTGGGTGCTTGTATAAAACAGCGCGTCAGCATCGGCGAACAGGGCTATCCCGGATCCTTGGCATTCGGACTGGTGGGTGTCAAGGGCTACAAGAGCTTCGGCTTCGCAAGCAAGCAGAGTAATATCTATAATATTGATATTGAAGGCGATCTTCTGGAAGTGGAAGTTCGTTACCAGAAAGTTCGGCGCTCAGATGATGAACTGGTGCTCGATGAGGATGATAAGCCTATCATGGATCCGATCCCAGGGGCAATTCTTGATTTTGACATTACCCGTGGCCGGGTATTTGATGCATCGCTCACCTGGTGGGAAGTTGCGAATATTCTTGAGGCCGAGCAGCCGGATAATAATTTTGTTTCAGTCACAACGGATGCGGACGGGCGCGCCCGGGTCAAGGTGGCATCGACCAATGCCGGTCTTGGCATGCTCACCGCGCGTGTACGGCGCGGTCTTAACGACAATAAAGTGACTCGAGGTGATTATCTGGTCAACTATGTCGCCACCCGTCCGGCGCGCATTGAAATTCAGGCATCGCCTCAGGTGGTGGCTGTCACCGATTCGGCCACCGAAGCAGAGGGCGCCAATACCAGCTCGATACGGGTTCAGGTGCTTGATCGGCGTGATAACGTGGTAGAACGCGGTCTGGTGCGCTTTGCACTCGATGACAACACGGGTGGAGCACTGGTGCCGGCAAAGGATGAGGAGTCTGCTACGCTGGTGGAAACCGATAAAATCGGTCGCGCCAATGTTACCTACCAAGCCGGAGGACGCACCAGCGGGTTAAATGGCGTCAAGGTGATGGGCAGTATTCAGGCGCGCGACGGCATGACGCTGAGCGCCGAGGTTCCGCTTACTGTTTACGGTCGCGCCGCCTTTATTCGCTTGTTCACCAACGGTGAGGCTGCTCGAGACAGTGCCAACAACGGCTGGGTGGACTATGCTTACTGGGCGCAGGTAGTGGACATATCGGGTCGCGCCATCAGCGGGGTGGAAGTCTCCTCGGCGCTGGTGAGCACCCATTATTATAAAGGGTTCTGGTGGTTGCTGCAGCCGGAGTTGTTCACCACTTACAATGAACTGATTGATGCTCTCGGCGGTGTTGCGCAGGAACTATTCAACGGAATATTCTCCGGTCTGCTGGAGACTACTGTGACGATTCCCACGGTTGATCTCACTCTACTGGAGACGTTCAATAGCTGCGTGGAACTGGGCGTGCAGGCTGCAGTAGATTTATCCGATTCAGATCCAGGCACAGAGCCTCCTACGTTAGAGGAGATTCAGGACAACTGCATGGACATCCTGGGCCTGACTGCGACAGATCTGGAGTTGCCCGATGAAATCCAGAATATTGAGCCGCCCAACAGCATTGAGAATCTGTTCGATCTGCTGAAAGCCGGTGATGATACTCCGGTGTGGGTGCAGTTCAAGTTGCCGTCGACACTGGCTTGCCCGAGTGAGGACTTTGACCGTGACGGTTTTCTCGATCCGGGTGAAGATCTCAACAACAACGGCATGATCGATCCGGGCAACGTGGCGGTGCTGGCCAATGTCGGTCCAACTCCGCCGGGAGGCAATCTGTCGACAGATGACTCGGGGATGGTAGAATTTGAAATCCGCCATCCGTGGCAGTATTCCACCTGGATTCGGGTTGCCCTGGATATCGGCATTATGGTGGAAGGCACGGAGAATTCCCGCAGCGTCTCCTTCGATCTGCCACTGCCGGATAATGATGTGGCACGTTGGGAGGTAACGGAGCCGGGCGATGGCAAAAATTTCAACCCGGGTTTCAGCAAGTTGCCACCTCCGGGCGCCCCGCTGCACAAGCTGCCGCTGGCTAGATCTCCTGACTTCTCGGCGGTATCGATGTTCTTTATTCCGAGTCCGTTTGGTTATCCGAACCCGGGTTGTTCGCTGCCATTTCTGCTGACGCTGGATTCATAGCGCCAGGTTTGAACGAAAATTGAATATATGGCTATAATGAATGGCTGGGGATATATCCCCAGCCATTTGCTTTACANGTAATNCATAAAAAAGTCGAGGTGCCTAACAAGTGGAAACGCAACCACCATCCGCAGTCAGCCGCTTATTGGATCAGATAAAGGGCATTAATAATGTGTTGCCATTGGGCTGGCAGATTCCCACGCTTATTTTATTGAGTATCATTTTCTTTATTCCGGTGTTGTATGGACTACTTTTGTCCATGAGTATTGCGCTGACCTGGTTTCCGCTTTGGATGCGACTGGTTGGCGTGTTGCTGTTTGCTTTTGGCGTAGCTCTGGTTTTCTGGACCATTCGAGCATCCTGGCTTGCGCTGAAGGAACATGATGAGGCGTTAAAAGAACATGAAAAACGCTATCTGCTCAAGACCGATGTGCGCATCTTTTCCGAAGATGAAATTGACGATTTGCTCGAAAAGGATCCGGAGCGCGCCATGGCCGCGATTCAAGAATCCAGAATTGAACTGCTGAGGCGTATGGATAAAGCGCGTAGTTACAATCCCCATCTATCGCCCGGTTTGCCGACACGGTTTCTCAATGATGGTCCTTACCGACTTGGTCGTCATCCATTGTGCAACGGATGGATTATTGCGACTATGGGGATGGGACTGATGATCAACAATGCTTGGGTGTTGCTGCTCGTATTCCCTACCATGCTTTTGATTGGCACTGGTTTGCTCGCCCATGAAGAGAAATTTCTGCGTGCCCACTGGGGGCCGGTTTACACGCATTACTGTAAAAATAATAACCGTTGGTTCTTGCAACTGTTCTGAGAGTGATCCTGGCATGACTGCAGGGCTATGGGTTTAACGCATTGGCTTGAGTGCATTTTGATTGAAAGGCCAGTGGCTTTGTATCAGTGCGGCATTCCAGGTTGGTTCCAGAAGATGCATGGTATGGGATATGGCAAGTCCGAGAACAGAGATGGTGCAATCGGTTGCGTTGATAGATTCTCAGGCTAAGGAACCTCTGATCAAGTCTGGACGAAGCTCAGGCGCGATTTCTTATGTTCACTCGGGATAAATTGCGCGGGTTAGCAGCGCTATTGCGAAGACTGTCAACAAAGCAGCTGGGCCAGTAGGGACGCAAGAACCGAGTTCATGACTTAATCAGAGGTTCCTTAATGGTGAAACGTCTGAGCATGGAAATGCTGAGCGTCATAGTAGCGCCCTGGTCGGTGCAGTAGCCCCTTTGCGCCAAGCAAGCCTGTGGCGGCATTTCCTGCATCGGGTATAATGGTGCATATGAATCGAATCCTGTTGTTAAACAAGCCATTAGGTATCAGCTCCAATGCGGCGATGCAAAGGGCGCGTCGTTATTTCAATCGCTGTAAAGCCGGTCATGGCGGTAGTCTTGACCCCCTTGCGACCGGGATGTTGCCGATAGCATTCGGGCATGCTACCCGTTTATGTGGACGCATGCTCGAATCTGACAAGGAATACCGGGTGCTTATGGTTTTGGGGGCGCGAACCATGACTGGAGACGCCGAAGGGGATGTGGTTGAAAGAAAATCCGTTCCTGAAGCTGTGGGAGCGAAAATCGAAAGGGTACTGCCGGATTTTAGTGGCGAAATCACGCAGCGTCCTCCGGTTTATTCGGCAATCAAGCATCAGGGGCAGCCTTTGTACAAGCTGGCGCGTCAGGGCAAGCCGGTTCAGCCGCCGCTGCGCCGGGTTCGGATCTATGCCATCCGCCTGGTAGAGGCGGATCATTGCAGTGCGACGCTTGTAGTGCGCTGTTCCAAGGGAACCTACATCCGTTCTCTGGTCGAGGATATTGCGGTAGCGATTGGTAGCTGCGCGTATGTTGGGGCCTTGCATCGCACCTATGTTGCCCCATTCTCGCAATACCCCATGGTTAGTTTTGATGAACTGGAAGCACAGGCAAGTATCGGTGGACTCGACGCATTGCGCTTGATGTGTCAGCCTATGGATGTAGCCTTGCATGGTTTTCCGAGAATCAGACTTTCGCAGGAGCAGGCGCGCTGTTTTCGCCATGGTCAGCGTATCCAGCTTGACCCCTTCAATCTGGAAGGCGGTGATGGAACGATCCCCCTGTGCCACGTAGTTGATTGGGAGGAAACCACACTCGGACTGGGCAACGTTGATGAAGCGCAGGTGCTTCGAGTCGAGCGTCTCCTGTGTACGGCTGGATAAGCTTCCCTTCTGATGCATAAGGCGCCCGCCGAAAATATTCAGAGCGCTGAAGCACTACCGTCAGCAATCTTCCTCATGGGACCAACGGCATCGGGAAAAACCGAACTGGCGCTGGCTCTTGGAAAATATCTGCCGCTCGATATCATCAGCGTCGATTCATCAATGGTTTACCGGGGGATGGATATTGGCACGGCGAAGCCAAGGCCTGAGATTCTCGCGCAGCATCCGCACAGGTTGGTCGATATAGCTCATCCTTCAGAAGGCTATACTGTTGCTCGCTTCCGCGACGATGCGCTGCGGGAAATGCGTCAAATTACGGCCAGTGGTCGTATCCCGCTTCTGGTGGGGGGAACCATGCTTTATTTCAAGGCTCTTGAGCATGGACTGGCGCCTCTGCCGCCGGCTGACGAAGCATTAAGGGTTCGATTGCGTACGCATGCATGTACGATAGGCTGGCAGGGTCTTCATGCGCAACTGAACAGGGTGGATTCTGCCAGCGCATCGCGCATCCATCCCAACGACCGCCAACGGATCGAACGGGCACTCGAAGTCTATTATTTAACCGGTCACCCCTTGAGTCACTGGCTCGGAGCTCATGAGCAGCCGCTGCAATATCAACTGTGCAAGCTGCTATTGTGGCCGGATGATCGTGCATCGCTGCATGAAGCCATTGCCCGGCGCTTTGAACGAATGCTCGAACAGGGATTGCTCGCGGAAGTTGCAAGATTGCTGGCAACGCCGGGAGTGACATTGCAAAGCCAGGGGCTGCGCTGTATCGGCTACCGGCAGATGGCGGCGCATCTAAGCGGGACCATGTCGCACGAGGAATCAGTCATAGCTGCTGTGGCTGCTACCCGGCAACTGGCGAAACGCCAGATCACCTGGTTGAGAAAACAACAGTATGCGCATCGAATCTTCCGCGAACAAACAGTCGGGCGCATCGTCGAATTGATCGGGCAGCAAACGGGTGGTAAGATCGCGATATTAGGCAAACCCGAGTCTGCTGCCTCCCGGCTTTAGTGCAGCCAGCACATAGCCCTTCCAGCAATCCGAATAAACGATGCTGTCAGGCCAAACCTTACGCTTGATAATCGGCATCAGCGTGACCGAGGTAGCGTCTGGAATGATCTTAGTGTACACCAGGCTGCTAGCAGGGAGCATCCTGTCAGACACTGGGACCGCTCAGGCTTCCATCGGCTAACATCTTTAAACCGGCATCATGGAACATATTCATCAGTTCATAGAGCGGCAAACCCATAATTCCGGAGCAACTGCCTTCCACATGTTGAATAAATGCGGCCGCGCGACCCTGAAGGGCATATCCGCCCGCTCGATCGGCCATTTCCCCTGATTCCCAGCAGATCTCGCTTTCCTCGTTCGAAACAGCGCGGAACCAGACGTCATTGACGTTCAGGTGGAAGCGGGTTTTCGATTGGACACTAAAGGCGATACCGCTCAATACTTGATGTTTGTTTGCGGATAAGGAACCCAGCATGGCGAGCGCATTATTTCGATCTATCGGTTTCCCGAGAATATGCCCGTCCGGCGCCTTGATCAGAGTATCAGCTGCAATTACCGCGTATGGGTGGGATTTGGTGCCGAGATGTTGCAGTCCTGCCTCAAGTTTGGTTAGGGCACTGCGCTGGACATAGGATTCAGGGCTTTCGTGCGTGAGCCTGGGCGGATCTTCAACGGTGGGTATGACGGTAAAAACCAGACCGATTTGGCGCAACAATGCAGCGCGCATCGCGGAAGAGGAAGCCAGAAAAAGCGTTGTTTTAATCTGTGACGCGGCGTTATTCGATGGGGCGGCTTCGAACATATCAGGGGATGAAGTTTTGAAATGTCATGGTAGAGATTTTTGCGCAACCAGCTTTATGACTATGCTGCAACTTGCAGTACTCCTGGATCAGGCAGCGAGTGTCTGGCGCGGTAATGAGCGCATATATAAAAAACATGCCGCAAAAATATTGATGCACAAGAATACTTCAAGGGCTGCCCAAAGGCGTTTGTCGCCATTGACCGCCCAGAATTCCATGATGCCGTGAGACAAATAAACCAGGCTAAACAGCGCGATGATAAGCATCGCGCGGGGACGTGCGTCCATGATCGGTCGCAGCAGCCACAGCCAGGGTAGGCTCGAGATCAAAATGGCGGGTGCTTTCAGAGGTGCGGCGATTTCGGAGATCCACCCCCACCACAGCACGGTAAAGATCAGCATGCCGACATAACTCGCTACAAGCCAGCAATAATTGAGAGTTCTGGTGCTCACGACAGATCAAGTCCTCGAAGTTGCAGGGCGATGCGTGCCAGACGATGTCCAAATTCATGACATATTTTCTGGCAGTCGGCGCTCAAATGGGCGGAGCTTTCATACTGGGACCAATGGCTCGGTCCGTACAGAGTACCGCTGACAGCATTCTGGATGTGGGAATCGCTGGGGAAGGATAGCGCAGAACCCGATAACACCATGCCATGATGCAGCAAAGGGATCATCATGGTCAGTAAAGTGCTTTCCTGTCCGCCGGAAGGGGCGCTGGTGGAGGTGAAGACACCAGCGGGTTTCCCATTCAGGGTTTTCTGTATCCATAAGGGGCCGGTAGTATCCAAAAAATATTTGAGCGGCGCTGCCATGTTGCCGAATCGGGTGGGGCTTCCCAACGCCAGCCCGTCGCAGGCGCACAGGTCATCAAGCGTGGCGTAGGGGGCGCCTTGCTCAGGAACCGGAGGCGCCACCGCATCACTGACAGGGGAGACCGCTGGAACCGTGCGTACCACAGCCTGGCAAGATGGTTCCTGCTCTATGCCACGCGCTACATGCCGGGCCATTTGCGCAGTACTGCCATTTCGACTGTAATATAATACCAGTATATGTATCACGTTCCGGATCCTCTTTTGAATTTGTTGAATTATATCATGACCCGGCGCAGCGGATAGTATAGATTAGGAGTGTATCGATGGGTCAATCGTGCAATAAATCGAATCAAGGGTCTTGCCCGAATAAAAGAACTAGAATACGATACTAATGAAAAATAAATTTTTGCCCGCCTGATTTAACACTGTAAAGGCGAGTGGGTTGCTGGGCACCAAAAAAGGATGAGAATATGTCCGTTGTGGGATTGGGGATTCCCCTCATAAAAAAAGAATTTCTTGCCATCCTGTCGGTTTTCAGCGTTGTTTCCGTGGCGCAGGGAGCGCAGACTATGCCTGCGCAGTTGCAGTACCCACTTCAGGGAGAAGCGTATGTTGACGCCCGGATGGATTCGGCGGTGGTTGACAAAAATCTGAACCACTCTGTTGTTTCCGTGGCACAGGGCGTACAGACTATGCCTGCGCAGCCGCAGTACCCGTTTGAGGGAGAAAAGGATCTGAATCACTCCTATCAAAATATTTTAGGGGCGCATGACAAATACATTGAAGCCAAAAATTTGGGCTATGCCGGCAGCACCATTCCTGAGATGCTTACAGTTGCCTTTTCAAACGAAACTTTACAGGAGCGGCGTGTCTGGGCGCAACAGGCTGAGGAACGGGCGCAGGCTTATATCGACTGGCGTTATCTGGTCATGTCCGACCAGCTTTTCGGTGAACTAAAATCGCGTCAAGGCTGGAGCGAGTCGGAACTGGGGGAATTGCGCCAGGCTCAGGAAGCTCTGTGGCTTCGCGATGGTCAATCCGCCTATCAGATCTTGACCGAACTGCGCGATCGGTATCATTTGGTGAACGCCGGTCAACCCGATGCCGCGTTCTGGGGAAAACAGCGTTTGCTGACGGAAAGCCAGCTCTCGGATGAGCCAGGAGGTGGAATGAGTGCTGATGGTCTTGCGTCCGGGCAGGGTGTTCCGGGTTCGCAGACTCAAGAATATTACGATATCCACCGCGGGGAGAGTTTGCAGACTCAAGAATATTACGATATCCACCGCGGGGAGAGTTTGCAGACTCAAGAATATTACGATATCCACCGCGGGGAGAGTTTGTGGACCATTGCCCGCAAGGAAGAAGTCTACAATGATCCTTATACTTGGCCCCTGCTGTATAAGGAAAACGCCGATCAAATCGACGATGCTGATTTGATCTACCCTCAACAGCGACTGCGCATACCTGCCGCGCCTTCATCAGAAGAGATAAACAAAGCCAGAGAGCATGCTCGGCAAAGGGGGCCATGGTCGGTGGGCCCGGCGGAAGCGTCCGACCGCCGGTATCTGCAACAGAATCCATAAAGCGGGAGGTCACCTGGATGGAGAACGAATTCGCGCAACTGATCTAACCATGGCTTTTATTACTGCAGCAACTCAGGTTCAAACGCGGGGATTTATGAGACATTGCAGGCAATTTCATGTGATCGGAAAAGTGCAGGGCGTATCGTTTCGCGCCTCGACCTGCGATCAGGCCCAGGCTCTAGATTTGAAGGGGCATGTGCGCAATCTTCCGGATGGTGGCGTTGAAATCCTGGCCTGTGGTGCGCCGGAGGCTGTGCAGGAACTGGCGCAGTGGTTGAAGCATGGATCGGTTGATGCCAGGGTGGATCGGATCATCGCCATTGATGCGCCCGTTCCTGCCGCCCTTTCGGATGAATTCGTTATCCTGAACTGCTCGGCCTGAGCGGCATCAGGTTTTTATTGCCACGGTAAACGTGCATCGGGGTTGGACCAGAATATCGCCAGCGACGTCGAAATCACCAGGCCTGCCAGCATAAACAGTATCCAGTGAGAAACACCCCAGTCGGTACCCCCGCCCCCTGTGAAAAAGGCTGCGGCGAGTGCCAGATTGACCCATGCCCATATAACGTTAACCATGGCGGATGATGAACGACCGAACGGCGTCATATGGCGCTGACCGGTAATTCCTCTGACCAGATGAGGTAGTGCATTGAACGCAAACATGCCGCATAAAAAAGCCGAAATCCATAACATCATGTTGGTATCTTCCTTGATGGTTGAGCGTGTCGAAAGTGACTAAAGAACCTCTGATTAAGTCATGAACTCAGTGCCTGCGGTGAGCGAAGTCGAACCCGCTTGCGTCCCTTATACCCAGCTTCATTGTTGTAAGTCTTCGCAATATCAGTGCTATTGCGTACAATTGTCGCCTCGAATCTGAATATGGGGGATCGTACTTGAGCTTCGCCCAGACTTGTTCAGAGGTTCCCTAATGCCGGTTTTGGCATCACTTGTTATGACTTGATGACTGAATCCCCTGGCGGAGTATTTCGGTATCTTTATCTGTTTTTCTCTGCAATCAAGTTCGTGCCGATGACGTTTGCTGGGCGCGGGAATCAACCCATAGATATTGCAGTTTAGCAAAGCCTC
>JGI24723J26617_10003764_pt1 | contig 10812 bp, 10 predicted proteins | sample Cruoilmetagenom6_FD_26617 | JGI IMG/M metagenome (IMG submission 26617) | reverse complement strand
GATTTCTGTCTCATCTTCGCTCCCTTGGCGGGCTACGATGTGCCAGAACTCCTCCTTAAGCAATTTGGCCGGTCTGTCTCACAGTCGCTGACGGGGAACAGGGTCAAGCAATCGTATTGGAATTCTGACTTGGGACCCTCCAGCCCCTAATTCATTTCGCGCGCCTCGCATACGACCTTTGTGAATGTCCATGCACTGCAAGTGACGTGAGTGGCAAAATCCAAAAGATTTTCTGCCTTCACGATCAGCCGACCTCAATACGGCCCGCCGAGGCGCCAATTTGATTTACGAACCAGTGCAGAACCGTCCGAATTAATACTCCTAGAAGCGAGCCGATTTCACTATTGAGCACGGACTTCGTTCAGGTCCAACGCGAGGCAGAAGCGCTCATTCTACATACCCAGTCAAACGCCGACACCTCTCGCGAGCACTCCAATAGCTTTCAAATTATCAACAAGCTGCTGTCGGGTCGTAGTTTTTGATACTCCCCAAATTTCTGCCAAAATCGGAATACAAAGTTCCGACTGAGCTGGCACAAGCGGCTTGCCATTTTGCATTGCGAAAGGACCGTCGGTCTCTAGCAATACTTTCTCGATGGGCATCTGACTGACTCTTTCCCTACCGCTCTTTGCACGAATCATGGCTGGCCCGACTGAGAACCAGCATCCTAGATCATTGGCTATAGCTGTGTCTTGAGACGAACCCGAAAACCAATGCAAAATAGATGTACTACTTCCAGCCGCTTCGCTCAGGTGCTGCAAAACACGTCCTGCAGCGTTCCTGCTGTGAATTGAAAGTACTTTTCCACCGCTCCGATCGCAACTTTCCAGGATGTGTCGAAAGACTTTCGATTGGATAGGCAGCGATGATTTGAACTCAGTCGAGCCGTCCAATCCAATTTCTCCGACATATTGAGTCTCGGACAACATGAGGTCGAATAGATTCAGCTCAGAATACCTATCGGCAGCCAGTTGGGGATGCAGGCCCAAAGCTGTTCGAATCCGCGGCGAGTTAGCAGACAGTCGCTTTGTTCCCGGAAACGCCTTGGGAGTGGTCGTAACAGATAAAACATAAGTGCCAGCCTCCGTCGCCTGCCGAATAACCTCTTGTGGATTATCGTAGAGGTCGAGATGGCAGTGGAAATCCATCATACTTTAATCCCTTGAGTAGCAAGATAGATTTGTAGCTCCTTTAACCCGCGCCATGCCACTTGATAGTATTTTTCTCGGGTAAGCTCGTCGGTTGGCAGAGGGCCACTCGCACTAACCCATCTTGGTACGCTATCCTCTGAGGTACACCTTATCGCAAGGCGAACGGCCGCGAGATCGACGCTCTGCTTTGCACCGAAAGTCAGTGTTGAAAGATCACCATATTCATATTTTCCGACTGGCTCGGGAATGTTTGCCGCAAACATTGATGCCCTTCGAATAAGACAGGGAACGCATTTCCCACACTGCTGGTTTCGACGCTTCCATTTTCCGCATGATATCGTATTGGGAGCTAAATTGTGTATCAATTTTTGATCGGCGCAGTCATTAATCATTTCCCCTTTTGTCATGAATTCGTACGGATTTCTTATCGAGACACCGAGACCAACATCATCGAAAATCTTTTGGAGCGATTGAAGGTAGTGTGGATGCGCCGTTCGTGTACTGAGTGATCCACGACGCCTGGGCGTCAGAGGAGGATTCAGCGCAATGAGTCCATTTTCTGGAATAAGAATTGGTGTCGTCAAACCTGATCGATGAAGCGAGACCGCAGAAGCGCAGCAAGCTGCAAGAGCCAGGAACAAAATTGACCGAGACCGTGTCGAGCCTTCTTTGTCCCAATTCACGCCATTGGGCTTTATTGGTCGATCGTTTATGCTGAGGTGGCTGGGGCTTCCCAACCGGCCGAGTAGATGATTTTGAAACTTTTGATCGCCAGTGGAAGCCCTGCTAACGAGCAGTGTTTCATTGGGGCGTGCTTTCAGCTGATTCACCGCACCGATGAGACTATCTAGCCCCCCAGAAAAGAGACAGACCTGCTCTATGTTCGACAAATCGATCATTCTGACCAATCGCTTTTTCTCAGACTTTGTGGGGGGCGTCAGTCCATTGGCGGTAAATGAGAGGCTCCAGTCATCCCCGGTCAAAAATCTCAGTATTGATTCAAGTGCGTGCGTTTGCGTTTTCCAAACGGCCGGCTTTGCAAGAGCTATCGAAAGTGAAATACTCCGCACGAACCCGTACGCTCCATCATCCCTAGAGACGAATTCGTCAGCAGCAGTTACACTGAGGGCGATTGTCAGGAAGTCAAAAGCTCCTACCGGTATCGGTAGGTTAATGTGCCTCAGCACCTCACGCACGCGATTGCCTATGCTGGCGATGCCATTGGTATTGTCGATATTGTCAAATAGCACAATCTTTCGATCTGCTTGTGAACCAATCAGTACTCGAATATCTGGATCGCATCGAACTGTCGTCATTCGTCGTATGATTCCCACACTTCGAGGACCGATTGAATGCAATCGAGTTGGAGTTGTCGACGCTCAGCTTGCGACATCGCGCCGAGCTCGCGTCCAGCCTTATTGGCAACCAAGCGGCTATCAACGACCGCCTCCACCGCTTGTCTCAGTTCGTTTTCTCGGGCTTGAAGAATCTCCGCACTCTCAGCGGCATCTAAAGAGGGGCTCCCTTCCCTTGCCAGCATGTCATGCATGATGGCCTCAACCGTATACTGGAACAAAACTGCATCAAGAAACTCAGGCGTTATTGACTCACGCTCCAAAGTTTCTTCGCCTTGGAGCACTTCGCAGATCGCCTCCTCAATCAAGATGCGTATGCTATCGCCTTCAGAAGTGCCTGGCGCGACTGCTTCAGCGATTATTTGAGCTGCTGTCTCGACTGGGGCCCCAATCGCCGCGCTTAAATCCTTACCTGAAGAAATTTCACCCGTGCCACCTGAGCCGAGTTCCGAAAGAACTCCAATGGCGACCGATCCGCTACCTGCCGCCGCGCCATAGCGCCGAACTCCTACAGAAGACCCGCCGACAGCGCCGCGCGCATACCTCCCAAGTGCACGGTCTCTCAACTCTGAGCCACCGCTCTTCATGAAGCCACTCAGGCTTCGTCTAAAATTTGACAATCCGTTCTCTGGACGCGGTGGAACTGGCTTGCCTGGCTGGGAGTCAGCATGCGGCGGCACCAATGGAGATCGCCCACTCGACCCTGAACTATTTGACGACGTTCCCAACTACTTCCCCCACCACGTTTTGCCCGACAGCGATGCCTTCATCCACGCCGGCATTGGAGTAAGCTCCCTCGACCTTATGAAAGTTGCCAGCGCTTTCGCAGCGTCCTTGTTTGCTGCGGCGACAGCAAGGGCACCGGCCCATCCTTCAGGACGGTTTGTCCACGTTGCAGTGTCGGACAACTTTCGAAGTAACTCTTCCATCGCCATCGGAACTTCATCGGCTGTCAAAGCTTGCACCGCTTTGCCCGTTGACCCGGCAGATTCGCGTGTCGCTTTTATGAGGACAGCCACTGCCCGTTCGGCTTCTACACTAAGCCCTGCAGATGGCGTAAATACCGGCTGGGTTTCTCGCGAAAGATAGGCAGCCGGTCGTAGGTCCTTATCTCCTAGTGTAGGAGCGAGCTTGCTCCATTCTGAAATGAAACCCTCTTGAGCTTTCCAGCTTTCGGGAAATTCGGTGGGGTCTAGAATTTCTTCGCCTCCTTCCAGTTGCCTCAACAACGCAACCCTTCCGTCACCACTGCTTCCAATAAGATTCATAAGGTCACCGGTCGCCTTTCCTCCGGCACAGCGTTCGAACAATACCAACTTGAGCATGGCTTCTTCGCTGAGATTGATGCCTCGACGAGTCGCAATCATCTGGCGCATTCGCAGAGTATTCAACATGCGTTTGACGATCCGAGGATTCCCATTCACACGCGGAGAGTTAACGAGGATTGGTGATATGAACTTTGCCAGCTGCGCTACTTGGCTGATAAGCGCCTTTTCGGGGTCAGTCAGGGACTTGCAGGTCAGTCCTTCCAAGATTTCGGGTGTCTCAGGGAAGGGCGTTTTCCAGATCGACTGCAATCGCATAAGAAGAAATTTCTGCAGTTCCAAAGTTATCTCAGGGCGCATCTTCTGGTGCGAGTTAGCGGGCTCCGCTGTCAACAGCAGAATGAGGAACGCTCTGAGCTCTGAGACGCCTGTTGGTGGAACCCTAACAGGAATTTGAACCAATTTGTCCAAATAATCAGTAACCAGTCTGTCCAAATCTGCTTTGTAGTGCTGAGCCACGGCTAGCCTAATCATGTCTTCATCAGCAGCGATAACGAAAGCAGTTCTCTCCATGAACAGAAACAGACGGACCGCTTCAAGCGTATGAATTGCCTTATCGGGCAGACAGCGATCCAGATTGTCGATGAAAACGAATAGAGTGCCGCCAAGATCATCCAGAATCTGTTTGAGCTCTTGGCGAAAAGCCTCGATCTGCCTAGGTGGAGATTCTTCGGCTTCGGAGTGCATCAAACCCGTTGTCTTGGATTTGACGTCCGTTGCCATAGCCTTGACCGCATCAAAATCGTCCGTATCCCCCCTCCCCTTAGCGATGTCCCGCGCACCCTCTATCCCGCGCGCAATGGCGCCGAACGTCGGCACACCAGCGGCAAGAGCTGTGCCTTCTGCTAAAAGACCAAGCACACGCAGCTTGTCGACCCGCTTGAAGAGGCGGTTCACCTTCTTCAGAAGCGCCTCGTCATCCTTTGCTTTTGCGTAGAGCGTGTCTCCGATCTTTTGCAACAATGCAGCACGCGCATCATCATAATCTTGAAAGAGCCACGCATCGAATTGAAGAACAAGATTCTTCTCATCTTGGGAAATATCGTCGATCACCATCCTCATCAGCGACGACTTACCCACGCCCCAGCCTCCGAACAAGCCAAGAGACACCGGACGAATGCTGCTATCCTTCAGAGTTGCTGAGACAAGCTCGGCGGTCTCCGAATAATTTAGGAAATCAATGTCGGTTTCATTATCGGACCACATGACTCTTCCTATCCATGGTGCAGCATTATGCCAATAGGAGAGTTCGCCCCAAAGTTGTCACCAGATTCGGCACTTTGCGCTTATCAGCAACGTCTGTCGCGCTTCTCGACCATCAAATAAGATCGGCAACGCACTTGGATCACGGAGACTTGGGGGGCGCTTCGATCGGTCTTATCGATTTTCTTGTGATGGCCGAGTGCCTTGAGGATCTCATCCATCAGATCGGCGAGAGCCTTGTCACTCTGCAAGACGAGGTCGGCAGTGAGGCCTCGCTTCACACTGCGCGTAGCGTGCGGATCGCGACATAGATCGAGATACGGAGATCGTCCTTTGACAGGTTGAGGGCCAAAACGCCTCAGGAACAATGGTCCGAATGGGGCGATATGTCCTAAAAATGCCCCCGCAGCTGCTACGCTTTGCTACCCTCTGCTGACCTGACTGTTCTCCAACCTGCGCTTAATTACCTGATTTTGCATAATTTTCACTCTGGACGATGAGACGGTGGATGGCCCAGCCTAAGGGACATGAAACCGAACACGACCCTTTCCTGGCAGATCCTGATTGTCCTCGCCGTCATCGTTCTCGCGGTGTGGACGGCCACCGAATGGACGGCCTTTCAACTTGGCTGGTCGGCGCGGCTCGGCGAGCCATGGTTCGTTCTCGCGGACTATCCGATCTATGCACCCTGGGCTTTTTTCGGCTGGTGGTTTTCGTTTGACGCCTATGCACCGGACGTGTTCGATCGGGGCGGCCAGATTGCAGCGTCTGGCGGTATCATTGCGGTGGTCATCGCCGTCGCGGGATCGATCCTGCGGGCGCGCTGGGACAAAAAGGTGACGACGTTTGGCTCGTCGCGCTGGGCGCTTAAGGGTGACATGCGCAAGGCGGGGTTGCTGGAACCTGCCGGCGTGTTCCTAGGTCAGGCCGAAGGATCATACCTGCGCCATGACGGGCCAGACCATGTCATGGCCTTTGCGCCGACCCGGTCCGGCAAAGGTGTCGGCCTCGTCGTGCCGACGCTGCTGTCTTGGACGCACTCAGCCGTCGTGCACGACATCAAGGGTGAGAACTGGCAGCTGACATCCGGCTGGCGCTCGACCTTCTCCAATTGTGTGCGGTTTGATCCGACGGACAAGGGCTCGGCGCATTTCAATCCGCTGATGGAAGTCCGGCGCGGCGACTGCGAAGTGCGCGATGTCCAGAACATTGCCGATATCCTGGTTGATCCGGAAGGCATGCTGGAACGCTGGAGCCATTGGGAGAAGACCGCCCACTCGCTGCTCGTCGGCGCCATCCTCCATGTCCTCTATGCCGAGCGCGAGAAGACACTCGCGCGGGTTGCAAGCTTCCTGTCAGATCCCGACCGTACCTTCCGGGCGACGCTCACGATCATGATGCGCACCAACCATGTCGGCACGGCAGAGGCGCCGCAGGTCCATCCCGTGATTGCGCAATGCGCCCGCGAACTGATGAACAAGTCGGAGAATGAACTCTCCGGGGTCCTGTCGACCGCGATGAGTTTCCTGTCGCTGTATCGTGACCCGGTCGTGGCAGAAGTGACCTCGGCTTGCGACTTCCGGATTGCGGATCTGGTCGAAGGCAAGCGGCCGCTATCTCTATTCCTCGTCGTGCCGCCCTCGGACCTCTCGCGCACGAAACCCCTGATCCGGTTGATCCTAAATCAGATCGGACGCCGGCTGACCGAACATCTGGATGTGGAAGCTTCCGGTTCACGGAAGCAGGTCCTGTTCCTGCTCGACGAGTTCCCTGCCCTCGGCCGGCTCGACTTCTTCGAAAGCGCGCTCGCCTACATGGCAGGCTATGGTCTCAAGGCCTTCCTGATCGCGCAATCGCTGAACCAGATCGAAAAGGCCTATGGTCCATCGAACGCCATATTGGACAATTGCCATGTCCGGGTGGCGTTCGCGACCAATGATGAGCGTACGGCGAAGCGCATCTCGGACGCGCTCGGGACCAAGACTGAACAGCGCGCGATGAAAAATTATGCCGGCCACCGGCTGGCACCCTGGCTGTCGCACAAGATGGTGTCGCGCCAGGAAACCGCCCGGCAATTGCTGACGCCCGGCGAAGTGATGCAGCTGCCATCGTCTGAAGAACTGGTCCTTGTTGCCGGCTGCCCGCCGATCCGAGCCAGGAAGCTGCGCTATTATGCCGACCGCAATTTTACCTCACGCCTCATGAATCCGCCCCGGGATGGTGAGGCCCTGCCCGAAGCTCGCCTTGATGACTGGGGCCAGGAGATTCGCACGCTGCATGAAGGCCTGATGGTGCCACCGGCGTCGGATGACTCGGATGAAGGCGGTCCGGGCTTTGGAAGCGCAGGCACTCCAGTCCAATCCCCCGGGCCAAAGGGCCCCCGGTCGCCCGGGCCGACCCGCGCGTCCCGGCCTCGCCAGCCACTCCAGCAAGGGCTGTTCGATGCGATCCCGATTGCGGACGGACTGGAACAGACGACCGGGATTGACCTGACTGGACGGGGCAACAAATGAAGCCGCGCATCCAGCCCTATATCTCGGCAGAAAACCTTGTACGCCTACAGGCAATGGCGAAAAGGCCGGGCCTGTCGGAAAGCAAGATTGTCGACCGGGCGCTGGCGGCCTTCTTTGCCGGCGACACGGACGACCAGCGGGACGCCGCTATCACGCGGCGGCTCGACCGGTTGACCCGCCAGTTCGGGCGGCTGGAGCGTCACCATCTGATCCTGGGCGAAACGGTCTCCACATTCGTCCGCTATTTCCTGACCGTGACGCCGCCCGTGCCATCCGATCAGCTTGATGCGGCCCGGGCAAAAGGTGACCTCCGGTTCGATCTCTTCGTCCATCAGGTTGCCGAAGCGCTCCGGTCGGGCGACCGGATCCTGCAGAACGCCGTCGAGGACTTTACCGCGTCGCCATCTGATTTTGTCAGCGAATCCGAGCTTGATTGGCTTGGGGAAAGGCGTGGGATCGATGCGTGACGCCCAGAGCCTTTCGCGCACCAGTGACATGCTGGCCACCGCGTTCGGGCCCGTCATCATGGCGGCGCTTGCCGACGCCCAGGTCGTCGAGATCATGGTCAACCCCGATGGCCGGCTCTGGATCGAACGGCATGGCGCGGGGCGTACTGCCTGCGGCGCGGTGTTGGCACCGGCCCAGGTCGAGCGCGTGATCCGGCTGGTCGCGAACCATATGCGGCGTGACGTGACGGCGAACGCGCCGCTTGTGTCCGCCGAGCTGCCCATGGGCGGCGAACGGTTCGAAGGTGTCCTGCCACCTGTTGCGCCGGGGCCGTGTTTCTCGATCCGCAAACCGGCCGGACGCGTCATCCAGCTTGATGAGTATGTCGCTTCTGGCGTGATGAGCGGCCACCATGCCGATGCCCTGCGGCGCGCGGTGCTCGACAAGTCAAACATACTGATTGTCGGCGGGACGGGATCGGGCAAGACCACACTCGCGAATGCGCTCCTTGCTGAAATGGCCGAGACCGGCGATCGGCTGGTGATCCTCGAAGACACGCGCGAGCTTGCCTGCGGCGCACCGGACGTCGTGCAACTTCGCACGCAGCCGGGATCGGTCTCCCTGTCAGACCTCGTGCGCTCGACCCTGCGTCTCAGGCCCGACCGGATCATTATCGGCGAAGTGCGCGGGGCCGAAGCGCTCGACATGCTCAAGGCCTGGAATACCGGCCATCCGGGTGGGATCGCGACCCTGCATGCGAACTCTGCGCTGGCGGGTCTTTCCCGACTCGAACAGCTGGTCGGGGAAGCGGCGGTGAACGTGCCGCATGATCTCATTTCCGAGACGGTGGACTGCGTTGTGTTCATCGCGCGCCGGCTCGGATCGCGCCGGGTCGAGACCGTCGCCTCGCTCTGCGGGCTCGGACGGCATGGCTACGACCTTCGCCCGATTGTGCCCGACCTGCAGCTCGTCCTGCCGAACCTGCCGTCTCTCCAGCCTTCTGCACTCCACCACTGAAAGGAACACTTCCGATGACCCGAGATATGGGCAAAGCCCTCAGCCTGACCGCGCTTGTCATGGTCCTTGTCCTGCCAGCCCATGCGGCGGGTTCCGGCATGCCCTGGGAAGGGCCGCTGCAATCGATCCTGGAATCCATCGAGGGCCCGGTCGCCAAGATTCTCGCCACGATCGTGATCATCCTGACTGGGCTTGGCCTCGCGTTCGGGGAAAGCGGGGGGGGCATGCGGAAACTACTGCAGATCGTGTTCGGCCTGTCGATCGCATTTGCGGCCACGTCGTTCTTCCTCTCCTTCTTCTCGTTCGGCGGCGGGGCGACGCTCTGATGGCTGACCGTTCGCCCCTCCCTGAAGGCTATGTGACGCCGGTCCACCGCGCGCTCACCGAGCCGATTCTGATCGCGGGCGCGCCGCGCATGGCGACGATCGTCAATGGCACGCTCGCCGCCGCCCTGGGGCTCGGTCTGCAGCTCTGGATCGTGGGGCTCGCCTATTGGCTGATCGCTCACGGGCTCTGCGTGTTTTCCGCGCGGCGTGATCCGCAATTTGTCGACGTGCTGATCCGGCATGTCCGCCACAAGGGGTATCTTGCATGCTGAACCTCCGTGAATACCGCGCCCGCCCGGCGCGCCTCGCCGACCACCTCAAATGGGCGGCCCTCGTGGCGCCCGGCATTGTCCTCAACAAGGATGGCAGCCTGCAGCGCACCATCGCCTATCGTGGCCCCGACCTTGAAAGCGCAACGCCGGAAGAACTGGTCTCCATCTCTGCCCGGATGAATAATTTGCTGATGCGGTTCGGGTCGGGCTGGGCACTCTGGTTCGAAGCGGACCGGCGCACCTCGACCGCCTATCCGGACAGCACCTGGCGCGATCCCGTCGCCTGGCTGGTCGATGAGGAACACCGCGCCCAATTCGAGGAGGCGGGCCGGCATTTTGAGACCGATTGCTATCTGACCCTCGGCTGGATGCCGCCAGCTGACCGGACTGCAAGGGTGGAAAAACTCTTCATCGAAGATCCGGCCGCAGCGCCGCGCAGCTTCTTTGCCGAAAACCTGGACCGGTTTGAAACCGAGACAACACGGGCGCTCAATCTCATGACCGACCTGATGCCCGAGGCCCGATTCCTGGAAGACGATGAGACGCTCACCTACCTGCATGGATGCATGTCCCTGAAGCGGCATCCTGTCCGGACGCCAGATGCTCCGATGTTCCTTGACGGTCTCCTCGCCGATACGGACGTCACCGGCGGGCTTGCACCGATGCTCGGCGACGAGACGCTGAAAGTCCTGACCGTGCGCAAGTTCCCGGGCACGAGCGAGCCCTGCCTGCTGGCCGAACTCGACCAGCTCGGCTTCCCCTATCGTTGGGTGACGCGGTTCCTGCCGCTCGACAAGCCGGACGCCGAGAAGATCCTGAACCGTTACATGCGGGCCTGGCTCGCCAAGCGCCGCTCGCTCGTCTCATACTTTCGTGAGATCCTGACCGGCGAGGCGGCGACCCAGTTCAACACCGACGCTGACAATCAGGCCGCGACGGTCGACGCAGCCCTGCAGGCGCTCGGCGCCGGCCATGTCACGTTCGGCTATTACACGGCAACGCTCGTTCTCACCCATGCCGATCCGCTGGTTGCCGAAGAACGCATCCAGGCGGCAGAACGCGTCATCAATGCCCGCGGGTTCACCGCGACCCCGGAGACAATCAACGCGCTCGACGCCTGGCTCGGGACCCTGCCCGGCGAAGCCCATGCCAATATCCGCCAGCCACTTCTCAATACGGTCGACCTGTCCCATATGGCGCCGC
>JGI24723J26617_10003763_pt1 | contig 10813 bp, 8 predicted proteins | sample Cruoilmetagenom6_FD_26617 | JGI IMG/M metagenome (IMG submission 26617) | reverse complement strand
CCTGCCCGGCCTCGACCTTGTCATTAAAATCTACCTCCACCGAAACAACTGTCCCGGAAAGTTCGCTGGAGATTTCGATGACCTCCAAAGGTTCAACCGTTCCCGTTGCTGCGACAGTTACCCTGATGTCCGATATAAATGCCGGTTCCGAAACATACTTGTTTTCCGGAGTCTCGGCACTTTGCCATAACACAAACCAGCCGACCGTACCGATAGCCGCCAGCACCAGCAACCAGCGGATAACCCGCATTGTGCCGCTTCCATTTTTCTTGCTGGCGACAATCGACTCAATATCCATCTTTGACGAAGGCATTCCATGTTCCTTTTTTCCTGCACGGCATTCTAACTCGTTTATTTGCCGTTGTAATGATCTGAATCAGAAGTCGCTATCTTATTGGAAGACCGGTTTTGGAGACCCAAAAACTTCAGAAGCATATATTTCCCAAAGGTCTGCCGTCTCAAAGCTCAGTATTTCTGTCTCCGGTTTGTTGACGTACGCACGTTTTCCGGACTCAACGCAACCCAAAGCCTTGCACTAATCGTCCGGACCTGTGTTGTAAATGTTGTCCCATCCAGAATTTCTCACGGCAATGCAGTTTGAAGGTTGCAAGACGAAAGCGCTGTTTTAGCCAAGTCGAATGTTCACTTGTGGCCTGACGATTATTTCATCTAGAGTTAAGCCAAGACGAAATCAACAAAGCGAGGCCAGATATGTCTACCCCCTTCGACAAAGAGCTTGAAGAACGGCTTGTCCGTTATGCGGCGATTGACAGCCAAAGCGATGAAGACTCCGCAACTTCCCCAAGCACTGAAATCCAATATGATATCTTGCACCTTTTGAAACAAGAGCTGGAGGATATCGGGGCACAGGATGTTGAGCTCACGGAATATGGCGTTGTTCTGGCAACAATTCCGGGCACGGCTCCCGGCCCGACAATCGGCTATTTGGCACATGTTGATACCGCCCCCCAGTTTAACGCGACCGGCGTAAAACCGCGCGTGATCAGGGGTTACAATGGCGGTGATATAACTTACCCGGACGCGCCGGATCTGGTGCTTTCTCCCGAAGAATTTCCTTATCTGGCAGAAAAAGTCGGGCAGGATATCGTTACCGCATCTGGCACTACGCTGTTGGGGGCGGATGACAAGGCGGGAGTTGCCATTATAATGACGGCAGCGCGCCACATGATTGGAAATTCCGATATCGCACACGGCCCCATCCGCATTGCCTTTACCCCTGATGAAGAGATCGGGCGTGGGGTGGATTCAAAACTGCCTGAAGCCCTAGCCGCCGATTTTGCCTATACTTTTGATGGCGCGGCAGTAGGGGAGATCGAATACGAAAGCTTCTCGGCCGACGGCGCTGTAGTTACCATCAAAGGTGTTTCAATTCATCCGGGGTTGGCGACAGGTAAAATGGTGAGCGCCATTCATTTGGCATCCAAAATCATTTCCACCCTACCGCAAGCCACCATGACCCCCGACACTACAGCCGATCGCGAGGGCTTTATTCATGCGACCGAAATGGCAGGAGACGCAGCAGAGATGAAAATCAAGCTGATCCTCCGCGATTTCGAGCGCGATGGGCTAGCGGCCAAAGGCCGGTTGCTTGAGCAGGTGTGTGAGGCTGTGCAGGCTTCTGAACCGCGCGCGGTTATTACTTGTTCTATTAACCCCCAGTATCGCAATATGCGTTATTGGCTCGAAACAGATATGGCGCCGGTTGATCTTGCCCGTGCTGCCGCAGTGAAGCTCGGATTGGACCCTGTTTCTGTTCCGATCCGGGGCGGGACTGACGGATCACGATTAACCGAAATGGGGGTCCCGACGCCAAACCTTTTTACCGGAATGCAAAACATTCATGGTCCGCTTGAGTGGATATCCGTGCAGGACATGGCAAAAGCAACAGAATTGTGCCTCACCATTTCCGAACTTGCAACGCAGGAGCCGGGATAGGCATTTTGGGAAGCGAAGATCACACGGGTGGATCGCTGCCTGAAAATTCGCAATAGCCTTTGGGTAAAGCAGAAGTGGGTTTTTGCAGGTAAGGTGGTTTTTGGCATCAAGATTGACAACCACTGCAACGGGGTAAACACCGGACATTAGCTGTGCGTCTTGCGTGCGTTGGACTGCTGAAAGATGCAACTTAATGGCGGAGAGATTGAGAGCAGACACAGCCTAAGAGGCAGTGACCGGTCAGTTTTCTTTTGCCTGAAATCAAAAAATCGGCTAGCCTAACCCCACAAAAAGAATAATCAAATGGGGAGAATAAAAAATGGATTTAAGAAAACCAGTTCTATTGTTGGCTTTGGTTGCTCCGCTTGCCTTTACAAGCGGGTGTGATTTGGTGATGGCGGAAGAAGAGGTTGTTGATCCTGTAACAGGTGCCGTGACCACGGTTCCGGTTGGACCGCCACGGCCAAGTGAACCGCGGGAACCTCGTGGCGGCGGCGGCGGCGGCGGCTGGGGCTAACGATTAAATCATCCGAAAGGTCTTGAAATGACTGCTCAACTTAGCGGCTGGCGTTGCACAGGTATCGGTGCGGCGGTAGCTGGAGTTCTCTGTTTTCCTTTAATGACTGAGGCTCAGACACTAGTCCGGGGCTCCGGTGTGCTTGGCTTGCCAGAAATGCAGATTGACCTTTCGACGCGGGCCGCTGAACGCTACGCGATCGTGATCGGCAACGGGGATTACGAGTCGGCTTCCGGCCTGAAGAACGCTAATGCCGATGCGGCGCTTATGGCCAGCTTCTTGCGCGATCAGGGTTACGAAGTTATCGAGCGACACAACCTCACAAAGCTAGGGTTCGAAGAATTGTTGCGTAGGGTTTTGTTTGACGTCTCCAAGCAAAGCGAAGTCATTTTCTATTATGCGGGCCACGGTCTGCAAATCGGAACCGGCAACTATATTGTTCCTGTAGATGCCAACCTTGATACCGCNTANGATGTGCCGTTCGANACGGTTTCATTGGAAAGCCTCGTTGCGATTATTGGCGCGCGCGCACGGATGCAGCTCATCATTCTTGATAGCTGTCGCAANAACCCTTTTGAGGGNCAGGTTTCNCTTTCTGGCGCAGGGAACGACCTTAGCGAAACCCGAAACGGGTTCTCAACCCTTTCGGCNCCGGTAAATTCGTTGCTAGCCTTTTCCACGTCACCCGGGGCACTGGCACTGGACGGAGATGGCGACAATAGTCCATTTACATCTGCCTTGATCGAGGCATCATCTTCCAACCCCGATGAATCGGTTTCCACTATTCTGGAAGAAGTCAGAAGGTTGGTTTACCAACGCACCAATGGCCAGCAGGTTCCTTGGGAGAGCTCAACCCTNGTCGAGCAGATTTCGTTCCAGCCAACCGAAGCGGTTTTGCNAAATACACAGGTAATGGAGATCGGGAGCGCCTCTAGAACTTTGGCTTTTGTTGGCGATGTNCCNGAATTGCAGGAAGACAGGGTTGCAACAGGCCCGGNAGATATCTCACTNCGCGCAACACTTAGCCCTGAAATCGAAATCGGGACAGCGATACGGGAGGCGCTTGGCTTATCGGAAGAGGAGTCGCTCTCGGTGGTTCGACAGCCTGTCGGAGGCCGGTTATCCTACCTTGAGTCAAACGGCGCGCGGATCGCGTCTGACATGACGGGCGCGGCGAGCCGAGGGCTCGATCAGGTGCTCTATGCAAATACGATGCCTCAAACCAATGCTTCGATCGTAGATGGGGCTGTCCATACCGACGAATTTCGGGTCTTGGCAAATGGTGAGGAAAACGTTGTCCGCATCGCACTTGAAGGCAATACCTGTGATATCGAAGCCGGAGACCATCTGGACCCGGAAGGCTCGGGCCTCACGCGCTATGCCAATGAAATCCGCCCCGAAATCGCGTTACAGGCATGCCAACAAGCGGTTGCTGATCATCCGGATGTGGGTCGGTTCCACTATCAACTTGGGCGAGCCTATCGAGCCTTGCGCATGTTTGACGAGGCCCGCGCGGCCTTTGAAAAAGCACGAGACTTGGGGCACACACGGGCTTGGGTGGCCATCGGAAACGCGATTGCGGACGATGCCAAACGAACGGGTGGCGTGAGCAATCAACAGGTGCCGGATCAGGCGCTGGCGCATTATATTATTGGTGTGGATCAAGGGGATCCTTACGCCTTTTATGCCCTTGGGCGGCAGTTGTTGCGCTTTGAAACCAAAGAGGATTTGCGCCAGCAGGGGTACGACCTGATGATGCGCTCGTTGGAAGTTGGCCATACTTTTGCAATGAACGAGCTCGGGTATTTCTATCTGGACTCCGATTCTGAATGGTTTGATCCTGTGCGGGGCCTTCGCTATCTGCGTGAAAGCGCAGCCCGCGGCGATATTTACGGCTTCAACAACATGGGGCTGGTCTACCGTGACGGATTAGGTGGCGAAGAAAAAGACGCGCAAGCCGCTTTCGGCTGGTTCCTTCGCGCGGCCGAGGGCGGCCATCCGAATGCACCGGGCAATATTGGCCTCTTGTATGAACGCGGAACTTTGGGCCGTTCTGGCGCCGCTGACAATGCGATGGAATGGTATGAACAAGGTATCGAGCGCGGTGATCCTTGGGCGGGTGTAGGTGCGGCTTATGTCATTCAAGACCAGCGCCCGAGTGGATATTCACGCTTTGAAGCCGCAACCTTTGCGGCCAAGGCTGCAGCATTATCTGACGAGAGCGCCAAAAAGGAAGCCTTGAATGTGCTGGGGCGTATGAACCGCAGTCTGGTGGATTCTGCCACACAGCAATTCATAGCGGACTTTGGCGTTGAAATTTCGGTCGACGGTGCCTTTGGGCCGGGAAGTCAGGCTGCCCTGGATCAAGTGGCCGCGCGGTTTGGGGAAACAGCGCCTTCTGGCCGTGTTGATCGCCTTGTGTTTCTGGCAGCGCTCTATTGGACAACAACTTCCGTGTTGACCTTTATTGATTTGATGATTTTTGTGCGGCGGCTTGTTTAAGTCAACTCCGTTGCCAAAAGGTCAAATACCATTCGGATGCGCCGGCTGGTGTTTAGCTCCCGGTGCGCGACCAGCCAAATTGGAAACATGAGCGGCTCAAGATCGGGCAACACACGCTCCACGAGAGGTTCCGCATCCCCGATATTGCCGTCCAAAATCCCGATTCCGACCCCGTTTTTAACCAGCTCCCACATAACAGTGTAGCTTTCGGTCATAACCGGAAAGTTCTTTTGTGAGAGATTGAGACCCATCATATTAAGGCCATTGAGGAGCGCACCGGTCGAGTCAATATTTATGAAATCCGAATTGCGAAGATCATAAGGCACGGCCGGATTGCCGATTTTCTCTATGTATGCCGGGGTTGCGTAAAGGCGGGCCGGAACTTCTTTTATCTTTTTGGCGATCAGGTCAGGCTCGGTTGGGCGGAAATTGCGAATGGCAATGTCGGCTTCGCGGCGGCGTAAATCACTGGGTGAATTTGACGCCACAATTTCGATGGTGATCCCGGGTTCCAGAGCATGTAATTTTTGGATGATCGGCGGGAGAACAAGGGAAGCATAGGTTTCGCTGGCGGCGATGCAGATCGAGCCGTCAATCGACTGCGATTGACCCATTGCTGTGAGCGAAACCTTGTTCGCGGCATCTCCCATCGCACGGACATGATCGAGCAGTTCAATTCCGCTTGGCGTGAGCGACAGGCCCCGGCCAACGCGCTCAAACAATACGATATCCAGTTCCTGTTCAAGGGCATCTACCTGNCGCCCTAGCGTGGGTTGCGCCATGCCAAGCGCNCGGGCAGCCGCNGANAGCGAACCCTCTTCGGCCGTCACCAAAAAGGCCCGAGCCCTGTTCCAGTCAAATTTTACCGAACGCCAATCCATGCGTTTATGCATATCAAACTGACGTATTTGGTCAATTTATATATTTGGTCGCTACGGCTAGAAACNCNCAAGACAGTAAAAAACCTCGGCTCCATACCTNCCAAAAGCAGAAGTCGCGGATTTGGGAATTAATTGCCTCAAAGAAAGGGTCAGACATGACAACTACAATTATCCAGAAGTCGCCACATCGGCGTGCCGCCATCGTTTATGGCGTATTATTCCTCCTCTCCTTTTTGAGCTACGGCACAGGCAGTGCGCTGGTTGCTGAACTCGCCGACAGCCCAAACGGGCTTGAGGCGATCGCAGACAGCACACAACTATTTGTTTTCGGCATCGTGCTCATGGCTGTTGTTCACACCTTCACAAATATCGGGCTTGCCGTCGTGATGTTCACCATCCTTAAACCTTTCAATCAGATCGTTGCTNTNGGGTATGTAAGTGCCGCTGTAACCGCGACCATCATCGCAACAGTGGGTGCTTTATTTATGCTCCTGCTAGTGCCGCTTAGCGAAGCCTCTGTGGTATCAAGCAGTGAGCCAATCTATTTAGACTCCCTCGCATCGCTGCTCAAAAAGGGTGGGTTTTACGGATACCAACTGAGCATGACGATCTGGGGCATCGGTGGAATACTATTTTGCTACCTGCTTTCAATTTCGAAACTGGTGCCGCGGGTTTTCCCTGTTTGGGGAATAATTGGTTACCTCGTTTTCATGGTTGGAACGCTCGGCGAAATGTTTGGCTATTCCATCGGTTTGGCGCTTTCAGCACCCGGAGGATTGTTTGAAGTCAGCCTCAGCCTTTGGCTAATCATCAGAGGGTTTAACCGGCCGAAATAGGCCTGATCGGCAAGCAAGCGCAAACCTGAACTCACGTGGGTCAGAAGCCGAAGGCCCGCTCGCCAACTCAAATTATCTAATCTTATTCCGAGATTCAAATTCAGGGTCAGGTGGCCCGAAAGGAGAACAAAATGAAAGCTGCTGTTTATACGAAATATGGCTCAACCGACGTGCTGCAAATCAAAGAGGTTTTGCGTCCGGAACCGAAGGCGAACGAGGTTTTGGTGAAAATTCACGCGACCTCGGTTACCCCTGTTGATACGACCTTTCGATCTGGCAACCCGAAATACGCACGCTTGTTTACGGGCTTATTCAGACCAAAGCGACCTATCCTCGGGACCGAGTTCTCGGGTGTGGTGGAAGCCACAGGTCCGAATGTTTCCCGCTTTAGCGTGGGAGACCGGGTTTTTGGGGCAGCTCCGGATGGTTTTGGTGCCCATGCCCAATATATTGCACTGCCTGAACAAAGCGCTTTAACCGATATTCCTGACAATCTGGGATTCGAAGATACCGCGGTGATCGGGAACGGCGCGCTGACCGCACTCCCGTTCTTGCGGGATACAGCCAAGCTTAAAACCGGACAGAGCATTCTTATAATCGGTGCTTCGGGGTCGATTGGTACTTGTGCCGTTCAATTGGCAGCAAAGTTGGGGGCAATCGTAACTGGTGTTTGCAGCACGGCCAATGTGGAGATGGTGCGGGCGCTTGGCGCGAACCGGGTGATAGATTATACAAAAACCGACTTTAGGACAGAGCCACACAAATACGATGTGATTTTCGATACTGTCGGGAAGAGTAGTTTTCGAAAGGCGCGCTCTGTGTTGGTTCCGGATGGTATATATGTAACCACCGTACCTGAGGTCGGAACATTGCTAAGCCCGCTTTTTCGTTTTTTAAATGGCGGGAAGCGTGCCAAAATGTCGGCCACAGGCCTGCGCAATGATGCCGACAAAATCAAGGATATGGATTATCTCAAAGGTCTAATGGCCAAAGATGAGTTAACCGCGGTGATAGACCGTAGCTATCCGTTGGAACATATTGCGACGGCCCATGCCTACGTTGAGCTGGGGCATAAAAAGGGCAATCTGGTGGTCACAATGCCCCAAGAAAATCCGGCTCTTTGATTTCCCGAGGTGCCGGGGTGCGAACCCCGGTTATTCGGCGGCTTCCGGTTCATAAGGAACCGGAACTATAAACAGGCGCTGCATATCCACAAACAATCCGGAGGAGAGTTCATTTCCGAGTTCTGCCCAAGCCTCGTCCGCCGCAATGTCCTCGTAAAGTGCGCGTTGCATCTCGAAAACTTCGAGGGCCTCGTTTGTAAGTGCCCTTATCCAACCCATATGAAATACCGTGCCGTGAACCGCAAGAAGACGCAGTTCAACGCCGGGTCCAACCGGATTGCCGGGCTTGTTGCGCAATATCGAGATTTTGGTTTTTTCCAACGCCACGTCATCAAGGTTTTCTTGCGCAATGATTATTTTTTCCCGAACCGCTGGCCAGCCAAAAGTTACCCGTGCTGTAAGGGCATTGCCGATCTCTTGGGCGGCGGCGGGTGTGCTGCTGCCATAAGCATCATCAAAGAGCGTTTTCGCGCTGGCTTCTTCTTCGGCCCAATGGGCAATAGCGGAAATAGGTCTGGCCAACAGCCAGGCACCATTTCCAAAATCAAGGTAGTTTAGGTCAGGCTCGGGGCGAAAGTCGGTCTCGCATGAGGTGCACTTGATCCGCATAAAATCGCCATTAATGATGTCATCACGCAGGTCGGGCCTGCGGTCAGCATTGATGCTGGCAAAGATATTGAATTCATTTTCCGTTCCGCAATTGGGGCAGGGGAAATGCGTGGGGGAGAAAATTGACATTTGCTATCCTCTCGGGCGCTTTAAAGCGTTGAAAGCCATTTGTTGGCCGGATGATTTTTGTTGAGTTTTTGTGTGTGGTAAGCGGCATAGAGCTCGGAGAACCACTCGCCCGGAGCGCGGAACTGATAGCCCGACACGCCTTTCGTGCGCGCTGAAACTTTATAAGAAACCCAGCTATTGTCATAAGCCTCGTGATACATTGTGTCGCCTATGGCCCACTTCTTGGTTTCGGAGGCGCTGTCCCATACATCGGTTGAAGTCCGAACCCCGGCCAACCACGCTTCAAAATCTGTCCGCCGTTTTTCCCAAGCGGCACCTGCACCATCTCCTTCGGATTTGGCAAGCTCCGGCGGGATTTCAGCATTGGCGGGGTTTCCGCCGGCCATTTTGCGCTCGATGTAGCTGTTGTCATACTCGAAGTGGTCGGCCATGATTTTGGCAATGGGCGTTACGTTTCCGCCATATTCTTTCCAGCCGCCATAGGCATCGGATTTGCCATTTGCATTCATGAAGCCCTTGCGGTCATCAACCGCGTGACCAACTTCGTGCAGGTTGTCCATTTTCCGTAAGTCGGCATTGGGGTATCGGTGCGGGTTTTACTATCATCGTCAATGGTTTCAAGTTCGCTTGGCTCACCCAAAGGATTCCCCTCTGCGTTCATGCTCACAGAACAAGCCATAACAACGGCACCACCGGAGCTTTCATAATAAGAACCGGTGTCGTCCTCGACCTGATCGAACCGCGCCATGCTCGGGTTGAGCTTGGTGTGGCCGTCCGGAACAGCTTTAAGCATCTCGTAATAGGCCATCAGGTTTGGCGCCGGGACATCCAGATTGGCTGCATCGACCTCGTCTCCCGCCTCGCGCTTGGCGGCATCCGCAAACATTTTGACATCCATGTTAAAGCGCGCTTCGAGAATGACAATCAGCACGTCTTTTTGTGCTTCCGCCGGGAGCGCCGCGACCATGTCATCCATAATTTTTTGCCCGCCCGGCTGTTCCATCAATTTCTTGATGTTTTCAGGTGTGGGCGGCGTTCCTGCTTTGGCTTTGGTGCCAATGGTGACCACCAGAAGCAAGGCTTCGACAGCCTTCATCATGCCGCCGGTTTTGACATGGTCAAAGGCTTTTGACGCCTCATCGGCTGCTTTCATATGCTCTTTGATTTTATCCAGAGTTTTAGCTTTGTCGGGGAAGTCGGCCGAGTCTTTACTAATTTCTTTGACCTCTGCCTCTAGGTCATGGCGTTTCAGGCGGTAGACTTCTTCGGCACTCGCCAGTTGGTTGGCTTTTTCATATTGGGCTTCGCCATCCGTCAGCTTGGCACCCACGTCTTCATCACCCTTGACCGCGCCCGCCTTGGCATCTTTGATAAGCTCGAGAATCTTATCAAGATGGCTTTTAACATAGGCCGCATGTGGGTGAGAGCTTTGCAAGGCTTTTACCTTGGCTTCCAACCGTTCGGCCCGCTCGTGGCGCTGATTGGCAGACCCGACCAATTTGCGTGCGTTGACCAATAGCGGGATGATTACTTCAATCCCGGCCTGGCCCTTCGTTTCGAACTCGGTTGGTGACAGTTTTTCAAGATCGCCAATTTTGGCTTCAATATCCTTAACCACATCCGGCACAAGTTTCGCGCCGGGGTGGCCTTTTAGATCTGCCAGAAGTTTTTTGGCTTCTGCAAGCACCGCTTTGGGATCACCCGATGTGACTTTCGCGGCGAGTTCGTCATATGGCGCCCCTTTGGCCGCTTTTTCGATCAAGGCTTTGCATTGATCCGGCAGCATTTCCATGCGGACCTTCGCCTTGTCATATTTGAATTCAGCGCCAACCCTTCGGCGGCTTCAAAATGGGCTTTGATGTCCACGAAGTCAGGCTTGACGTAATCAAACTGCGGATGCTTGGATAACGCTTCTATCGCAGTCGCAGCGGCTTTCGCAGCGGTTTCATAGGCCAGAAACGCGTCTGCGATCGGCAGGTTGTCAGCCACCCGTTTGGCCATGGTTTTCATGATGAGCGTCGCATCGTAATAGGCGCGACTGTCTTCGAAGGCCTTAGCCTTGACCAGGTCCGCTTCGATCTCTTTACACGCGTCGTCAACGCCTGGGTTGCGCTTGTCCATCAGCTTTTTGATTTCGACCGCAGCTGCATCTTTCAATATGATATAGTCATCTTTCGCTTTAACGAGCTTTTGCAGCGGTTCGATTTCCCACCAGATATTCTGGGCCATGGTCTCGGCCAGTTTGATCGAAAATTCGGC
>JGI24723J26617_10003762_pt1 | contig 10813 bp, 10 predicted proteins | sample Cruoilmetagenom6_FD_26617 | JGI IMG/M metagenome (IMG submission 26617) | reverse complement strand
CCAAAGCAATGACACCTTGGGTTTTCTTCATTTAATAACCAAACATTAACACTAACCATCAACTATTATGAAGGTTATTAAATTTCTTTTGTTTTTTTATATAAATCCGCCACCAGATTTTTCGTTATTATCTCTTTGTTTTCTACTTAAAGCTTTATATTTTCCGCCACCAAAACGGTAGTTTAATCCAACTTGCCAAGCGTTACTTTCCCAGTTAAATTCGCCATGAGTAGGATAAGGTCGTTCTTGATCAAACTCAAATTTCATCGTATTGAAAATGTCATTATAACCAAAACTTAAAGTTGCTTTGCTATCTAAGAAAGTATAGCGTAAACCGGTATTTACCATGGCCATTGGTTTTGTTATAAACTGTAAACCTTCGTCTTCTCCTCGGTACATACCAAATAATGAAAAGCTTAATTTTTTGGTAAGTTTAAAGTTGTTGTTCATTCTTATATTGAAATTGGTATTATTTATATCCACATTCTCAAGTTCTACAACACCTTTCACACTCTTAAAATAATATTCTGCACTTGCGTTAATATTCCACCATTTTGTTGGTCTGTAGTTACTAGAAGCTTCAAAACCATAGGCTGCATTTTTGTCAAAATTATCATAGGTTAATAAAAGCCTATTGGCGTCTTCTGGGTCTAGATATACTGCTCTGTTAATTTCGTCTTTTATATTTCTATAAAATGTTCCTGCAGTAATGCTTCCTTTTTTTAATTGTCTGGTATAATTAAACTCGATGGAATTGGTAAACTGTTGCTGTAACTCGGGATTCCCAACAGAGGTTAATCTTGGTGTGCTCCATTCTCTAATCGGATTTATTTGTCCTAATCCTGGTCTATCTACACGACGACTAAAACTTACTTGGTAGCTGTTTTTATCGGATGGTTTATAGGTTACAAAAGCCGATGGATAAACGCTTAATTGGTCATCTGTAAATGTTGCCTGGTCTTGTGTGTCTTGTGCAAAATTAGCTTCTACATCATACTGCTCTACACGAGCACCAACTTGGTATGACCATTTTTCATAGGTTTTTCCAAAAGTGGCATAAAAGGAATAGATCTTTCTTTCATATGCATAGTTCGAATCAAAGAAGTTTACATTGTTGGTGTTGTATTCGTTTTCTGATTTGTTTAATCGGTATTCTGCACCAATTTCTAGTTTTGTGTTTTCCGATAACGGATTCGTATAATCTATATTTAAAAGTGTATTTGTTCTTTTGTCATCTACTAAATCTTTATATTTTGGCGCATTAGAAAAACTGAAATCAGCAATTTCATCACTATTATAAATACTGTAATCTCCTTCTAATACAAGGTTATGGCCTTCTTTTTTAAAATCGTGTTTAAAAGAACTGTTGTAAGTAGAAGTGTTGTTATCTCCAGTGTTATTAAATTTCTGACTGAAATCTGGTTCGTTGTTATCTAAATAAAGTACATCTGTAGTACCTTGTGTTGTGCCATCATGAATATTTTGATTGGTATAGATTGAAAATGTATTTCTATCATTTATATAATAATCTACACCAACTTTGTAAAGGTGGGATTTTCCCTTATCGCGCATCGCAAATAACTGTCTGGTGTTATCGTCAAATCGATCTATATATCCATTGTTATTGTTTTTGCCATAGCTGTTACCATAGTTTCCGTAAAAATTAAATTTTCCGTTTCGGTAATTTAGATTTATAGCACTATTAAAGTTGGCATTAATTTCTTTTCGTAAACCTAAATCAATACTTCCGTTAAAACCTAATTTAGTGTTTTTATGAAGTATGATATTGATGATTCCGCTCATGCCTTCCGGATTGTATTTTGCGGAAGGATTTGTAATAAGTTCCACACTTTTTACAGAAGCAGAAGGAATCTGTTTCAATAATTGTGCAGCAGGAACATTGGTAGGTTTACCATCTACTAGCACTCTTACATTTTCATTACCACGTAAGCTAATGTTTCCGTTTTGGCTATCTACACTAACCGAAGGAAGATTATTCATAATCTCACTAGCTGTTGTTCCAGTAGTACTTAAGTCTTTACCAATGGTAATTACTTTTCTATCTACTTTTTGCTGAATGGAGGATACTTCGGCTATAATAGTAACTTCGTCAAGTCCTGTGGTTTGCTCTTCTAATGCAATAGTGCCAAGATTTACTTTATTGTTATTTGCTGTAGTATTCGTTTCTTTCGTTATGGTTTTATAACCTATAAACTGGATGCTTACATAGTTTTTTCCTAAAGGAATATCGGAGACTTTAAAATCGCCATTATCATCTGTAATGCTTCCTGTAATTATTTTGCCGGCATTATCCTTAATAACAATGGTTACATAAGGTAAGGGTTCGTTTAATGTTACGTCTATTACTTTCCCGGTAATGGTTGCCGATTTAAGTAAAGATTGTGTTGCGGTTTGTGCTTGTATTGTAAGAGTTAACAATAACAAGAAAACGGTGAGTCGTTTTTTCATTGGTTTGATTGATTTTTGATTGATTGATGTTTGTTAATACTAGTATAGACGACTACTTTTACAACTTGTTACTGCTTTTAACAGTAGTTAACAAAATTTAACATTTCGAAATAAGAATCTATGAATAAGAAAACATTGGTATTAGGAGCTTCATTAAAAGCCAATCGATACTCTAATATGGCTTTGCGAAAATTGGTGAATTATGAGCAGGAAACCGTTGCTTTTGGTATGAAGGCAGGTGAAGAAGCTGGCGTAGTTATAGATACGGTTTTAAAGCAATATGAAGGATTAGACACGGTGACTTTATATTTAAATCCATCACGACAAAAAGCATATTACGATTATATCATTTCTTTGAAACCCAATCGTGTTATTTTTAATCCAGGAACCGAGAATCCAGAGTTTTATGCGCTTTTAAAAGAACATAATATTGCTTTTGAAGAAGCTTGTACCTTGGTTTTACTTTCTACAAATCAGTATTAATTAGGAGTTGTTTTTTCTTAATAAGAAATAACCCAAGAAAGGTTAAAAATCCGTTTAAGATTAGAATAAAGAAACCAAATTCAAATCCAAACCACTTTAAACTATTCACACTTATTATATACGATAGGATAGGAGAAAGTATGGAGATAATTGGCACCAATTTATCTTTCACTTGCCATTTGGTAAATAAACCAAAAGCATATAAACCTAATAGCGGACCATAAGTATAACCGGCAAAAACAAAGAGTTTTGCAATAACACTTGCATCTTTAATGATGTACTTAAAAGAAACAATTACAAGTATTAAAACTATAGAGATTAATACATGAATACGCTTTCTTATTTGTACTTGTTTCTCCGGACTGTGTTTCTTTTCGATATCTAAAATATCAATGCTAAAAGAAGTCGTTAGAGAAGTTAAAGCAGAATCTGCACTACTATACGCTGCGGCAATTAATCCTAAAAGGAAAAAAGCAAAAACACCAATACCTAAATGGTTTTTGGCAAGAATAGGGAACAAGTCATCTTTATGTGCATCAATACCGTTTTGTTGTGCATAAACCGTTAGTAATAAACCAAGACTTAAAAAGATAAAGTTTACAACAGTTAATACAATAGTAAACCAAAACATGTTTTTTTGTGCATCTTTCAATGTTTTGCAGGTTAGGTTTTTTTGCATCATATCTTGATCTAAACCAGTCATTACAATAGCTATAAATGCGCCAGAAATAAATTGTTTCCAAAAGTAGTTTCCAGATTTAAAATCGTCAAAAAAGAAGGTTTTGCTTAAGTCACTATCTAATACAAAACGTAGTGCATTGCTTCCGTTTAAATCTAATGCATCACTAACAAAATAGATAGCAACACCAACAGCGATTAGCATAAATAAGGTTTGCAAAGTGTCTGTCCAAACAATCGTTTTTATTCCAGATTTAAAGGTGTACAACCAAATTAAAAGTACCGTAATAGTAACGGTTTGCCAGAATTCTATTCCTAATTCGTCAAATAGAATAATTTGTAAAACATTAGCAACTAGAAATAATCGGAAACTAGCACCAATAACTCTAGATATAATAAAAAAGGAAGCTCCCGTTTTATAGGCATAATTACCAAAACGTTCTTCTAAATAGGTGTAAATAGAAGTCAGGTTTAATTTATAATATAAAGGAAGTAAAACAGTACCAATTACAGCATATCCAACAATGTAGCCTAAAACCACTTGCATATAGCTAAATTGCGAAGCTTCAATCCATCCTGGAACCGAAATAAAGGTTACTCCAGAAAGCGAAGCGCCAATCATTCCAAAAGCAACAACGTACCAAGGAGATTGTTTGTTCCCTTTAAAAAACGCATCATTCCCAGATTTTTTTCCAGTAAAATAGGAGATTAAAATAAGCACTCCAAAATAGGCTGCTATGAGTAAAATGATTTGTGTAGCTGACATAAAATTTATTTAAAGTGAGCAAAATACAAATTACTTTAAAAGATACTCAAACAAGTTGATAATAAATATTAAATTCGCCATAATGGAATTTTCTTCAAAACTACTAGAAAGCGCAGTAAACGAAATGTCACAATTACCGGGAATCGGTAAACGTACGGCCTTACGTTTGGTTTTGCATTTGTTAAGACAGCCCGAAGAGCAAACTTTAAAGTTGTCTAGAGCACTAGAAAATATGCGCTCTCAGATTAAGTTTTGTAAGTCTTGCCATAATATTAGTGATGTCGATTTGTGTGAAATATGCGCAAATCCACACAGAAACCAAGAGTTAATTTGTGTGGTAGAAGATGTTAAAGACGTTATGGCAATAGAAAACACAAGTTCTTTTAGAGGTTTGTATCACGTGTTAGGCGGAAAGATTTCACCAATGGATGGTGTTGGACCTCACGATTTAAACGTAAGCTCGTTGGTAGAAAAAGTGAAATTAGGGCATGTGAAAGAATTAATTTTTGCATTGAGTTCTACGATGGAAGGAGATACCACTAACTTTTATATTTTTAAGCAAATTCAAGATTATGAAATAGTAACATCTACTATTGCTCGAGGAATTTCGGTAGGAGATGAGTTGGAATATGCAGATGAAATTACCCTAGGAAGAAGTATTATTAATAGAATTCCGTTTGAAGCTTCTCTAAAATCTTAACCTTTTTTATTTGAAATGAGCAAAATAAAATTATCCTATTTTAACTTTATGCTTAGATGCCAATTACTTGTGACCTTTAAAAAGCAGTATTTATAGTCGCATGAAATTATCTATAGTCATATTAAATTATAATGTACGCTACTTTTTAGACTTATGTCTGCAAAGTGTACAAGCAGCTATAGCAAATATAGATGCAGAAATCATTGTGGTAGATAATAATTCGCCAGATGATAGTTGTGAAATGGTAAAGCAAAACCATCCACAAGTAAAACTTATAGAGAATAAAGAGAATTCTGGTTTCTCATCAGGAAATAATATTGGAGTAGCACAGGCTAAAGGCGAGTATATCTGTATATTAAATCCAGATACTGTAGTTGCAGAAGATACTTTTACTCAAATTTTAGATTTCGCAGAAAAACAAGAAAAACTAGGTGCAATTGCATGTCGATTAATAGATGGAAGCGGAAATTTTCTTCCTGAAAGTAAACGTAATGTGCCAGTTGTAAAAGTTGCTTTTCAAAAAATGATTGGAAAATCAAAAAATTACTACTCTAATCATTTAAAGGAAGATGAGGTTGGTGAAATAGATATTCTCGTTGGTGCATTTATGTTTTTGAAACGTAGTGTTTATAACGAGGTCAAAGGTTTTGATCAGGACTACTTTATGTATGGTGAAGATGTAGACTTGTCTTATAAAATATTAAAAGCAGGATATCAAAATTATTATTTTGGTGAAACTACGGTTATACATTACAAAGGAGAAAGCACTTTAAAAGATGCAGAGTATGCAAAACGTTTTTATGGTGCCATGCAGATTTTTTATGAAAAGCATTTTAAGAGCAATATCTTTTTTGATGCAATCGTATGGTTGGGGATTCAGTTCGCAATACGGTTTCGAAAAGCGCCAAGTGTTGCTGTAAAGGCGGTAAATAATTATGCTGTTTTTTCTTACGACAAAGATGCTGCCTTTTTGAAAAACCTTCCAGTAGATGCATATCAAATAACAGATGTGAAAAATGTGAAAGCAAATGCAGAAGTTATTTTTGATGCAAATACCATGAGTTATAAAGAGATTATAGAATATATAATAGATCTGGAAAAAAATAACACGCATACTTTTAAAATTATTCCAAAAAGGGCTAATTTTATCATCGGAAGTAACGACTCACAAAACCGAGGAGAAATCCTTCATTTTTAATAAAAATAAGCTTTGTTAATTTTTAATGAATATGGAATGAAATCATTCATTTTTTATTAATTTTGCAAAACAAAAATAAAAACTAAGGTTTACATTATAGATATGGCAAAATTTGAACTAAAATTACCTAAAATGGGAGAGAGTGTTGCAGAAGCAACAATTACCTCATGGTTAAAACAAGTTGGAGAAACTATTGAAGAAGATGAAGCAATTCTAGAAATTGCTACAGATAAAGTAGATAGTGAAGTGCCAAGTGAAGTAGATGGTGTTCTAGTCGAAATACTATTTAATGTAGATGATGTTGTTCAAGTAGGACAAACCATTGCGATTATTGAAACAGAAGCAAGTACTTCTACAGCGACTTCTGCTCCAAAAGCAGAAGAAGTAATACAGGAAGCGCCAACGCAAGCGGTTACTGAAGTTGCTCAAACAGTAGTTACAGCAAAAGAAACAACTGCTCCAGTAATTTCAAGTGAAGAGCGTTTTTACTCGCCTTTGGTTAAAAATATAGCAAAGAAAGAAGGAATTGCGCAAGCAGAATTAGATGCACTTCCAGGTTCTGGAAAAGAAGGACGTGTTACTAAAAATGATATTTTAACTTATTTAGAAAATAGAGGTACACAGCAATCTACAACAGTTGCTTCAGCACAATCTAACGGTGTTGCATCTGCAGCAAGTAAGGCTGCAAAACCAAAAACAGAAGCTGCTCCAGTAGTAGTTAGTGGAGAAGATGAGATTATAGAAATGACCAGAATGGGCAAATTAATTGCACATCACATGGTAGAATCTGTACAAAAAAGTGCACATGTACAAAGTTTCATTGAAGCAGATGTAACTAAAATATGGAATTGGAGAAAGAAAGTAAAAGACGGTTTCATGAAGCGTGAAGGTGAAAATTTAACCTTTACACCAATTTTCATGGAAGCAGTTGCAAAAGCACTTCGTGATTTTCCAATGCTAAATATATCTTTACAAGGAGATACTATTATTAAAAAGAAAAATATTAACCTTGGTATGGCAGCAGCTTTACCTGATGGTAATTTAATTGTTCCTGTAATTAAAAATGCAGATCAGTTAAACTTGGTTGGTATGACAAAACAGGTAAATAGCTTGGCTAATAAAGCTCGTGAAAACAAATTAAAACCAGACGATATTCAAGGCGGAACATACACCGTAACTAATGTTGGTACTTTTGGAAGTATTATGGGAACTCCTATAATAAATCAACCACAAGTTGGTATCTTGGCTTTAGGAGCAATACGTAAAATGCCAGCAGTTATAGAAACTCCAGAAGGAGATTTTATTGGTATTCGTTACAAAATGATTATGTCGCATTCTTATGACCATAGAGTTGTAAATGGTGCACTTGGAGGTCAGTTTGTGAAAGCAGTTAAAGATTATTTAGAAGCTTGGGATTCAAATCGTGAGATCTAAAAAAAATAAGGTTAATGTCATTTAGAGCTTAGCGAAGAATGTCATTTTTAAAGACTAAAATATATTAATAAAAAAAGCACCATTTTAAAATGGTGCTTTTTGTTTTATGTAAGGAATCTATTTATTTGTAATGCTCTTGAAGCGTTTCTATTAATTGCTTTTGCGTCTTAATATTGGTATACAAGGAATCCTCAATTTTTAAAACGGGAGCCTGTGTTTTAGACTTTATATTATTTGCTTTAAATTCTTTAATTAGACTTAGTAAATAGGTGGAGTCTTGATCGATATTAAATTCGGTATAGTTTATTTTATTATTTGCCAGAACGTCCTTTGTTTGGTTACATAACAAACAATTATCTTTAGTAAATAAAGTGACTGTTTTCGATTTTAAAGAGGCATCTATTTTAAAATTAAAAGCAGTATCGTCTTTTTGCATCGCCAAATCAAAGCTAACTTCATTTACAACCAAAGTGTATTTGTAACTAGGTTCAGTATTTACAAGTTTAACAAGCGTTATCATTCTAACTTTAGAATGTGCGGGGATATTTTTTATGATCGGTCTTGCGCTGCTTCGTCTATACCCAACAGCATCTACTTTTAAAAAAATATCATAGGCAATATCGTTGGTGTTTACCGCAAAAAGTTCTACGCGTTTGCCTGTTACTTTTTCTTGTATGCTAACAAATTCATGTTCGTTTTGCGCGGTTGTTTGTATAGTGAATACTAGCGCGAAAGCACAGAGTAATATAAATCTCATTGCTGGTAATTAAAAATGATTTTTTAACGCTTTAATTAATTTGTCTCTGCTTTCTAATCTATTATAAATAGAATCTTCAATTTCTATTATAGGAACAAGNGACGTTTTATCATTTTTTCTATTTAAAAGCTCTTGTTGTATTTTTTGATAGTACTCCTTGTCTTCGTCAATATTATATATGGTATGAATAATATTGTTATCGCTGAATAGCTGGATGGTATTATCGCATAAATCACAATAATCTTTCACAAAAACAGTAACCGGTTTGTTTTTTTTGTTTGCATCAAAAGTAAAGATAATAGGATTTACTACTTTTTCTTTATCATGACCAATTTCATTAACTATCATGCCGAAAGTAACGTTAGAATTCTCCGAAATTCTAATTAGCGAAGCCATTTTCACTTCCGATTTAGCAGGAACCGCTTTTGTAACCATATTTTCAGCAGATTTTCTAAATCCAACAGCATTGATTTTTATGAAAACCTCATAATCTGTATTGCTTGAATTAACGGCGTAAACATCTACTTGTTTTCCTTTTTCCTTTTTTTCAATAGAAATATGTGCATGGTTATTTTGTGCAAAACTGAATGCAGAGACAAAAAAAAGTAAAAAATAAAATGTAGTTTTTTTCATTATTAGTTATGGATTAAAAAATTAGATAAATATAATAAAAAGTATATTTGCAGAAACCATTCCAAACTAATGAATTTAAATTTAATAAAACCAATTTGTTTTTTCGACTTAGAAACAACAGGAATTAATATTTCAAAAGACAGAATAGTAGAGATTTCTATTTTAAAAGTTTTTCCTGACGGAAGACAAGAAAGTAATACTTGGAAAGTGAATCCGGAAATGCATATTCCAGAAGAAGTTACCTTAATTCATGGTATTTCAGATGAAGATGTAGCAGATAAGCCAACCTTCAAGGANCTTGCTAAAGAAATCAATAATGTAATTAAAGATTCCGATTTAGGAGGATTTAATTCGAACCGTTTTGATATTCCGCTTTTAGCAGAAGAAATGCTTCGTGCAGATATGGATTTTGATATGAAAAATAGATCCTCTGTAGATGTACAAACTATTTTCCATAAAATGGAACAACGTACATTAGTTGCTGCATATAAGTTTTATTGCGGTAAAGATTTAACAGATGCACATAGTGCAGAAGCAGATACCAATGCAACGTTTGAAGTTTTAAAAGCACAAATTGAAAAATACGATGAGCTAGAAAATGATACCAAGTTTCTTGCCGAATTTAGTTCTCGTAAAAAGTTTGCAGATTTTGCCGGATTTATTGCTTTTAATAAAGAAGGCGAAGAGTGTTTCTCTTTCGGGAAACATAAAAACAAACGCGTGGTAGATGTGTTAAGTAAGGAGCCAGGTTACTTTGGTTGGTTGCTAAATGCAGACTTTCCGTTGTATACCAAAAAAGTACTTACCGCAATAAAATTGCGTACTTTTAATAATAAGTTGGATTAAAATAGCCAAGAATCAAGAACCAGGAGACAAGAATGAAGTTAACATAGATGTCTTGTTTCTGCAAGTGAAACGGTCTGGTTCTTAACCATAAAACAATAAGGTTTCCGCTTTCGCGGAAATGAAAATTAAGATTTTCAATGAAATTAATCTGCATAGGAAGAAATTACACAGACCATATTAAAGAACTGGAAAACGAAAAACCAACAGATCCTGTCGTGTTTTTAAAACCGGACACTGCCATTTTGTTAAAAAAACAACCGTTTTTTATTCCAGATTTTTCAAATGATGTACATCACGAAGTAGAAATTCTAGTAAAAATCAATAAAGTAGGAAAGCATATTCAAAAAAAGTTTGCGTCTAAATATTATGACCAAATCGGATTAGGAATAGACTTTACTGCACGTGATTTACAACGACAATTAAAAGAAAAAGGCCTACCTTGGGAAAAAGCAAAATCTTTTGATGGCGCAGCGGTAATAGGCGATTGGCTAGATAAAACGCAGTTTCCAGATGTAGACAATTTAAATTTTTCACTTCTAAAAAATGAAACGCTTGTGCAACAAGGGAATACAAGTCACATGCTTTGGAAAATTGATGAAATTATAGAATATGTGTCAAAATATTTTACTTTAAAGATTGGAGATATTATATTTACGGGAACTCCAGCAGGAGTTGGCAAGGTCGTTGCCAATGATAAACTAGTAGGATGCATAGAAAACACGCAAATGTTTTCAATAACAGTAAAATAAATGGAACAACATTATAAATTATTTCGAGTACGTGAACTGGCAGAAGGAGATGAAGAGTTCATAAATATACTAGCACAAACTTTTTTAGAAGAAGTTCCTG
>JGI24723J26617_10003761_pt1 | contig 10813 bp, 9 predicted proteins | sample Cruoilmetagenom6_FD_26617 | JGI IMG/M metagenome (IMG submission 26617) | reverse complement strand
CGCGACCCGAAAACTGTTCCGTCAAGTGGCGCTCGCACCACCATACGGCCAAGCTGTTCGTTTAGGCGATTTTTCTTTCCGACGAGCTCAATTTCGCTGTATCGCAAATCGCGCAAACGGGTGATTGCATCCTCACGACGCCGGTCCGACAGTTGAACCCGTGCGATTGACAGCACTGACATACGTCCTGCCGCTTCCGCGACGGCCGCGTTCAACCGTCCAATTTCACCCTCAGTTCCAGCCAATTCCCGCTGCATTGCCAACACGCGCGCCAGCGGAATCAGGCCCCTCTCCAATAGTTCTTGTTGGGCTTGCAATTCCAGTTTTAACAGGTCCCATTGCGTGGTTAAGGCCAGCGTCTGCGCCTGCATTCCCTTAATTTGATTTTTGATCTGGGCGCGCTGTTCGCCGATGTGTTCTATTTCCGAAGAAAGTGAGGATTTTCGGGCCACAAACAGGTCTGCCTGCCCGCGAATTTGCCCCTGCACCCAAGCCCGGTCCAGGTGGGCGAAATTAGCAGTTTGCGCAAAATCCAGATGCACAGCTGCGTCGCGTTCCCCCCGCAGCCGGATTTTCCGCACCAGAATTTCCAGTAACTGGCGATCAACAATCGCCAGTTCTGTTTGCAGAAGGTTATCATCAAACCGGATCAGCACATCGCCTTTTTGAACTACATGACCATCCCGCGCTGCAATCTGGCCGACAACGCCGCCGCTCGGGTGCTGGATTATTTGGCGATCAGCTTCGACCCGAACTGTGCCAGTGACGACAATCGCCCCGGCTATCCGAACGCCAAAGCCCCAAAAGGCGAGCCCTGCCAGCATTATTGCAATCGCCGCCCACCCCAGCAGGATTGATCGCCGGGCGCTCCATTGAGCAAGGGGTGCATTTATTCTCATGATGCCACACGTTGTTGCAATACCTGCTCAAGCTCGCCGGAGTTTTTCATCATCGAGCGAATTATTTCATCGCGTCGCCCGTAGGCGGCCACCCGCCCCTGCTGCAACACCAACAGATCATCGCAAGAAAAAATCGCAGTCGGACGGTGCGTCATCACAATCACGGATTTCTGCTCTGATTTCATATCATGGATAACACTATTGAGCGCATCGACACCCTCTGCGTCCAGGGCTGACGTCGGTTCATCAAGGATCAAGACCTGCGGGCGTGCAAACAAAGCCCGCGCCAGTGCCAGCCGCTGAAGTTGCCCGCCCGAAAGCTGGGCATTCTGCGGGCCAAGGCGGGTATCATACCCCTGTGGCAGACGCAGAATAGCCTCATGAACTTTGGCTTTTTTTGCAGCATCGATGACCAAATCAGCATCGGGTTCACACGCCATTCGGGCAATATTTTCAGCAACCGTGGCATTAAAAAAGTGTACCGATTGTGGCACATACCCAATCAATGTGCCAAGTTGGTCCGGGCCATAGTGCGCCGTATCGGCCCGACCCAAGCAAATATTGCCAGTGGCAGGTCGCACCAAGCCCACAAGCGTGCGCGCCAATGTGGTTTTTCCAGCCCCCGAATTGCCGATCACGCCCAAGGCATGGCCCGGCTTCAGATCAAAACTGACATCGTGCAGCACGGGTTTTTCCACACCATCGACAAAAACGGTAATCTCTTTTGCCTGCAAAGCCGCGACGGGGCGCGGCAGGCTGGTTTTGGCAAAACTTTCACCGTCCTGATCTAGCAACCCTGACAGCATCCTGCGTGCAGCGCCCGCCTGTTGCACCTGAGACCACCGAGAAACCACCACTTCAACTGGTCCCAAGGCCCGCCCAAGCATGATCGACGCGGCGATCATGGCCCCGGCGGTCAGTTCGTCCAACAAAACCAACCAAGCGCCGGCAGCCAGCATTGCTGACTGTAAAAACAGCCGGAAGGCTTTGGTAAATGCGGTATAGGCACCGGTTTTATCGCTTGCGATTACCGTTTGTTGCAACCCCGCCTGCGTTGCTGCCTGCCATCTGGCAACGATTGCGGGGACCATCCCCTGCGCCCAAATAACCTCACTTGCCGACGTGGCTTGTTTTGCAAAATCATCTGTTGCGAAGGACGATCGCCGTGCGGCAATTACGCTTTTCCTTGTCGCCCACTGATTGGCTAATGCGACAAAAACGAGCGTTGCACCCCCGCCAACGGCCAGCCAGCCCAGTGCGGGATGAAAAATGAAGATCGCCGCAAGAAACACCGGGGTCCATGGGACATCCAGAAACGCAAGCATGACCGGCCCGGACAGGAATGCCCGTATTGTTTCAAGCTCCTGGGCGCCATGCCGGGCCGCCTGTGATGGCATGATAAGTGCTGCGCGCCGCAACATCGCCCGATATACACAAGGCTCCAGATTGGTCAGGAACTGGGCCCCAACACGTTCCAGAACGCGGCCGCGCGAAAACTCGATCACCCCGTAAAAGATATACAGCCCACCAACCAGACCAAACAATGCCACAAGCGTTTCCTGGGACCGCGAGCTTAGCACCCGGTCGTAAATCTGAAGCATAAACAAAGGGCCGGTCAGCATCAGTAAATTGGTGAAGATACTGAACAGGAATGCAGTGACTATCCAGCCGCGACATCGTGCAAAAGTCAGCCTGGGTTCTGCGGTGGTCTGGACAATCATCAAGCATCCTTTCGGACAGCAATCTAGCCAGAAACCATTCCCATATGTTTAAGAGCCGCAGGCAATTTAAGTATACAGTGTACAACGACCCAGCCAACACATTGCCGCGCCGGGACAACCGCATTAAGATTGGTATTTCAGATAACACGTCGAACAATGCGAGGGCCCCGATGAAAAATGGTTTAGACAACATCAAGCACAGTCAGTGTCTTATTGGCGGTCAATGGGTTGGTGACGGCGACAAAGCGGTGACAAACCCGGCCACAGGCGCAGAACTGACGCGTGTTCCGATTTTTGGCACGGATGAAACAAATCAGGCCATTGCCTGCGCCAAAAAGGCCCTTCCCGGCTGGTCCGCCAAGCTGGCCAAAGAACGCTCGAATATCCTGCGTCGCTGGTTCGATCTGGTGAATGAAAACACCGAAGAACTTGCCCAACTGCTGACAGCCGAGCAGGGCAAACCGCTGGCCGAAGCACGCGGGGAAATTACGTATGCGGCCAGTTTTATCGAATTTTACGCTGAGGAAGCCAAACGCCTGAACGGCGAGACGATCCCCTCACACACAAAAGACGGCCGCATACTTGTGATCCGCCAGCCGATTGGCGTCGTGGCCGCGATCACCCCATGGAATTTCCCGGCAGCGATGATTACCCGCAAACTGGCGCCGGCTCTCGCGGCAGGTTGCACCACGGTGCTTAAGCCCGCGACCGAAACACCGCTGACCGCTTTTGCCTTTGCCGCATTGGCCGAAGAAGCCGGGCTGCCACCGGGCTGCCTGAACGTTATTTCCGGCAAATCCGGCGAAATCGGTGCTGCAATGTGTGCGCATCCGGATGTGCGCGCCTTAACATTCACCGGCTCTACCCCGGTTGGCAAACTGTTGATTAAACAATGCGCCGACACGGTCAAACGGCTGGGGCTGGAACTGGGCGGGAATGCTCCGTTCATCGTGTTTGACGACGCTGATCTGGATGCCGCCGTTGACGGCGCGATGATATCCAAGTTCCGCAATGCCGGGCAGACCTGCGTATGTGCCAACCGGATATATGTGCAGGAAGGCGTGTATGACGCATTTGCCGAGAAATTCGCAGAAAAGGTCGCGGCACTTCAGGTTGGCGACGGCACCCAAGAGGGCGTGGAACAGGGGCCATTGATCAATCTGGACGCCGTCGCCAAAGTCCAAGAGCATATTGCCGACGCAGTCAACAAAGGCGCAAACGTGAAACTTGGCGGGAATCGCCATTCCGCGGGCGGCAGTTTCTTTGAGCCGACACTGCTTACCGGCGTGACCCAGGATATGGCCGTCGCCAAAGAGGAAACTTTTGGCCCGCTTGCCCCATTGTTCCCATTCTCGACCGAAGAAGAAGCCATCGCGATGGCCAATGATACGGAATTCGGCCTTGCGGCCTATTTCTACGCCCGCGACATTGGCCGGGTCTGGCGCGTCGGGGAAGCGCTGGAATATGGAATGGTTGCGATCAACAGCGGAATTCTTTCAACAGAGGTTGCACCTTTTGGCGGCATCAAAGAAAGCGGGCAGGGTCGCGAAGGATCCGCCCACGGGATGGATGAATTCACAGAGCTGAAATATATGCTGATGGCCGGGATCTGATGCCTGCGGGCTTTGGTTTCTGTGGGCTTTGGTTCAAAGGTCGGACCAAAGCCCCAAGTTTAGCCGGATTGCGGACAGGATTGTAGCAAGCACCGCCAGCGCTGCGCCTGCGGCCAGTCCGATATATGCACCCTCCGTGACTGCCAGAGAAAACCCCAATCCGGCCAATCCGATACCGATGGCATTGCCAAACTCCCGCGATGTGGCCTGAATTCCGGAAGCGCGGATGCGTCTTTCGCGCGGTGGCAAGACGATAAGGATTCGGTTGTTTGGCGCCTGAAAAAATCCAAACCCCACGCCCATCACCGCCATGATGAACGTAATATACTTAATTGAGTGCCCCACGATTGGCGAGATAATCAGTAACATGCAAATTGCCAGTGTAAGCAATCCGCTAAAACAGAGTATTTCCGGCCGGATCCGGTCGGACATCCACCCGGCAAGCACCGCCGACACGGCGGCTGTCGTGGGCCAGATGGCGATAACAAAACCGGCTTCCATTTTGCTGACTCCGATGTCTCGCAAAAGGTAAAACGGGAAAACCGTCATGATTACCGCGCCGGTTGCAAACCCAAGGCCCGACGTCATCAAAGCCATTCGCAGGCCGGGCATCGCAAGAAGATCAACAGGCAGAATCGAGTGCGGCCTGCCGCGTACGTGAATTACGAGAACGACAAAAGCTATAGTCGAGATTGCCAGCGCCGAGAATGCCAGATCGAGCCGAGAACCCAACTGAGTAACCCCAAGAACCAGCGCCCCGAAAGCGACAGCGTTAATTATCGCGCCAACCACATCCATCTGTCCGCGACCAGCTTCGTTGTCGGGAAGTGCAGTGGAAGCCAAATAGGCAATCAGCCCAACGGGAATCCACACTGAAAACAGAAGCGGCCAGCTTGCATAGCTAAGGATCAGCGACCCAGCGACCGGCCCCAAACCACCAGCCACCGCAACAGTCAGAGCATTGATCGAAACAGCCGTTCCGACCATCGAACGGGGGTAAATATCGCGCAGCACCGCGCTTCCGACGCTGACAGTTGCGGCACCTCCGACCCCCTGAAGCGCGCGCGCCGCCAGTAAAACACCAAAGCTATCTGACAACGCACAAAGGACAGCACCGATCGTAAATATCATTATCCCACTTCGGTAAATCCGCCTGTGCCCGAGCATGTCTCCAAGCGCCGAGAAAGGAAGAATGCACACCACTAATGAAATTTGAAATGCACTGACGATCCAGACAGCAGTCGCCGCATCAATATTCAAGTCATCGGAAATGACAGGCAGACCAAGTGAAATGGCGGCCGTACTCGCAACCAGAAGAATAATAGAAGTTATGACAGTTACCACGGCCCATATTCGGCGCGGATAAGGAAGCCCGGTGTCTTGGCTGACTGGGGAGGTCAATTCAGCTTCCTCTGTCGCAAACGAGCACCCGAAACTGAAATTTTCCTCATGATCAAACCGACTACAAGTATCACCTCAGGCAAGCAACTTTATTGTCGGTCCAATGCGCAACATTCAGCTGTTCTTTTCAGCAGATCCTTCGCGCAGAGCCATAATTGCACGGACCCTAAATACACTGCACAGATCACCGTGTTGATTAATTACGTCAAACCGCATGCACACCATGCCGCCAAGACGATGATCCTTTTTATCTTCGATTACCACCTCGACGTGCATCGTATCATTGATGAAAATAGGTTTGGGAAATCGCAGGCTGTCGGTGCCGTAATTCGCCACCGTTTGCCCTTTGATTTCCGGCATCGGCAGCGTAAGGCCAAGCGCAATTGTGTAAACCAACGCTCCCTGCACAATCCGCTGACCATACATCGTTGTTTTGACCCACTCTGCATCAGCGTGCAACGGGTGCCAGTTGCCGGAAATCGCGCAATAATTGACGACATCGGTTTCGGTAACCGTTCGCGCCGGCGAGACGAATTTCTGGCCTACCTCGTAGTCTTCGAAGTAAGGCGCCTCTCTTTCAGCGATCATTCTGATATCCTTTTCATTTGCGTACTATGCGACGATTTTTTTGTCATAAAGCGCGTCGATTTCTTCACCTGACAACCCGTATTCGCCTAGGATATCGCGTGTATTTTCGCCGCGCGCGGGCGGCGGCGTCCATTCTTTGGGCGACATTTGTTGAACCCGCAGAGGGTTGTTAAGAACCTTGACCTTACCAGCAAGCGGGTGATCCATCTCGATAAACATATTGTTGTGCTGAACCTGCGGGTCTTCGTAAACGTCACGCAGATCGTTTACCGGGGCGCAGGGAATATCGTATTTGGCAAACAGTTCCAGCCATTGGGCGCGTGGTTTCTTAACCAATGCCTTGGCAATCATGCCGTGGATTTCGTCGCGATGTTTGGATCTGCCCTCGTTGGTGTGATATTCTTCATTGTCGCCAAATTCCGGTGCACCAAGCTCATCGCATAGCGCTCGCCATTGGGGAACAGTTCCCACTGCCACATTCATAAGCCCGTCTGCTGTTTCGAAAGATCCAAAGGGCACAATAATCGGGTGCATGTTTCCGGCACGTTTGGGTATTTCGCCATCGGCCAGAAAGGACAATATCTGCGGGAACAGTGTCGAGACCATGCCATCAAGCAATGACACTGTGACTTTCTGCCCTTTGCCGGTTCTTTCGCGGTGGAGCAGCGCCAATGTGATTGCATAGCCTGTATGGATACCGCCAAGCAGATCAGCAATCGATGGGCCGGGACGCAGCGGGCCGGATTCTTCGGTGCCGGTAATGCTCATCCAGCCAGAGTAGGCTTGCAGGATGTGGTCAAAGGCCGGCAATTCCCGATGGGGTCCGGTCTCTCCAAAACCTGACAATCCTGCATAGATCATCTCTGGATTGATCTTTTTCAGAACCTCATAACCGATGCCAAGTTTTTCCATCACGCCGGGGCGAAAGTTTTCAAGCACAACATCCGCATCAGCGGCAAGTTTCAAAAACAATTCCCGGCCTGCATCAGTTTTCAGATCAATACACATGCAGCGCTTGTTGCGCCCGCCCGCCATGTAATAAGCGCTGTCGCCACCTTCATAAAATGGCGGTCCGGCTTTGCGCAGCTGATCGCCGACAGGCGGCTCAACTTTGATGACATCGGCCCCCAAATCCCCAAGATACATAGAGGCCAGTGGCCCCGCGAGATACATGGTAAGATCAAGAATTTTATAGTCCTTCAGTGGCCCGTCCATCGTCAGATATCTCCATATTCAAATTGTCGCGAGGTGCGGATATTCTGCAATACCCGCCGTGTTTCAGTGGGGTACGCGTGTTGCAAAACGATCAAGCAGAAAATTGGCAATCATCGCCAATGCGAACAAAATCGCCAGAACCGAGAACATTTTTCCGATCGCATAAAGACCGTAATATTGCATTGCCAGAAACCCGAGACCGGATTCACCGAACTTTGCCTCTGTCAGCACGACCGAAACCAACGACGCACCAAACCCCAGCCGAAAGCCCACCAAAAGTGGATGGCGAAGCGACGGTAAATAGACCTTTCGAACCAGATCATACCATTTGATGTTGAAACTTTTGGCAACGCGAATGTGGACCGGGTTAATCGTTAACATTCCAGCATAGGCGCTTAGAAGGATCGGGAAAATCGCGCCGATGACGGCCATCGTTACCTTTGTTTCGGTTCCCCAGCCAGCAAATGACATCACAACCGGCAAAAAGATAATTTTTGGACTACTGGCAAAGGCAGCAATATAGGGGTTCAATGCCCGTCCAAAAATTCTGAATGCGCCCAGTGCAATCCCGATAATCGTTCCAGATAATACNGCAATCAAAAACCCAAAACCCGTAGCGAAAATCGTGAAAAAGAGGTGNTCATAGAAAACCGGTGACACTGAAATCTCAGCCAAACCGGCGAAAATCTGCGATGTTGGTGTGAACACTTCGGGAACTAGCCACGCGATCTGGGCATTCACTTCCCAAATCAGCCAGATGGCAAACAACGAAAATACTCGGATGCGTATCGGAGTCGTTAGCAATTTATTGTTCCTTCTCAGTTGACCGTCACTGCCGCAAACTCTGGCCATATTCCAATGAGTGCGGCAAACAACGCGCACCAAACTTTTACAAAGACCTAGCGTTACCTATTATTTGAGATGCGCCGCTCGATCCAACCTGTGAGGAACAAGACAAACCCACTCAGCATGACTGTTGCAGCGGTCAGGGCAAAGCTCTCGGGGATTTTGAATTTGTAGTTCAGCTCAGACAACAACCGCCCGAGTCCGCCAAGATCAGTGAGAAACTCAAAGGCGACCACNCCAAGCAAGGCATAGATCAGCCCCATCCGAATTCCAGAAAACATCAGCGGTGCCGCGGCGGGCACGATGATCTTCCAGAAAATCTGAGCCTCGCTCAGCCGGAACGATCGCCCAACCCAGATCAGAGTGCGCCGGACAGACAACAATGCTTCCCGGGTATTCATGATAATCGGGATCGAACCATAAATTGTCGCAAGGCAGATAATCGCGTAGAATGTTCGACCAAACAGAACCAGAAATATCGGGAACATCAGTGGCAGGGGTGACGCAAAAATTGCACCCAGCAATGGCTCGAACGCCTTACCCCAAAGTTCGTTTTTATAAAGCAGGAACCCTATCGATATCCCGATGACCAGCGCCAGGCACAGCGCGGCGCCCAAAATGGCCAACGTCGTCGCCAGCGCATCCATAAGTTCACCGTTTTGGGTCAGCTTTATCAGCGCCTTTACGATCCCGCTTGGGGGGGTCAATACGAACTTTGACACCCAGCCCAGACTGATCGATGCTTCCCAGATAGCCAGTAAAAACGCAAAAATACCCAGCCCCAAAAGGGTGCTGTTATGCCGGTGCCAATACTTGAGAAACCTGCTCGGAGTGCCGGGGGAACCGGTTGGCTTAATGCTCATCGGCCAGCGCCCTTTCACTTTCCCGCAACCCGCGCGCGGCTTCTTCACGAAGATCGGCCCAAATTTCGCCCACGTAATGGCCGAACTTGTCCGAAGAAATCGTTTCTGGCCCTCGTGGCCGTGGCAAGTCGATGTCGATGGTGCGTTTAATCACTCCGGGGCGGAAAGACATGATGGCGACCCGGTCGCTCAACTGCACGGCCTCGGTGATGTTGTGGGTGATCAGCAAAACTGTCTGATCCAGAGCTTCGCGGATATCCGTGATCTTTTCGCCCAGGAGCATCCGGGTTTGTTCATCAAGTGCCGCGAAAGGCTCATCCATCAGCAAAATCTGCGGCTCAAGCGCAAGGGTGCGCGCTAGCGCCACGCGCTGTCGCATCCCGCCCGAAAGCTCCGCAGGGTAACGTTTTTCAAATCCTGAAAGACCGACCAGATCGGCAAAATGCGCGGCCTGCTTCATCCGTTCTTTTTTGGGCACGCCCGCCAGTTCCAGCGGAAAGGCAATATTTTCTTCCACGGTGCGCCAGGCAAATGTAGATTCTTCCTGAAAGACCATTCCGATCTGCTTGTCCGGGCCGTTTGTTTGTTTGCCCTCAACCACGATTTGGCCGGTGTCGGACGGGATCAGGCCACCAATGATATTGAACAGTGTCGACTTGCCACAGCCGCTAGGCCCAATGACAGCAACGAATTCGCCCTTCTGAACCACTAGATCAGTTTCACTTAGCGCAAGGATCGGCGGCTCGTCTTCTACATAAAAAGACTTGGACACTTGCTCGACTGACAGGGCAGCATTTGCTTGTTTTTTGGTCATGATCTTCTTTTGTCATTTCTACTTGAGTTCAGGACATTGCAACTTCGTGGCTGCAGCTAGCAAAGCGCCTATCTAACTTTCTGCCGGCTCGAATTTTGGTAGCGTAATTTCTTGGGTCGCCTTTTCGAACACGACCTTCACCGGCATTCCACAGACCACTTTATCCGGGTCAATGGACACCACGTTGCTGAGCATCCGGGGGCCCTCNTCAAGTTCGATAAGCGCCACGACATAGGGAACTTCGTCGGCAAACCCCGGATCATAAACACGCCGGAAAACGGTAAANCTGAAGACCGAGCCCTTGCCGCTCATTTCTTCCCAATGAGAATTCACGCTCANGCAATTTGGGCAAACATGGTGCGGCGGGAAACGTGCGGTTTTNCAATCATCGCAACGCTGGCATGTNAGNTTTTCGTCCCGACATGCNTCCCAGAACGGTTGTGAATCCGCCGTGGGNGTCGGAAGTGGTTTGGTGTATTCATTCATTTTTCNGCTGCCCCTTCACGACGGGTTTCGAGAAAGCACGAGTGAGCCATGACACACAGAGTTGCCNCCATTGCCGCTNATCACNGCAATCTCGGCATTGGGTATCTGNCGCTCGGGCGGATGGCTTTGGCGAACNTGACGCACGCCTTCCAGAATNTGCCACATGCCNGCNACATGTCCTTCTGACAAAAGNCCACCGGCTGTATTTGTTGGTATAATCCCACCCGGGCCAGTGGCNCCGGAACTGACAAACGGGCCGCCCTCGCCCTTTTTGCAGAAACCATAATCTTCAAGCTGCATGATCGTTTGTGCGGTGGTGGTGTCGTAAAACTGCGCTGTATCGACATCGCTGGCGGTAATCCCGGCC
>JGI24723J26617_10003753_pt1 | contig 10828 bp, 7 predicted proteins | sample Cruoilmetagenom6_FD_26617 | JGI IMG/M metagenome (IMG submission 26617) | reverse complement strand
GTTTTTTGATGACGAAATTGTACGTGTTTGCAATGACTTAGCTAACAAAGGTATTCGCGTTATTGTGGCTGGTTTAGATATGGATTTTAAAGGAAATCCTTTTGGTCCAATGCCAAACCTTATGGCCACTGCAGAATACGTTACCAAAGTACATGCGGTTTGCACAAGAACAGGGAATTTAGCACAATACAGTTTTAGAAAATCACTGAATGACAAACTAGTTTTACTTGGTGAAACAGAAGAATACGAACCTTTAAGTCGTGCCGCATACTACAAAGCTACTATGCGTGAAAAAATAAAGGCAATGAAAGTGGAAGATGCCGAAGAAGTTTCTACCAAAGAAGAAAACAAACCCAATGTCTAAAGTTCAAGAAACAACACTTGAAATAGATTTAAAAGCACTTTCGCATAACCATAAATATCTTAAATCTAAGCTACAACCTAAAACTAAGTTTTTAGCAGTTGTTAAGGCCTTTGCTTATGGTAGCGATGCGGAAGAAATAGCAAAACATCTTCAAGATTTAGATGTCGATTATTTTGCTGTGGCTTATATTAATGAAGGTGTTGCGCTTCGTGATGCAGGAATTACGAAACCAATTCTCGTATTACATCCACTAGCCGTAAATTTTAAAACACTTCTGGATCGTTGTTTAGAGCCAAGTATTTATAGCCTTAAAATTTTAAAAGAATTTATAGCCGTTGCCGCCAAAGAGAAACAACAAAATTACCCTATTCACATAAAGTTCAACACCGGATTGAATCGATTAGGTTTTAATATCGAAGAAATAGATGCAATCCTTCCGCTATTAAAAAGTAATGCTTCGGTAAAAGTAACCTCTATATTTTCGCATTTAGCGGCTAGCGAAGATTTAAAGGAAAAGGAATTTACTTTAAATCAAATTGAAAAATTCAAAAATATTGCTGAAAGATTCAGTAAAAAAATAGGGCACCAACCAATGCTTCATATGTGCAATACTTCAGGAATATTAAATTATCCGGAAGCACATTTTGATATGGTTAGAAGTGGGATTGGTTTATATGGTTTTGGTAATTCGGAAAAAGAAAACCAAAATTTCAAACCTATTTCTACACTTAAATCCGTGATTTCGCAAATACATACGATACATAAAGGAGAGTCTTTAGGGTATAACAGAGCATATACCGCAACCAAAACAACAAAAACGGCAACCATACCAATTGGTCATGCAGATGGTATTGGTAGACAATATGGAAATGGCGTTGGTTTTGTAACTATAAACCAGCAAAAAGCACCTATTGTAGGTAATGTTTGTATGGACATGATTATGGTAGATATAACGAATATAGACTGTAATGAAGGAGAGGAAGTTATTGTTTTTGGAAAGCATCCAACTGCCGAAATTTTAGCAAATAAAACAAACTCTATTTCTTACGAATTGCTAACTTCTATCTCTCAGCGTGTAAAAAGAGTATTTCATCGGTAAAATCTTCTTACAGTGAATTAATTTCTTATCTTTTGTTAAAATTTTAACTAATTTTGTATCCAATTAATTAACTATAAAAAAACATTTATCATGTTAAAAGAATTTAAGAATTTTATTATGACAGGTAACGTGATTGATTTCGCTGTTGCTGTAATTATGGCCGGAGCTCTTGGAGCTGTTATAAACGGTTTTGTTTCTAAAATCGCTATGCCTCTTATTGGCTTAGTAACTGGAGGGAAAAGTTTCTCAGACAAATTTTGGACTCCTGGAGATGAAGTATTCAAAACTGTTGCTGCTGCAAAAGAAGCAGGTATTGCTGCTGTAGAATATGGCGCATGGATTGACACTATTATTAGTTTACTTGTTGTTGGTTTTGTAATGTTCTTAATTGTAAAAGCATACAATAAAACAAAAACTCCTCCAGCACCTGCTGCTCCTGCAGGACCATCTCAAGAAGATTTACTTGCAGAAATTAGAGATTTATTAAAAAAGTAATCTTTTTTAATAAAACACCATAATTATATAATATTCATATAATTACTAAAAAAGCCTCGTTTAATTAAAAATGAGGCTTTTTTTATGCCTTATTTTTAACAAAAAAAACCCTATATATTAAGTGTTTGCATTAATAAATGCTATAATTTTGTATTCTAAATTTTATTAAAATGAAAGTAGCTGTAGTTGGTGCCACTGGAATGGTTGGCGAAGTGATGAGACAAGTACTAGTAGAACGTAATTTTCCGGTAACAGAATTTATTCCTGTTGCATCGGAAAGATCTGTTGGTAAAGAAATTGAATTCAACGGAAAGAACTATACCATTGTTGGTTTACAAACAGCTGTAGACATGAAGCCAGACATTGCAATATTTTCTGCAGGAGGAGGCACTTCTTTAGATTGGGCTCCAAAATTCGCAGAAATAGGAACGGTAGTTATAGATAATTCTTCTGCTTGGAGAATGGATCCAACAAAAAAATTAGTAGTTCCAGAAATTAATGCAAAAGCACTTACTAAAGAAGATAAAATTATAGCAAACCCTAATTGTTCTACTATTCAATTAGTATTGGCATTAGCGCCATTACACGAAAAATACAAAATGAAACGCGTTGTTATTTCTACATATCAATCGGTTTCTGGTACAGGTGTGAAAGCAGTACAACAGTTAGAAAATGAAATAAACGGTATTGAAGGAGAAATGGCTTATCCATATCCTATTGGCAGAAATGCACTACCACATTGTGATGTTTTTGAAGAAAACGGATACACAAAAGAGGAAATGAAACTCGCTAGAGAACCTCAAAAAATATTTGATGACCGAACTTTTTCTGTAACTGCAACTGCGGTTAGAATACCAACGGCTGGAGGACATTCGGAATCGGTGAATGTTGAGTTTGAAAAGGATTTCGATTTAAAAGACGTTAGACAATTACTAGGTGAAGCGTCTGGTATTATTGTTCAAGACAACCCAGCAACAAANACGTATCCAATGCCAATTTTCGCACATGGAAAAGATGAAGTTTTTGTTGGAAGAATTAGAAGAGATGAAACACAACCCAATACATTAAACATGTGGATTGTTGCAGATAACTTACGAAAAGGTGCTGCAACTAACGCTGTTCAAATTGCAGAATATTTAGTAGAAAATCATTTGGTTTAAGTCGATAAATCTACTTTTACATATAAATAATTGCAATTCAACCTGTTTAGTATTTAATTTCTAGAAAAAACAGTATCTTAATAGCCATTTTTAAACCTATGGCTAAAAAGTTACTCTCCATTTTTTCTTGTTTTTTTCTTAGCATACTTNTTTATTCTTGTAGCTCAGAGGATAATTATATTCCAAACGAAGAACCAGAAACTTCCCCTGTTGTTTTTGATATCACGCAAGTACCTTATGCTACACTTTCCGAATACCACTTTTTTGAAGGTGATATAAAAAATCTAAATCCGGTATATGGAGTATTACCCTACGATTTAAGTTCTGCTCTTTTTTCAGATTATGCACAAAAGAAACGCTTTATTTGGATGCCAGAAAATGTTAAGGCAGCATACAATGGTGAGGATAACATTCTTAACTTTCCTATAGGTACCATCTTAATTAAAAACTTCTATTATAATAACGTTTTACCTAGTAATGAAACAAAGTTAATAGAAACTAGATTACTAATTAATAAAGCTGATGGTTGGAGCTTTTTAAATTATATCTGGAACGACATGCAAACCGAAGCTATTTTCAACTTATCTGGAGGTGTAGTAAGCACAGACTGGAATGAAGGTGCAGAAACAAAGCATGTAGAATACAGAATACCAAGCGCATCGCAATGTCATACTTGCCACAAATCGGGAGATACCTCGATTCCAATTGGTCCAAAACCTAGAAATTTAAATATCGCTTATAATTATGGAAATGGAGCGATTAATCAATTACAAAAATGGACAGAATTTGGTTACTTATCAGAAAACTATCCTTCTAATATAACAACACTTCCTAATTGGGAAGACGAAACACTTTCTGCATCTTTAAGAGCAAGAGCTTATCTAGATATTAATTGTGCGCATTGCCATTCGGAAGAAGCACATTGTGCTTATAGACCTATTCGATTCAATTTTGATGCAACTTCAAATCCGGATAATTTAGGAATTTGCGTAACACCTGATACCGTAATCGGAACAGATCTAACCTATATTGTAGAATCACAAAATGCAAGAAGTTCCGTATTATTTTATAGATTAAATGAAACAGAAGAATCTGTTAGAATGCCACTATTAGGTAGAACACTAAGACATATTGAAGGGATTCAATTAGTTGAAGCATGGATAAACTCATTAACAATACAATGCAACTAAAACCAAAAAAAAATGAAAAAAATTACACTTGTACTTAGCCTAATGTTATGTAGCTTTTTTGCTACAGGTCAAGTATTAAACCAAAATGCAAACTGGCCAAATACCAATTGGGATTTAAGCGGTACTTATGATCCAGCACCCTTAATATTCACAGGAAACCCAACGGTACCTGGCGGCGCTATAAGTTTTTCTTTTGATGATGATGAAGGTGGTGGTAGTTCCGATAATAACATAGGTGTGCAATCTCCTACTATTAATTTAACAAATGCCTTTAATGCTGGAGAAACTATTTTAGTGGTCTCTTCTTCTTATATATTAAATGTATATTTAAACGAAACTTTAAACCTTCAATATTGGGATGCAAATACTAATACTTGGGTAAATTGGGGTCCAACATATGATACGAGCACTTCCAGTGCACCAAATGTAGATTATTGNAATGGTACACCTAACGATTTTCAAAGTGAGGAATTAGATTTTTCAGGATTTTCAAGTAATCAACTTCAAAACTTTAGATACCGTATTTATTATGACGATAATGATTCTTATGGATATGGGATTTGTTTTAATTCTCCAAACCTATCTTCTGCGGCTCCTCCAAATTGTCCAGAAATCACCGATTTAAGCATTTGTAATGTAACAGATAATTCGGCAGACATTTACTGGTCACCAGGAAGCAATGAGATCACATGGCAAATTGCAGTGCAACCGCAAGGATCTGGAGCACCTTCTTCTGGGACATCTACCAATACAAATGATGCCTATATGATTTCCGGTTTATCAGCAAATACCAACTATGAAGTATATGTTAGGTCCCAATGTCTTGACGGAAGTGGATTTAACTCTTGGGCTTCTTTACCTTTTGCTACAAATAACACACCTCCGGCACCTAATGCCTTTGTTTTCACGAAAAACAATAGCGTGTCTCCTATGAGCGCGTCTAGTTACGCAGTTGTAGATATGAATAATGATGGATTGGACGACTTAATTGCCGCTAACGCTTCTAGCCTTCAAATTATATACCAATCTACAGATGGATGTTTCGATGAAACCCTTTATGTTACATCTGCAAATTACGGTCCAGGATGGAGTATTGCTGCTGGAGATTTAGATGGTAATGGATATAATGATTTATTATATGGCGCAGGAAATGGCGTATCCTTTATGATGGCTAATGCAGATGGCACAAACTACACGCAGTCTTTTAATACTACAGATTATGTTTTCTCACAACGTTCCAATTTTGTAGATATTAATAATGATGGTAATTTAGATGCTTTTGTTTGTCATGATGTAGAACCAAACGTATATTTTATTAATGATGGAACAGGTAATTTATCTTATTTCCAAGGACCTTCTTCTGGTGTACCTAACGGAATAGGAACCCATCCAGATGGTGGAAATTACGGAACGGTTTGGGTAGATTATGATAATGATGGAGATTCGGATATGTTTATTGCTAAATGTAGAGGTGGAAATGTAACCCATAAAATAAATGAACTGTGGCGTAATGATGGTAATGGTATCTTTACAAATGTTGCTGCCGATCCTGGTGTAAACCTTGCCGACCCTGTGCAAACTTGGTCTTCTGCTTGGGCTGATTATGACAATGATGGCGATATGGATGCGTACATTGGTGCAAGTTCAAGTTCTGATGGTGCCCACAAATTCATGTTAAATGATGGAGATGGTACTTTTACATACGCCACCGCTCCTAGTGGTGCTCCGTACGGTATTGAAAATGCACCAGCAGATTTTAATAATGATGGCTATGTAGATATTCTATCCAACGGTAGAATATTACTTAATAACGGGAATAATACGTTTACGGTTCTAAATACAGGAATGCCTCCTAGTGGTGCTATTGGAGACCTTAACAATGATGGTTTTTTAGATGTATTTACAAGAACAAATAATGCAGGTGCACTTTATATAAACAATCCTAACGAAAACAATTGGATTAAAATAAGAACACAAGGAACCATAAGTAACTATAATGGTATTGGAGCTAGAATTGAAATAGTTACCGCTCTTGGAACACAAATTAGAGATGTAAGAAGTGGGGAAGGTTTTGAATTTATGAGTAGTCTAAACACACACTTTGGTATTGGTACCGATACCGAAATTACAAGCCTAACCATTAAATGGCCTTCTGGAACAGTAGATGTCATTTTTAATCCAAACATTAATGAAACCATAACAGCTATTGAGGGAGACAATCCGCTTAGTATAAACAATAATGTACTAGAAGAAGATCTTGTTATTTATCCGAACCCAGCAAAAGATATGGTTACTATTAGTTCTTCCATAGCATTAAACAATGCTGTGTATACGATTTATGATATTACAGGAAAACAAGTTTTAAACGCGAACTTAAATTCAAATACTATTAATGTTTCCAAATTAAGTACAGGAATATATGTATTGAAAATCACTGTAGACGGAAAACACAAAACACAAAAAATAATAAAGGAATAAAACGATAAATCTTTCTTAAAAGCTCTAATATTCATTTATTAGAGCTTTTTTTATGCTATTTTTATAACAATAAAAATTTTATTTAAAATGAAAAAAATAACCCTTTGTTTAATTACACTAATTACTATAATGGCTTGTAAAGAAGAAAAGAAACAAGTAGAAAGAAACATTTCTGTTAACTACCCAGAAACGAAAAAAACAGATACCGTTACAAACTATTTTGGTGTAGATGTAAAAGATCCTTATCGTTGGCTTGAAGACGACAAAAGCACAGAAACAGAAAACTGGGTGAAGTCGCAAAACCAATCTACATTCGGTTATTTAGACAATATTCCATATCGAAAAGAACTAAAAGAACGTCTTGAAAAGTTATGGAATTACGAAAAAGTAGGTGCTCCTTTTACCGAAGGAGATTACACTTATTTTTATAAAAACGATGGCTTACAAAACCAATATGTCATTTATAGACATAAAAAAGGAAGTAATCCAGATACTGCAGAAGTATTTCTAGATCCTAACAATTTTTCGGAGGACGGAACCGTTTCTTTAGGAGGAACGAGTTTTTCTAAAGACGGAAAAACACTGGCCTATGCAATTTCTGAAGGCGGAAGCGATTGGAGAAAAATTCTAATCCTAAATACCGAAACAAAAGAAATTATTGAAGATACTTTAGTCGATATTAAATTTAGTGGTATGTCTTGGTTTAAAAACGAAGGTTTCTATTATTCCAGTTATGACAAACCTAAAGGAAGCGAGCTTTCTGCAAAAACAGATCAGCACAAGGTTTACTATCACAAACTTGGAACTCCTCAAAAAGAAGATGCACTAATCTTTGGTGGTACACCTTCCGAAAAACACAGATATATCTACGGAAACGTTACCGAAGACAATAAGTACTTGCTAATTTCTCCGAGAGTTTCGACTTCCGGAAACAAACTTTACATCAAAGACTTATCTAATCCTAACAACCCATTAGTTACCATTTTAGATCACACAGATAGCGACAGCTATGTTATCGACAATATTGGTAGCAAGCTATTTTTAGTAACCAATCTGAATGCACCTAACAAAAAAATAGTAACTGTGGATGCTGCAAACCCTACACCAGAAAATTGGGTGGATTTTATTCCGGAAACAGAATATGTTTTAAGCCCTTCCAAAGGAGGCGGGTATTTCTTTACCGAGTATATGGTAGATGCTATTTCTAAAGTAAAACAATATGACTATGACGGAAAATTCATAAGAGATATCCAACTTCCCGGAGTAGGAAATGCTGGTGGTTTCGGTGGAAAAAAAGAAGAGAAAACAGATTATTTTTCTTTTACTAATTACAATACGCCAGCAAGTATTTATACATTTAATGTAGATACTGGTGCTTCTGAATTGTATTGGAAACCGAGTATTGATTTCAACCCAGAAGACTATATCAGCAAACAAGTATTTTACAATTCTAAGGATGGTACCAAAGTACCAATGATAATTACCCACAAAAAAGGAGTAGAACTAAACGGAAAAAACCCAACCATTCTTTATGGTTATGGCGGATTCAATGTGAGTTTAAATCCGTCTTTTAGCATTACCAATGCGGTTTGGATGGAACAAGGCGGAGTTTACGCTGTACCAAATCTTCGTGGTGGTGGTGAATACGGGAAAGAATGGCATAAAGCAGGAACACAGCTAAAAAAACAAAATGTATTTGATGACTTTATTGCCGCTGCAGAATACCTAATAGCAAACAATTATACTTCTAGTGATTATTTAGCAATTCGCGGTGGTTCTAATGGCGGTTTACTAGTTGGTGCAACCATGACGCAACGTCCAGATTTAATGAAAGTAGCATTACCAGCAGTTGGTGTTTTAGATATGTTACGTTACCACACATTTACAGCTGGAGCAGGTTGGGCTTATGACTACGGAACCGCAGAAGACAACAAAGAAATGTTTGAATACCTTAAAGGTTATTCTCCAGTACATAACGTAAAAGAAGGTGTTCAATATCCTGCAACCATGGTAACCACAGGAGATCATGATGATCGTGTGGTACCAGCACACAGTTTTAAATTTGCAGCCGAATTGCAAGACAAGCAAACTGGAAACAATCCTACTTTAATAAGAATTGAAACCGATGCAGGACATGGAGCCGGAACTCCGGTTAGTAAAACCATTGAGCAATATGCAGATATTTTCGGATTTACATTATACAATATGGGGTTTGATGTGCTACCAAGTAAAATGAACGAAAAAATAAAAGGATAATTATTTGTCACACTTAGCGCTGTCGAGATGACTGCCTTAATTAAATAGTACTAAAACCGCTCTTCTTAAAAGTTGCGCGGTTTTTTTATGCTATTTTTGTAGTACCAATTATCATTTATAACTTTTGAAAAATAAAATGATGATTTATTGCTTTATACGAGTAATAAAAATAAAGCATAGCTTTTGTTACGGTTTCTTTTTCTTATGAAGTAAAAAGTAATAAAGGGTGTTTTATTTCGGTAATTTTAAATGATAACTGGTATAAAATGCTGCAAGTAAAAAACATTACCTTTTCTTATAATAAAACACCCGTTTTAAAGGATATTTCCTTTTCGGTAAAACCCGGAGAACACCTTTCTATTATTGGTGAAAGTGGCTCTGGAAAAAGTACTTTATTAAAAGTGCTTTATGGCGAATATGACACAGAAAAAGGAAACATTTTTTGGAAAGACGAAGAAATCCTAGGTCCAAAACACAATTTAGTTATTGGTTATGATTTCATGAAATACGTAGCGCAAGAGTTTGATTTGATGCCATATATTTCTGTAGAAGAAAACATCGGGAAGTTTCTTTCTCGTTTTTATCCGGAAGAAAAACAGAAACGCGTAGCAGAATTAATAGAAGTGGTAGAACTTACCAACGTTGCAAAAACCAAAGTGAAATTATTAAGTGGTGGACAAAAACAACGTGTGGCACTTGCCAGAGCTTTAGCAAAACAACCCGAAATTATTTTACTGGATGAGCCTTTTAGCCACATCGATAATTTTAAAAAACAATCCCTTCGTAGAAGTGTTTTTAAATATTTGAAAGAAAATAATATTGCCTGTATTGTTGCTACACACGACAAAGAAGATGTATTGGGTCATGCCGATAAAATGATTGTTTTAAACAACCATAATATAGCGGTTAACGACAGTCCGGAAAACTTATACCTAAACCCAAAAACACCTTTAATCGCTTCCTTCTTTGGGGAATTTAATGTGATACAAGACGAAATTATTTATGCACATCAATTGCAAGTAGTGGAACAATCCGATTTAAAAGCAACAGTAAAACAATCGTATTTTAAAGGAAGTTATTATTTAGTGGAAGCAGACTTAGATGGTCAAACGCTTCTGTTGGAATCCCTAAAAACCCTTCCTTTAGGTACAAATTTATGCCTAAAAATCTCAAAATAATAGTCGTAGAAAAGAAAGTCAAAAATGTTTAATCAGAGGTATTTAAAGGATAACGAAATTGCTTTTATTTCTAACCAAATAAACAGAACCAAGAAACTACTTGTAGGTTTATTTATCATTGTAGCTCTCATAATTGCTACCGTTGCATTTTTTGTATACAGCGAACTAGACACCACCAATTTTGTTATTAATTTAATGTTTGGTGTTTTAATATTACTTCTTTATTTCCTCCATTGGTTTGCAAAAGGTTATAAAGAACATGTTATTGATGGGAAGGTTTACAAATCGCAAGGGTTTTACAAACGCATCTACCAACAGCATGGTAAAAACGGAAGGTATTATGACACTTTAAATGGTGCCATCATAAAAACACCGTGGCATTGGCGAAACTATCTTAAATCGCAAAAAGAACCAGTTATATTCGAATATATTGTTAGAGATGGCGCTGTTGCTCTAAATGAAGGTGCTTCCAAGTATCTTATTTCTGTAAACGATACATTATCTTTGGATTATGAATTGCAAAACGGACTTCAAAAAGCGAAGCCTTTTTCCTTTATAAACATAGTTAGTTTTGTACTAATTATTCCGGCTCTTTTAATTCTATTCTT
>JGI24723J26617_10003750_pt1 | contig 10830 bp, 14 predicted proteins | sample Cruoilmetagenom6_FD_26617 | JGI IMG/M metagenome (IMG submission 26617) | reverse complement strand
CTCAAGAGGGTTTGACCCCGCGCGGGATCAGTCGCTTTTTCAAAACACCCAGCTTTCCTGACGGGACGGCTCCTGATTATGTGAATGTCGCTCTCAGTATTGTCAGTGACCTGCCCCCACACGAGATTTTAACCGTGTTGCACCGGATTGAGCAGAGATTCGGTCGAATTCGCCAACAACGCTGGGGAATGCGCACACTGGATCTGGACTTGCTGGCGGTTGGGCAATCCATCCTGCCCGACCGACCTGCGTTTCAAACCTGGTACGACTTGCCGCAATCGGGGCAGTCTCAGGCGGCTCCCAGTCAATTGATCTTGCCGCATCCGCGTTTGCAGGACCGGGCCTTTGTCCTGATTCCACTGGCGGATATTGCGCCCGAATGGGTGCATCCGGTGCTGGGTCAGAGCGTTGCCGAAATGTGCGCGCTTTTGCCACGGGCCGATGTGGCGGCGATCCGCGCGATCTGACCTTACGAGAAAGGCAATTCAGCGCTTGTCAAGCGCGGGATTCAGGATTACATACCCTGCCTCTGGACGGATTTACATTTTGGAGTGCCCCATATGGCCCGCGTGACGGTTGAAGACTGCGTTGACAAGGTTCCGAATCGGTTTGAGCTGGTGATGCTGGCCGCACACCGGGCGCGCGAAATTGCCGCTGGCGCGCCGATTACCATTGACCGGGACAATGACAAGAATCCGGTCGTATCCCTGCGCGAGATCGCCGAAGAGACACAAAGCGCTGATGACCTGCGCGAGCGGCTGATCGAAAGCAACCAGAACCAGATCGAGGTGGATGAGCCCGAGGACGATTCGATGGCCTTGTTGATGGGCGCGGAATCCGACAAACCAGCCGAGGACGACATGTCCGAGGAGAAACTGCTGCGCGCGCTGATGGAAGCCCAAGGACAGGGCTAAGCCAACAGCCCCAGAGGTGGCGACCGGATGATTTCAGTCGAAGATCTGATTGCTCTGGTCAGCAACTACAACCCCAAGACCAATACCGACCGTATTGCTGCCGCTTATGCCTACGGTCTGAAGATGCACGAGGGTCAGCTCCGCAAATCGGGAGAGCCCTATTTCTCGCATCCGGTTGCGGTTGCGGCGATCCTGACCGAACAGCGGCTGGATGATGCGACAATCATCACCGCGCTTTTGCATGATACTATTGAGGACACAAAAGCATCCTACAGCGAGGTCTCGGGCCAGTTCGGTGACGAGGTGGCGATGTTGGTCGACGGGGTGACCAAGCTGACCAACCTGCAGCTGTCCAGCCGCGAGACCAAGCAGGCCGAGAATTTTCGCAAGCTGTTCATGGCCATGTCCAAGGATCTGAGGGTGATCCTTGTGAAGCTGTCCGACCGTTTGCATAACATGCGCACGATCAAGTCGATGTCGGTGGAAAAGCAGGCGCAAAAGGCTCGCGAAACAATGGACATCTATGCGCCGCTGGCCGGGCGGATGGGCATGCAGTGGATGCGCGAAGAACTTGAGGATCTGTCGTTTCGGGTGCTCAACCCCGAGGGCCGCCAGTCGATCATCCGCCGCTTTATCACGTTGCAGCGCGAAACCGGCGATGTGATCCACCGGATCACCGGCGACATGCGTCACGAATTGGAAAAGGCGGGAGTCGGTGCCGATGTTTTCGGCAGGGCNAAAAAGCCGTTTTCGATCTGGCGCAAGATGCAGGAAAAGGAACAGGGGTTTTCCCGGCTGTCCGATATCTACGGATTCCGCATCATTACTGACAGCGAAGAGGATTGTTACCGTGCATTGGGGGCGATCCATCAACGCTGGAGCGCGGTGCCGGGACGATTCAAGGACTATATCAGCCAGCCAAAAACCAACGGTTATCGGTCGATTCACACGACCGTGTCGGGCCGGGATGGCAAACGGGTCGAGGTGCAGATACGGACAAGGCAGATGCACGATGTGGCCGAAACCGGGGTGGCGGCGCATTGGTCCTATCGCGACGGGGNACGTTCNGAAAACCCGTTTGCGGTAGATCCCGCCAAATGGATCGCCGGTCTGAGCGAACAATTCGACGCCGAAGAAGACCACGAGGATTTTCTTGAGGCGGTCAAACTGGAAATGTANTCCGACCAGGTATTCTGTTTTTCGCCCAAGGGCGACGTGGTCAAACTGCCACGCGGGGCGACACCGATTGATTATGCCTATGCCATCCACACAAGGATCGGCAGTGCCTGTGTCGGGGCCAAGGTTGATGGCATAAGGGTGCCGCTGTGGACCCGGCTGAAGAATGGTCAGTCGGTCGATATCATCACCGCCGAGGGTCAGACACCTCAGGTGACGTGGCTTGAGATCGCCACCACTGGCAAGGCCCGCACGGCAATTCGCCGGGCACTGCGCGAGGTGGATCGCGAACGGTTCATCAAGCTGGGACACGAACTGGTCCGCGCGGCGTTTGAACATGTTGGGCGCAGGGCCACCGACAAAGCGCTGGATACCGCCGCCAAGCACTTGCGTCTGCGCGACCGGAACGAGTTGTTGGCGCGTTTGGGCAGTGCCGAACTGACAGCACATGACGTGGTTCAGGCGGTTTATCCCGATCTGGCCCCCGAGGAAGGCGACCAGATCCCCCTGCGCCGGGCGGTGATCGGCCTGTCANCAAACCAGTCGTTTGAGCGCGCGCCCTGTTGTCAGCCCCTGCCCGGCGAGCGCATTGTCGGCATCACCTTTCGCGGCAAGGGCGTGGTTGTGCATGCCATCGACTGCGATCGCTTAAGCGCCTATGAGGATCAGCCGCAACGCTGGGTTGATCTGCATTGGCACAGCGGTACGCATCCGGCGGCCTACGGTGCCTCGTTGGATTTGACCATCGGCAACGATGCAGGTGTGCTGGGACGTATTTGCACATTGATTGGCGAAAAAAAGGCCAATATCAGCAATCTTGAGTTTGTTGACCGCAAGCCGGATTTTTATCGTCTTATGGTCGATGTTGAATTGCGTGATGTGGAACAATTGCATTCACTGATGCTGACACTGGAAGCCGACAGCGACGTTGCTGCTGTGGAACGGTTCCGGGAGAAGGTAAAGCTGGGTGCTGCGACCGGCTGAGGGCCGGGCGAAATGAAAGAGGACGATCTCGTTGGTATTCAGGCGCCGGGACCGACTGCCTATTCTACGCAGGATCGGAGAGTTCCTCTGGCCGCGTGGCGGCTGGACGCGTGCGTTTCAATATATCAGACACCGGGTCCGGCGCCTGCCGGATTCACCCGAACGAATTGCCCGTGGCATCTGGGCCGGTGTGTTCACCACATTCACCCCGTTCTACACATTGCATTTCCTTGTAGCCTTCATTGTGGCCCGATTGATGCGAGGCAACATTCTGGCCGCATTAATGGCAACGTTCTTCGGCAATCCGGTGACGTATGTGCCTATCGGGGTGGTATCCCTGAAGACCGGGCATTTTCTTTTGGGAACGGATTTTGAAGAAGGGTCGCACCGGTCCTTTCTGGGCAAATTCGTGGATGCCGGAGAAGACCTGAGGAGCAATTTTTCTGCGCTTTTCACAGGCCGTGACCCGGATTGGCACGGGTTGGAGGTATTTTTCCGCGAGGTATTTTACCCCTACATGGTCGGCGGCCTTATTCCCGGGGCGATCACCGCAACCATTGCCTATTATCTTTCGATTTCCGTAATCCGCGCCTATCAAAAACGTCGCCGGAAAAGGATCAAGGCCAAGTTCACGGCGATCAAGGAAAAGGCGGCTGAAAAGGCTGACGCGGAACGCAATGCGGATTAAAGCGTTTCGCGTTCAATTTGGATAAATGTATCACTTTGCCCGGCAAGGCAGCGTTTTGTGAAACAAACGCATTCACCGGGCAAAGTGATNCAATATGAACGCGAAACGCTATAGGCTCAGGCCAAACGTCAACAAGGATGCGTGCGATGACTGAACAGATTCTGCGGCTTGGTGTGAACATCGACCATGTGGCGACAGTTCGTAATGCGCGCGGCGGGGATTACCCCAGTCCCGCCCGCGCGGCAAAACTGGCCGAGGCCGCCGGGGCGGATGGCATCACCGCGCATCTGCGCGAAGATCGCCGCCATATCAGCGACGCGGATATCGACGATTTGATGGCGGCACTTTCAATACCGCTCAATTTTGAGATGGCGGCCACGGTCGAAATGCAAAAAATCGCTTTGCGCCACCGTCCGCATGCGGTCTGTATCGTGCCGGAAAAGCGCGAGGAACGCACAACCGAGGGTGGTTTGGAAGTGGCGCGAGAGGAAAACAAACTGGCACATTTCATCGCGCCCTTGCGCGAGGCGGGATGCCGGGTGTCGATCTTTATTGCCGCAGACAAACGCCAGATCGAGGCCGCGCACCGGATCGGGGCCGAGGTGATCGAACTGCATACCGGGGCCTATTGCGATGCTTTCGCCGAAGGGCGGATGCAGGACAGCGAGCGCGAACTGCTCGCCTTGCGCGAGATGTCGACCTATGCCCATTCGCTGGGGCTTGAGGTGCATGCGGGGCACGGGCTGACCTATGACACGGTTCAGCCGGTTGCGGCGTTTCCAGAGGTGATGGAGCTGAACATCGGTCATTTCCTGATCGGCGAGGCGATCTTCAGCGGGATCGAACCGGTCATTCACAAGATGCGTGCCCTGATGGACGAGGCGCGGGGATGATTGATTTCACGGCTCTGGTGACCATAGGAACGACATTCTTTGTCGTTACGGCTTCGCCCGGTCCCGGGAATCTGGCTGGGGCAACCGTTGCTATGACGAATGGGCGGCGGATCGGACTGACCTTTGCCGCGGGTCTTGCATCGGGTTTGACGTTTTGGGGGTTGTTGGCCGCACTGGGAATGGGTGCAATCCTGCAAAGCTCTGCCAATGCGTTGTTTGCTCTCAAGCTGGTGGGTGGAGGGTATCTTTTGTGGCTTGCGCTGCAGTCGGGCCGCTCAGCGGTCAGAAGAGGGCCGCAAGTGGCTTTGGATGTGGCGAGTGGGCGCTGGTACATTCGTGGCCTGATCCTGAACCTGTCCAACCCCAAAGCTGTTCTCGCCTGGTTGGCAGCTTTTTCTGTCGGGTTGGATACGGCCAACGGAATGGGTACACTTATTGCGGCGATGGGGCTGTGCATTACAATCGTTATTTTGAACGCCACGTTCTGGGCGATGTTGTTTTCCAGCAAAGGGATGATGGCTGTGTATGAACGGTCCCGTCGCTGGGTGGATGGTGTTGTGGCTGGGATGTTTGCGGTGGCCGGGTTTGGCATGCTCAGGTCGGCGTTTGCGCGGTGATCCTTGGCATCGGCACAGACCTGGCCAATATCGAGCGCATTCAGGGCACGCTGGATCGGTTCGGAGACCGATTTCGCAACCGGGTTTTCACAGATATCGAACAGCGAAAAGCCGAACGCCGCCGCGATACCGCCGGCACCTACGCCAAACGATGGGCCGCAAAAGAAGCCTGCTCCAAGGCGCTGGGCACCGGCCTGCGCATGGGGATCGCCTGGAAGGATATGGCCGTCAGCAATCTGCGAACCGGCCAGCCCGTGATGCATGTTACCGGTTGGGCGGCACAGCGGCTGGCCGACATGACCCCGCCGGGGCACGAGGCGGTCATTCACGTCACGCTAACCGACGATCACCCCTGGGCGCAGGCCTTTGTCGTGATCGAGGCGCGCCCAAACGCCGGTGCCGCACCCGTGCCTTGACTTACCCGCACCTGCCCCGCAAGAAGCGCGCGACAAGAAAAACGCCGATCGGAGAACTGCATGGCCACCAAAGCCGAAAAAGGAAACGCCTTTTGGGAGACGGTCAAGACAATCGTCTATGCCCTGCTGATCGCCGGTGTTTTCCGCACGCTGTTCTTTCAGCCGTTCTGGATCCCCTCGGGGTCGATGAAGGAAACCCTGCTGATCGGTGATTTCCTGTTTGTGAACAAAATGGCCTATGGCTATTCTTTCGCTTCTTGTCCCAGCGTGGCTTTGCCCGCGATTGGCATCGACGTTGATGCCGAAGATTTGTGTGGCGTCTTCAAGGGAGACAACAAACGCCTGTTTGCCGGCCAGCCGGAACGCGGCGATGTCGTGGTGTTCCGCCATCCGGTGACAGGGCGCGATTACATTAAGCGGCTGATCGGCCTGCCCGGTGATCGAATCCAGGTCAACGACGGCGTGCTGAGCATCAACGACTCCTCTGTGACCCTGAGGGATGATGGCGTGTTCGAAGAGGTATTCGATCCGCAAGGCCCGCAAAGATCACTTCCCCGCTGCGAGAATGGACCGGTGGGCGAAGGCGGTGTTTGCCTCAAATCGCGTCAGATCGAGACCCTGCCGAACGGCATCGAACATGCGATCCTGAACATCGGCAACCAGAATTCGGACCATACCGGTATCTACCTGGTGCCCGAAGGGCATTATTTCTTCATGGGCGACAACCGCGACAATTCCAGCGACGGGCGCATACCACAAAGCGCCGGCGGGGTGGGTTTCGTGCCCTTCGAAAACCTGATTGGCCGGGCTGACCGGATCGTGTTTTCGTCGGCGGGCCGTTCAATGTTGTTTTTTTGGACCTGGCGCGCAGATCGCTATTTCAAGGGGATCAATTGAAACTGTCATCCGATCTGCGCGCGTTCGAGGCCCGCATAGGCCACAGGTTTTCCAACCCTGAATTACTGATCCGCGCGCTGACCCATGGCTCGGTTTCTTCGCCCACCCGCAGTGATAACCAGCGGCTGGAATTCCTCGGAGACCGGGTGCTGGGGCTGGTGATGGCGACCGCACTTCTGGACCATGACAGCGATGCCACCGAGGGCCAGTTGGCCCCACGGTTCAACGCGTTGGTGCGCAAGGAAGCCTGTGCCGATGTGGCGCGCCAGATTGATCTGGGGGCGGTGCTGAAACTGGGCCGGTCGGAAATGCTGTCGGGTGGGCGGCGCAAGCAGGCGTTGCTTGGCGATGCGATGGAGGCGGTGATTGCCGCCGTTTATCGCGATGCCGGGTTCGGGGCTGCGGGCGATGTGATCCGCCGGCTGTGGGGCGAGCGCATTACCCAGGTCGAGGCCGACGCCCGCGACGCCAAAACTGCCTTGCAGGAATGGGCGCAAGGTAGGGGTGAACAACCGCCCTCCTACGTCGAACTGTCCCGCAGCGGACCGGATCACGCGCCGGTGTTCACCATTTCGGCAAGGCTGCAAAACGGCCAGGAAGCCCAGGCAACGGCCGGTTCGAAACGCCAGGCGGAACAGGCAGCAGCGACGGCCTTGCTGAAACAATTGGAGCAATCCTCATGACAAAGCCAACGACCCGGGCCGGGTTTGTCGCCCTGATCGGAGAGCCAAATGCCGGGAAATCGACCCTGCTGAACCGCATGGTCGGGGCCAAGGTGTCGATTGTCACCCACAAGGTCCAGACCACCCGCGCCCGTATTCGCGGCGTTGCGATGGAAGGTGCGGCACAGATCGTGTTTGTCGACACGCCCGGTCTGTTCCAGCCGCGCCGCCGTCTGGACCGGGCCATGGTGGCAGCGGCCTGGGGCGGGGCAGCGGACGCGGATGTGATCGTCCTGCTGATCGAGGCACATCGCGGCGTTACCGAAGGGGTCGAAAAGATCCTCGAAGGGCTGGCTGACATCGGCAAAGGGCGCAAGGTGGCACTGGCGATCAACAAAATTGACCGGGTGCAATCCGAGGCTCTGCTGGGGCTGGCCCAGGATCTGAACAACCGGTTTGAATTTGCCGAGACCTTTATGATCTCGGCTGAAAAGGGCCACGGGGTCGACCTTTTGCGCCAATGGCTGGCCGAACAGCTACCCGAGGGGCCTTGGCTATATCCTGAAGATCAGATCGCCGATCTGCCTTTGCGAATGATCGCCGCTGAGATGACCCGCGAAAAGTTGACGCTGAGACTGCATCAGGAACTGCCCTATCAGATGACAGTCGAAACCGAGAACTGGGAAGAAAAGAAAGACGGCAGTGCGCGCATTGATCAGGTGATTTATGTGGTGCGCGACGGGCATAAGGGTATCGTGCTGGGCCACAAGGGCGAAACGATCAAGGCCGTATCCATGTCCGCACGCCAGGAGATGAGCGAGTTTCTGGGCCGTAAGGTGCATCTGTTTCTGAAGGTCAAAGTGCGGCCCAACTGGCTGGACGAGGCCGAGCGTTTTTCGGAAATGGGGCTGAATTTCAAAGACGGGAACGCATGAACCGGCTGGTTACGTCATTCTGGATTCAGGCCTATCTTACCCGCCTTCGGTTGCAGGATATTCAGGGGTTTGTCGTCGCGCATGGCGATGACACTGCCGGTGCGCTTTTGGTTAAAGTCAACACGCTGGACGGGCAGGCCGCGGCCTGGCAGCGCGGGTTCGATGTGACGACAGAAACACGCGGCTGGGTCGAACTGATCGCGGGCGATGAACCGGTGGTCGATCAGGCGATTGCCCGCCAACGCGGGTTTGACCCGGATCTGTGGGTGGTCGAGGTCGAGGACCGGCAGGGGCGACACCTGCTGGGCGAGGCGGGGCTGGAATAGTCATGGAATGGCGCGATCACGGTATCCTGCTGAATACGCGCCGCCATGGAGAAGCCTCTGCGATCATTGATGTATTTACCGTCAGACACGGTCGCCATGCGGGAATCGTTCGCGGCGGTGCCAGTCGCAAGATCGCACCGGTTCTGCAACCGGGTGCCCAATTGGACCTGATGTGGCGGGCGCGGCTTGAGGAACATCTGGGCACCTATCAGGTTGAACCGTTGCGCAGCCGGGCGGCAGCGGCGATGTCCGGGCGGCTGGCGCTTGCCGGACTGAACGCGGTGACTGCGGTTCTCGCGTTTTGCCTGCCCGAACGCGAGGCCCATGCGGGCCTTTATTCCCAGACCGAGATGCTGTTGGATTTACTGGGCCAGGATGACGTCTGGCCTCTGGCCTACCTGAAATGGGAACTGGCGCTGCTGGACGAGATGGGCTTTGGTCTTGACCTGAGAAAATGCGCGGTTACCGGACAAACCGATGGGCTGATCTTTGTGTCACCCAAATCGGGGCGGGCAGTATCGGCCAAAGGGGCCGGAGAGTGGGCCGACAGGATGCTGCCGCTACCACCCTGCTTGCAAGGAATCGGCCCGGCACCGGATGCCGAGGTACTGCAAGCGCTTGGCACCACCGGGTATTTTCTGATGCACAGGCTGGCACCGGTTCTGGCAGGCAAGCCACTGCCCGAGGCCCGCACTCGGTTTGTCGAGGCATTCAGTAGGATGCTGTGAACACCATTTCGCGCCCCGTTTCATTGCTCAGGATCAACATGTCGCCAGAGACTTCCGACAATGTCATGTCGGACAATGCGGAAAAGAACCGCGATTCTGCCGCCAGTTCGGGGCAGGCCATACGCGTCACGGCCAATTGGCCGGCTTCGAACCAGGGATAGGGCGCGGTCATTGCACCGGAATAGGTGTTGCAGGGGGCCAGTCCGGCGATCTTTCCAGCCTCTGGGAAGGACAGTGTCGCGCGCTGAGAAAACGCCGCGCCGTCCAGTTCGCTGAGTGTCCAGACGCGCTCAGCGGCACCATAGGCTCCGACAGTTTCGTCGGCCCGGCAGCTGGCAACTGCAAGGGTACACAAGGCAATAACAATAGCTTTCATGCCATTTCGTACCGTGGATGCGGCGTACCTGCAAGAATTGTACCGATTGCCGTCAGGTTCCGGAAAACCGCGGCAGGATCATTCCAGCGTCAGGATCAAGTCGACCAACGTGCCCAGCGGTTCCTGAATTGCCTGTCCGTCACGGGAAGAAAGATCCTCCAGGCCGATCAACCCGGCATAAATGATCCGGGCAAAATCCGGGTTGGTCAGCCCGATCTCGGCGAGCAATCCGGCAAGATAGGCCAACCGCTGGGCGTCAACCCGTGCAACCGCGTCAGCAACCATGGCATCCGCACGTGACCACGCTCGAATCGCCGGTTCAATCGGGCCGTCTCCATATTCCGGCCATGCAGCATTTGCCGCAATTTGCCCTAGCAGGCGAAGCCGCTTTACCACGGACGGTTCAGCCTCAAGAAAGGTGATAATATTGGTAAAGGCACGTTGTTCCCAATGGGCCAGCATAGCCTGTCGAAAGTGCCTGACATCTGGAAAATGCCAGTAAAATGAGCCTTTTGTAGTTCCCAACTGTCGCGCCAACGGTTCGGCCTTCAGCCCGGCAGGCCCTAGGGCGGTCAATGCACGAAACCCGGCGCGCAGCCAGTCTTCCTTGGTTAATCTTTTTGATTTACCCATTCCAAAACCATACGATCCCGTATGGACAAGAGCAAGTGATCATGTAACCATACGCAAGCGTATGGAGAAAGGATTCGCAATGAACCTGACACTACTGCTGGCCGCCGGACTGATGTGTTTAACAGTGCTCATCCATGTGTTCATGGGCGGCACCAAAGTTATGCACCCATTGCGGGCCACGCCGTTGCCCCGATTGGTGCGTACTGTAATGGACGTTGTTTGGCACGGTGTCACCGTGGTGCTGATATGTCTGGCGGGTGCATTGTTCTGGCTCAGCTGGCACGAAAACCCGGCGCTGCTTTGGATGGTTTGCGCCATTCAGGTCGGCTTTGCCGCTCTGTTCATCTGGTACGGGGCCACACAATTGCGCAGCCTCTGGCCGATGCCGCAGTGGATTATCTTCCTTGGCATTCCCGCGCTGAGTATCTGGGCGTCCACCTAAGCGCAGCCATTCGCATTTGGTCGAATAGCCCGACAATCCCAGTTACCAGGAGTTGGTTCGAGTAACCACATTGGCACTGGTCACAGACGGGCCACCGTCAGAAAAACTCGCGGCTTGTGCAGCGAAGGTTTTGAAGTAGTTTT
>JGI24723J26617_10003748_pt1 | contig 10841 bp, 8 predicted proteins | sample Cruoilmetagenom6_FD_26617 | JGI IMG/M metagenome (IMG submission 26617) | reverse complement strand
AAACTATCCGAACCGAAACATGATCGCAGGCAGATGATCAGCCGTGCCCGAGCTGTCCGGGAATTAGCGTAATCGCTGTCCGGTATTTCTGAAATCCGCACCCATCCAGTCAAAGCCCTTTATCCGTCGCTACGGTCGCTTCAAGAAAGCTTTATGGCAATCCCCCCGTTTGTGGGGGGATTGACATATATTCTTTGCGACAGGACCTGTTCAGATGCCCGGGATAAACCGCGGCAGTCGCGGAAGAAGTTCCTTCAGCAAACCGTTCATCTCGGCCTCTGCTTCGGCCTCGGCATTCGGCTGACCCTTCTTGATCGGGCTGATCAGCCTGAGGATGGCGCCGTCCGTGCGCCCTGCCATCAGACCTCTGGTCAACACACTGATTTTCGCGGAAGTGTTCCTTGGCATCGTCTTGCCCATATGTGTGAACCAGTAATACACAATCATCCGTTCTTCGTTCTTCTGGACGATAATGCGATTTATGTTGAACGGCGTGTCCAGCCCCAAATCGCCAGAAATATCGACCCGCTCCACTTCGGCGATTTCCCATCCTGCACCCGGCAGACAAATTTCGGGTGTATGCTGCACACCATCCGCTGACAGGTCCTTATACCACGCTGAAAAGAAATCGAGCGTCGGCGTGCCTGGTGCCCGTCCGAACTGAAGCGCGATGTAATCGTCAGCAGCCAGACTTCTTTCCACGTCGGGCGAGAACCTCTGCTCTTCACCGACCTGTCGCCATTCGCCAACCTGACTGGGAAACAGTGTAAAGCTAAACCGTTCCGGTGCGACCGGCGTACGCTCTGGAATAAGGGGCCAAGCGCCAGCGGCGGCAATCATCAGTACGGCGGCGGTAATAAGTGCCACGGAAGGTTGCACAAGCTTCAGCCGCGCAAGCTGCGGGAATACCCCTTGAGTATCGAGATCAAGAGCCTCGGCCAAGCTCATCTTGCGAGGGTTCAGTTTCAGCAAGATCCAGGCAAGGCAGATAAGAATGAACACGCTGGCCATGAAGATGACCCATCCCTCGAAGAAATGGGTGAAGCCTTCGAGCCATTCTGGACCAAAACGCTGCATCAAGATCCCAGCCATTGCGATCCGGACCGAGTTCATGAACACGGCGATGGGCGCGGCTGCGACAAGAAGCAGAAGCTTGTGCCAAGTCGGGCCTTGGTAAAGGAAGGCGAAAATATAGGAGAAGCTGAGGATCGGGAAAAGATAGCGGAGCCCTGAACAGGCCTCGGCCACATGCAGCTTCAAAACGCCAAGGTCGATGATATTCCCATCAAGGAAGACCGGAACGCCCGCCAGTCGCAAAAACCACACCCCAAGCTCTGACGAAATAAGCTGTAGAAGGGTGGAGATCTCGTAATACACCATCCCGGGCAGGGGCAACATGAAGACGAGGTGAAGCACCGGCGGCCAGAAATGCTTGCCCGTCCGCCACCCAAAACTGATCAGGAGAATCCCGCCCACCCAGATGATCATGGCATACGCCACCAGACTGTCTGCATGCAGAAGCACACCAGAGACTGCGATCGTGATTGCGAGCAGCACGACGAGCAGACCTTGCCAGCGATCGCTCTTTGGGCCGGGTTGAGGCGGATATTGCTTCAGTTCCCGCAGGAACATCAATCCGGAAAGCACCGGGATCAGCGGGCCATGGCTGTATTCGGGCCTGCTCCAGGCATCGAACAAGACATCGAAGCCAGCGCTAAAGAACACCGCGGCGGCCAGAACGATCACAACCAACCAGACGAGCCCCCAGCTCAGTCGCCCGCCTGTGGCTCTGCTTAAATAATCTTGTCTCGATACTACGGTCATGGAACTAATTTCTTTACTAAGACATCACAGCGATTACACGCCCATCATGGCATTCTAATTTACTATCAGCAAACTGGCACGCTCCAAATACACAGTAACGTCAGAGACCTGCCTCAAGACCCCTCCCGCCTTCAGCTATCATATCCCATCATATCGAACAGCAAAGCTGCGCTGCACTCCCAAAGGAAAGCCTATCGGCACTCCAGGCGCGTTTTCAGCCAATAAGTAAGTCGGCAATGCGAAAATAGGTCAAGACGGTATCTAAGTGCCCCCTGAAACGAGAGCCTGTTCGCAGCCCGTATTGAGATGGCCAGTTCTTAAAAAAACCACCGCGTGAGCCTGCCTCCAGTTTGCGGCAAGGCATCGCCAGTGCCGCAAATGGTAAGCGGCCCCAAGGCGAATCACATCAAGGGTTGGAGAGTTTTTGCCTTCCCGCACGCAACCTTGCCTTGAAGTCAGAAAGGCCGCCGCCACCTCAGCATGCAATAAACTGTCATATGGGGATGCAAACGGTCGGAATCCTTTAAACTGACTTCACAGGTGCCGGTCAACACTATAAATTAAAATGAGTTTGTTTAATTGGGTGTGGAGTAAGATTGTGCATTTTTTGAGAGCCATGGGGGCCGCTGCTGTGCTCGCGTCTCTTGCTGCGACAGCCGAGGCCGCGACTTGTGCATCGTCTGCCACCTTCGAACTGGATGGCGCGACTTCCGCAGCGTGCTTTACCGGTAATGACACCAACCAGATTAACCCCAACGGTAAGAAAAGCGCTCCGATGGTGTTGTTCGGCCACTCCGATTGGGTGCTTGCGGACAAGAATGACGACAATGCTGTGGGATCACCAATCACATTCACGACCAATCCAACTAATGGTGCCAAGAGTGGACGCTGGGAGGTCGCCGATTGGGCCGGGCGCACCACAGGTGATGTAGTCATCACCCTGAAGGCAGGAAAAGGCTTTGGTGCATTTCTGGTAAAAACCGATCTGAACTACGGAACTTGGAGCAGTTCAAAAGACCTGTCGCACGCCTCGATCTACTATCGCGGAGTAACGCCAGTTCCGCTTCCGGCAGGAGGTATTCTGCTGTTGTCTGCGTTGGCAGGCTTGGGATTTTCCCGCTACCGTCGAACCTGATCTATTCACCACGGCCGACCAGACTGGGCTAACCGTACAAGTCGGCAAGCTGGTCCGTACCCCTCAGGGGATTACACAGTCGCAGCCTCGTCCGAGCATCGATCATGTTGGCCGGGGCGCGCCGCCGCACCAATCCCGGTGTCTCGGGCCCATAACAAAAGTACGAGAAGTGCCCACAGCTCCTTTCCGGCATTGATGCGCCGGTTCTGGTGGCTCATCCAGATTTTTTCCATAGCTTCTCTATCGAGGCCCAGACCAGCGGCCAGCCCCTGATCCGAAATCAGCTCCGCCCCCCATTCCTGCAACGCTCCCCTGAGCCAGTCATCCAGCGGCATTGCAAACCCCTGTTTGGGGCGTTCGATCAGCGCCTGCGGAACGTGCCGATAAAGCAGCTCTCGAAGCAGTTTCTTGCCTTTGCGCCCATCCACATGCAGCCCGATCGGGATTTGCCGCGCCACATGGGAGACGCGCGCATCCAGAAACGGCGCGCGTGTTTCCAGTCCCACGCTCATCGCGGCGCGATCGACCTTGACCAGAATATCTCCGGGCAGATAGCCGGTCGTATCGCGCGCCATGATCCATTCCGCCATGTCCAACCCAGCTGGATCGAGCGCCCTTGGGTCAGCGATACATGGCGGCGCAGGGTTTAACAGCGCGCCCTTCAGGCCTTTGCCCGTTGAGATGAAGGTCTGATAGAAATCTTCAGCACTACCCGCCGAACGCAGCGTCGCGGCCAGCTTTGGCAGATTGTCGAGGGTGGTCAGCGGCAGGCCAAGTGCCGTGGTGGCATAACGAGACATCCGCTCGCTTCGCAATCCCCACTGCGCAGCGCCATTGACGGCACCAGCACCGGCATGGCGCAATATCCACGGCAAGCGGCTGATCCGCTGCCAAAGTCCGGGGCCGCGAATGTGGCGATTATACCCCCCAAAGACCTCATCCCCACCATCCCCGGTCAGGGCGACAGTCACATGCTTGCGCGCAGAGCGACACAGCAGTGTCGTAGGGATTTGAGAGCTGTCTGCGAAAGGCTCATCATAGATGCGCGGCAGGTCTGCCACGATAGCCAGTGCGTCGTCTTCTTTGAGGACGAATTCAGTGTGGTTCGTGCCAAGGTGCTCGGCAACGGCAGCTGCGTGCGGCGCCTCGTTGAAACGCTCGTCCTCAAAGCCAATGGAGAAGGTCCGGATCTGTCGGTCGGATCCTGCCTGCATCAGGCTGGCCACCAACGAGGAATCGACGCCGCCAGACAGGAAGCAACCCAAGGGCACATCGCTCACCATCTGATCGTTGATGACCTCTCCAAGCACATCCTCCAGTTTCGTGATGGCCTCTTCGGGGTCCGTGATCGTGGCAGGTTGGCCGAACTGTGCTTCGACCTTCGCAAAGCGAAGCTGTTCTGGTTCCGCCCCTGCGCGCAGGTGAACGATGCTGCCGGGCATCACCTTTCCGACACCCTCAAGGATACATTGGTGGTCAGGGACGTAGCCGAACTTCAGATATGAGCCGAGTGCAGCGTGATCGATATGCGGTGTCAGTCCCCCTGCGAGCAACGCACGCAGTTCGGATCCGAATATCCACCCTCCGCCCTGCTGCGAGAAATACAGCGGCTTCTCTCCCATCCTGTCGCGCGCCAGCGACAGGACATGACTCTGACGATCCCAGAGCGCCAAAGCGAACATTCCAAAAGCGTTCTCAAGCGCGCGCTCCAATCCCCACTCAGCGATAGCGGCAAGAAGCGTTTCAGTATCGGAATGGCCTTTCCACTCTAGATTTGGCGCGCCCTCCATCAGAGCGCGGCGCAGCGCCTGATGGTTGTAGATCTCGCCATTGAATACGAGAACGTATCGGCCACAGGCTGATTTCATGGGCTGGGCGCCGGACGGGCTCAGATCCAGTATCGAAAGCCGACGATGGCCAAGCGCTACGCCCTCGGCCTCGTCCAACCAGTAGCCCTCTGCATCGGGGCCCCGATGGGTGATGGAGCGAGTTACGGTGTGCAACCTGCTGAGTTTTTTTTCGGCATCATCAAATGGCCGGAAGGTTACAAAACCCGCTAGTCCACACATGTAGAGCTTCTCCCGGATTGCGGCCTCGACAGAAGATTATCACAGGCGTCGCGGTAGTCATCTTGAAACAGATCGGCCTCGGCCCACCTTTCTGCTGCGCGCGCCGACATCTCTTGCCAGGACGCCGGATCGGCAATGATCGCAGCAACCCGCTGTGCGGTCTCTTCCGGCGTGCTGACGTGGATACCGGTATGCCCATCGTGACAATAGGAGGGAATTTCACCCACGGGTGTCACGACCGGCACCAACCCCATACCCATAGCTTCTATCACTGACATCGCCATCCCCTCGAACAGGCTGGTCTGTAGATAGAACCGGTAATCGCGCGCACGCGCCATCAGGGCGTCATGTGGCAGCGCACCCGGAAAGCGCACCGCATCACCAAGCTCCAGTTTGTCCACCCGCGCTTGCAACCCGGCAAGTGATCCGCGATCCGGGCCGATAATGTCGAATCTGGCGCCTGGTAACAGCCTGTGGATGGCCGCGAACACATCGAGCGCCTGCCCAAGGTTCTTTTCGGACTGCAGGCGGCCCCAGTAGACAAAATTCGGAGCAATGTTGCGTCCTTGGTCGGCAGATGACAGGCCCGGCAAGGCAGGCGGGCGCTTTGTCAGAAATGAAAGCACCCTCGCCCGTTTGCGTGCCGCCGCGGGAACACGCGCTTCCAGCGTCGAGGTGGAATCCGCCCAAATCTCGTCCGCCAGAAGCATCGCCGCGCGGTTGAGCACCCGATCGAACACGTGAACATCCACTGCCGAATGCAAGAACAGCACGGTTTTCGTCCGCGGACGAAGTGCCTTGAGCGCAATCAATGTCGGGCAACAGCGCCAAAGCGAGACAACCACCAGATCTGCCTGACTTTTCAACGCAAAGCGCAACAGTTTCCAATGTGCAACGGGATGATTGACGGATATGGTGGGCCCGTGCCAGTCCTCGGGGAACACTTCCACTGCTGAATGCGTCACCAGATAGGCACGACGAAAACGAACAGCCCCTGCCCTGCCGTCCCACTCGGCCGGGATAGACCGCACAGCGGTTTCCACCCCCCCCACCGTGTCATAAGGGATCAGATGCAGGACCTTGTGCATCAATTACCGGCCTTTGCCCGGACAAGTTTCTCGGTCAGTTCTTCATAGGCGCGCGCCGTCAGTTTCGCATCATATTGCGCCAAGGCTCGCTTTCGAGCGGCAGCGCCCAGGCGGCGAGCCTCATCCGGATTGTCCAGCAAGTCGACAATTTCGGACCGAAGTGAGCTCACATCGCGCGACGGGTAGAGCAAACCGACATCGGATGTGACCATGTTTGTGACCCCCGGAACTGCGCCGGCGATCACCGGCAGCCCCACCGCCATGGCCTGCATGATCGAATTGCTCATAGTCTCGCCAAAACTGGAATGAACATAGATATCGAGACTGCGCAGCAAGTCGCGCACCCCTTCGGCGCTCAGGGTGCCATGAAAGGTAACCCGGTCCTGCAACCCACGTCGCGCCACCTCGGCCTCCAGCGCGGGCCGGGTGGTGCCGTCCCCCGCGATCTCGAGCCGGGCGTCGACCCAAGGGCGCTCGGCGCAAAGCCCATCGAAGGCAGCGATCAGCGTCTGATGATCCTTGTTGGGTTGCAACCGTGCAACCATGCCTAAGCGTATCTGCGGTCCGGCCAAAAGCCGTTCAGGCCATCCTGATGCCGGGCTGAAGTAATCTATATCAAGTCCATTCCCGATGATGTGGACTTTGCCGGGACGGTGTAGCAGTCGCAGCTTGGCCGCAGCCGTCTGCGCGGCATCGTCGGTCAGATGAACGATGGCATCCACACTGGCATGAGCCACGGCAAGCGACCCCCAGTCTTTCAGTGGTTTGGCATGGGGATTTTCGGTGTCACGCACCAGAACCACCGCGTTCGAACGGCTCCAGACCACCGACGGGATCGTCGCCAACCCGTGGACGAAAACCAGATCGGGATCTGTTTCGAAAATCGCCCGCCGCAAAGCGCGGTAAAACGCGACGTACCCCCGGCCGGGCTGCTTGGGCACATAGCGCCAGGCCATCTTGCGTTGGTCCAGTCGTGAAACATAATCAGGCAGGGGCTGTTCGATTCCAGTCAAAAGAACCAGATGCTCAGCTTTGGCGAAAAAGCCGGCGTCCAGCATCCCAAACATGACAGCCCCGTGCCCGCCTAGCCCCGAGTAGAGAACGTGGACTACACGATTGATCGTTACTTTATCTGCCATCAGTGTTGTCTCGTTCTGGTTTAGGGAATGGGGTGCGCTTTCAGACACATCGTAGCGCGCTACTCATTTATGATGGGACTTGCGCGGCCGGCGCGGGGGAAACTCGCACACAAAACGGTCGTCATCGATTCCGAAAAAGGCTGATACTTCCTCCAGACGATTCCATATGTCGTCATAGGCCAGCAGCATGACATTGTCAGACCGGTAAGCGTGAAATGCTTCGATCTGTTTCCGCACGGCCCTTTCAAACAGCTTCTGACGTAGGCGCCCCCAAGTGAACTGACACGCGAGACAGCCCAACTCTCCGGCGTGCTTATGCACAAACTTCCGACGCTTGATCGACAAGAAGACTGCAGTCGGTTCATCATATACGTAAAGGATCCGTTTATTCTCGACCCATCCCTCGGGCAGGTGCGGCAGGTGCTTGAGATTATCCCTGTCGAAAAAGTCGTTTATCTGCACAAATTGTGACAGATGCTTCATCAGGAATGTCGTGCCCGCACCACCTGTCGAAATAACCAGATTATGCGGGATATCGCTTCGGGAAAAAAGTCGATCAAGCAGGATGCCGCGGGTAATGGCGACCGCCCCGTGCCGGAGCGGGCGTAAGGGGGTCTTTACAACTGCAATAATTCTGGGCGCTATTTCCATACAGTCTTCAATCGTTCCAAATTTGTGCAAGAATACGGGGGCTATCAGAGCCGCCGCTTGGCAGTCAATGCAAGCCTGAGCGACAGACCAAGCGGCCAAACTAAGGCGCTGGGCCAAGCGCTCGCTCTGGCCTGGTCAAAGTCTACAAAACGGGCAGAATTAGCCAGCATGAACTGGCCAAGTTTATCGATTTCTTCCATACGCATATTATTCAGGTGCAGGCACATCGTATAAATGCCGATGCCGAAATTGACCGGGCGCTCGAACAGTTGCGGCACAAACTTGAGGCCGTTCTCACGCCAGGGAAACAACCCATAGCCATCGGTCAGCGTGGTAAATCCCAGCGACGCCAACGCCTTCAGCGTCGCCTTGTCGTAGCTATGGAACGGCGCCATGAAAATATCAGTGTCGAGCCCTTCGCCCGCAAGTATTTTCTGCCCTGCGGCCAGATCGTTACGCTGGGCATCAAGGGGCCGCCCTGCAAATTCGCTGCGCGGCGTAATGCCCAGCAAACCTCGGTCATCGGTGTGGATCCGGTGCTGATACCCGTGTTGCGAGATACCCCAACCCCGCGTGCGCAGGGTTCGCATAGTCTCCCAGAAGGTCGGATCGGGCGCGTCGATCTGCAGATCGGGATCGTGGTTGTCAGGCACAACACCCAAAAGCGGCCGCACTGCCGCCGCCTCGAAATGTTCCCGGGCGCTGGCAAATTTCGCATGGTCCATCGTCGGGCAAATATCATCCAACCTGATCACAAATCGCGCCATCACATTGATCCTTTCAGCCGATCTGATCCTGCAAGGTTGCAGCAATATGCCCGAAACAATCCGAATAGGCAGCCTCTGTTGCGCCGTGCGGATCACGTAACTCGCCTGATTTTTCTTTTCCGAGATCATCGAACAGGACAATCCGCGAGCGAAGGTCGGGACGAGTCATCAGCACATCAGCCTTGGTACGGAAGTCGAACACAACGATAAGCGCCCTCTCGGACAGAAAATCCTCGTACCCGTGCAAGTTGCGTGACCGGTGTTGTGTCGCATCACAGCCGCGATCTTTAAGGAAACGGGCGGCAGCGGGGCTGATCCCCCGTCCTTGAAGCGGCAGAACCCCGGCAGAGCGCACGTTACTGAAACCGGCCTGCCGAAACAGGATTTCCGCCACAGCGCTGCGGTTGATATTCCCCTGACACAGGAACAGGATCGGTTCCTGACGGTCGAGGCGGCGAAAGCGATGGCGGTGGCCAAGACGCGCCGTGGTCATCCGCAGCGCCAACATGCCACGGCGCCGTAGTCTGTGCAGAACCGGGTTGAACTGGCACAAGGCCGGTAACAGATCGTCTCTCTGCTCGATGTCCAGGTGCTCTCGTCCAATCGCGGCGCGTGGCAGCGCCCCGAGCCAGTCAATCAGCGGCGACGAGCGCGAAAGCCACCGGCGGCGTTGCCCGATAACCCAACGCAGATCGTTTTTCAGATTGCGCACGCGCACGGGGCGGTCGCTGCGGACCAAAGTTTCCGGCAGCGACAAACCAAGGGCCTGAGCCACCGCAAGCGCCGGAAAATCCACCCCGGCGCGAATTGCCGTTTCGATCGAACCCCAGGGGCGGCAGTTCATTTCCATGATCGCCAGTTGCCCGGCATTGTCTTTCAACTCGACCATCATCAGGCCCGACCAGTTCAGACTGGCCGCGATGTCGCGTGCCGCCTGCAAGACCGGCTCGGACACTGGCATATTGCACCGAAAACTGCTGCCACCGCCGTCGGGGGGTTCATGCAAGCGGCGGTTCATGCTGACCGCCACCAGACGCCCGTGGTCGGCCAGAAAGTTCACCCCGACGCCGTGTCCTTGAACCGGCTGCTGGACAAGGACCGCCAGCCGCGGCAGATCTTCGGCCAGTTTTCGTTCAAGCTGTGCGCGCGTGGTGCATTTCTTCACCTCAAATGAGTTTGCGAACCCATCGGTCAGCAGGCAACTACGGACAGGCTTGGCAAAAACCGGCCCTTCTTCCAGAAGCGCGAATGCGGGCGCGGGATCATCGCCGAACGTCAGCAAAACACCATCTGGCGCATGCAGGCCAACCTGCCGCGCCAGATCCGACGCCTGCGACTTGTCCGCCGCTCGGCCAAAGGCTTCGGGATCGGGGCCGACAATTGCAGCGCGCGAAGCCAGCGCCTCATAGTCTGCATAAACCAGTTCGCAGGCCATGTCGGTGATCGGAAAAATCGCATCGTAGCGATTTTTGTCCAGAAGATCCGACAGGCGTTCGAGAACCCCGGCCGAGTCGGTAACAGGTGATCCGAAGTAAAACCGCCTGCGGCAGTACCGCGACAATTCTGCTGGCTGGCGGACCGGGTCAAGCGCGAGAATCTCTACAACCGCGCCTTTCCGCCCCAGCGACCGGCAGGTCGATAACGCGGCGCGCTCGTTGCTTCCCAAAAGCAGAACGCGCTTGCCAGAAAGGTTGTTGTCAGACATCAAACAGACTCATCAGTCGGTCGTTCCTCTTGGGATCTTTCCCCGATCAATCGTGCGGGCACACCGGCCAGGATCGAATTGTCGGGAAAGCTTCGATTGACCACCGCATTCGCGCCGATCCGCACACCATTGCCCAAATGGATTCCTCCGAACAGCTTTGCGCCCGGTCCAATATAAACATCGTCCCCGAGGCACGGGGCCTTGCCGTCTTTCAAGCCCAAGTTAACGCAAACATTGATATGCGCCCGTGCACCGATGCGCGCCTCCGCGCTGATCACGATGGTGCCCCAATGGTTCAAGCGCAACCCGGGTCCGCAGGTATTGGGCGGAATGGTGAAGCCTAGGTAAATCGACAGAAGGCGGAAATAGACTGTCAGGATCACCCGCTCGACTTTACCGATTGGACCCTGCCGACAGTTCTTGACGTATTCGACCCGCCTCAGCACACGCAGAAAATGGATCG
>JGI24723J26617_10003746_pt1 | contig 10843 bp, 8 predicted proteins | sample Cruoilmetagenom6_FD_26617 | JGI IMG/M metagenome (IMG submission 26617) | reverse complement strand
CCGGCCAGCCCGCGTTCCTTGGCCTTCAAATAATCCGGCCGGTCGGTGAACGCCGCGCGGTGCAGCGTCTCGTCCCTTATCAGGGCAAAGCCGGCATCGTAATTGACGTGCATCCATTTGTGGAAATCGAAGGCCAGCGAATCCGCCCGCTTGATCCCGGTCAGGCGACCCCGCGCCCGCTCCGACAGCACGCCCAGCGCGCCGAACGCGCCATCGATATGGAACCAGAGATTCTCTGCCTTCGCGAGGTCCGCGAGGTCTTCCAGCGGATCGATCGCACCGACATTCACCGTGCCCGCCGTACCGATCACGACGAATGGCGTCAGACCGTCGGCGCGGTCCTTGGCAATCGCCGCCGTCAGCGCGTCCATGTCGATCTCGAACCGGTCATTCGCCGGAATGCGCCGCAGGGCATCCGTGCCGAGACCGACCAGGTCGAACGCCCGCGCGACACAGGAATGCGTCTCGGTCGACGTATAGCCGACCAGGCCATGCCCGCAGACGCCCTCCTTGCGGCTGGCAAAATCGAGCCGCGCATCCCGCGCCACCTTGATCGCAATAATCGTCGCCATCGACGTGCCCGACACGACGATGCCGCTGGCCGTCTCCGGAAATTCGAACAGCTCGCGGCACCAGCGGATCACCTGTTTCTCGACATAGATCGCGCCATGGTCGCGCCCGCCGACATTGGCATTCATCGACGAGGCCGCCATTTCCGCGAGGATGTTCGACGGGGTGCCGGAGCCGTGCACCCAGCCGAAGAAGCGCGGATTGGTATTGCCCGCACCATAGGGCAACAAGGTCTCCATCCGGCTGATCACGTCCTCCGTGCCCCAGCCCTCGCGGGGCAGCGGTGCCTTCAGCGTGTCCTTGATCGCGTCCGGCAGCTCGGTCCACACGCGGCCCTGCCGGCTCGCCTGCATCCGGTCGATGGCGGCGTCCAGCATGCGCTGCGCCTGCGCGCGGAAGGCGTCCCAGTCATCGGGATCCAGCGAGACTTGCGGTGTCGGTTCGTCATGGGGCGTATCGGTCATGTCGGCCTATTCACCTGCTTTCACGGAACATGCAAAGCACTTCCCGGGCGTCATGTGCAAAACGTGTCCTCTCTCCCTCGGGAATGCAGCCGTCAAAGCCTGAGCCCGAACCGCGGGCCGATCCACGTCATCAGCAGGTAGAGCGCAATCGTCAGCAGGCATCCCGCCACCAGTGACGGCCAGAATCCCCATCCCTGCCGCAACAGGGCCGGGATCAGCAGGAACATCGGCAGCGACGGCAACACATACCAGAAGGTCGCGCTGGCATGATCGGCCATATTGGCCACGTCCGGCTTGTCGCGCCACAGCCAGATCATGCCGAGGACAGACACGAGCGGCAGCGAGGCAACCAGCGCCCCGAACCCGGGATTGCGCTTGGCAATCTCGGACACCGCCGCGATCAGGATGCCGGACACAAGCGCCTTGAGAATGAGATATGTCATGCGCTACTGGCTCGCCCACAGGATACGCCCGATCCAGGCGATCTCGTTCGGCCTGAAGCTGCGCACAGGATAGTCGGGGTTGAGCGAGGCCAGGTCCACCGTCCGCGTATTGCGCCGCGCCAGCACCTTGGCCATCACTTCGCCGCCCGTCGTCTTCGCCACGACCCGGTCGCCCGGCTTCACCTCGGCGCCCGGTGCAACAATGATGCGGTCGCCCGCGCGATAGGCCGGCTCCATGGAATCGCCGCTGATCTGCAGCGCATAGACCGGCTCGTCGCCCAGCCCCGGAAACCGAACCTCTTCCCAGCCGCTGCCGACCGGGAAGCCCGCATCGTCAAAGAAGCCGTCCTGCCCGGCCTGCGCAAAGCCTATCAGCGGTGCCAGCCCGCCCCGGCGCCCTTCGACCAGCGCGGCAAAATCGTCGAACCCGCTGCCGACCGCAGCCAGCACGCGCGCAAGGCTCTCCGTCGAGGGCCAGCGCGGCCGCCCGTCGGCGCCTTCGCGTTTCGAGGGGTTGAACGCCGTCGGGTCCAGGCCTGCGCGTTTCGCAAGGCCGGACGCCGACAGGCCATGATGCGCTGCCAGCTGGTCTATTCCCCGCCAGATATCCCTGTGCTGCATGGAAAAAAGCCCTGTACTGTCCACCCCCATTGGTAATGGGTATATAATCCTATTGTCAAGACAGGTATACATGCGACCAAAGGGGCTCATCCTGAGCGCTATGCCGTCCTCCGGGAACCACATTGCCAATCCGGGGGCGTTCACCTCTTATGTCGCGAATCTGTTCAAAGAGAGTCCGCTGCCATGTCATCACGCCTCGTCGAAGTCTTTGTCCAGGATGTCGACGTCGACGAGGCCCGCAGCATTCTCGAAAGCTGCAGCGCCCGCCTCTGGCAGGAAACCGTTCCCGACGGGCGCGAAAAATTCTCGGCCATCGTGCTCAGCCACGATGTCGAAAACCTGCTCAAACGCCTCAGCAATGCCCTGCACGACAATGAAGGATTCGTCGCCCTCGTCCTCGAATTGCAGGCCATCGTCCCGCCGCTGCAGGAACCGGAGGTGGCCGGGACAGACCATGGCAAACCCGTGCGACCGCCCACCCCGATCGAGCGCTTTCTCAGCCGCGACCGGCGCAGCACCGACGAGATCTATGACGATGTCGTCGATTCCATCGCCCTGACGCCGGAATACCTGATCACGGTCATCCTGTCGGCCCTGATCGCCGCCCTCGGCATGCGCAGCGGCCAGACCGCCATCGTCATCGGCGCCATGGTGATCGCCCCCCTGCTCGGCCCCACCCTGTCCCTCGCCCTCGGCGCCACCGTCGGTAACGCCGCCCTCGCCTGGCGCGCCGGTCGCACGCTCTTTGTCGGCGCCGTCAGCGTGCTCGTCTTCACGGCCCTGCTCAGCCTTGTGATCGACTTCGATCCGCGCACGCCGGAACTCTACAATCGCACAATCGTGCATCTCGGAGACATCGCCCTTGCCCTCGCCTCGGGCGCCGCCGGCGTGATGGCCCTCAACAAGGGCGCCTCGGCGTCTCTGGTCGGTGTGATGATCGCCGTGGCCCTCGTGCCGCCGCTGTCCGCCGCCGGGCTCTATTTCGGGCAAGGCGACATCGAACTTGGATTCCGGGGCCTGTTCCTGTTCGCCAACAACCTTGTCTGTATAAATATCGCGGGCATTGCGGCCTTCCTGCTACAGGGCCTGCCGCCCAAGCGCTGGCGCATCACGGCTGGCGTGCTCGGCGTCTGGATCGCCATCCTGCTTGTCTTCATGGCCATGATCACCGGCCGCATCGTCCTCGGCATCGCCTGGTCAGGCTAGAGCCGCCAGCGCGCGCTGGTCGCCACATCCGGCACGAGGCTTTTCGCCGACACGGCAAACACCCGCTCGCCGCCCAGCGCAAAGGCCATCAGGCCTTCCGGGAACAGCGGCGCAAAGGCATCGTCCAGCACGTTCAACCCGCCGGTAAAGGCACCCATGGCCGGCATCACCAGCCGCGCGCCATCGCTGGCAAAACAGCGCCGCCGCACCATGCGCCCGCGCGCCTTCACCTTGGCCGCCGGATGCAGGTGCCCGGCAATCTCGCCCGCCTCGCCCGTCGGCTCGTGCCGGAACACAAGGCTGCCGATCCGCAGCACCTTGGCCGCGCGCCCGCCGAGATAGGCCGGTGGATCGGGATCATGGTTGCCCTCCACCCAGACCCAGTCATGCGCGCCGGTCAGCGCCTTGATCCGCGCCGCATAGGCTTCCGGCAGGCGCAGCTCGGCGGCCCGGTCATGGAAACTGTCGCCCAGCGAGATCACCGTCCTTGGCAAGAGCTGCGCACACAGCCGCTCGACCAGGTCCAGCGTCGCGCCGGTATCATAAGGCGGCAGCATCTGCCCTCGCGCCGCATAGGCGCTGCCCTTTTCAAGGTGCAGGTCGGAGACGACCAGCACACGCTCGGTCGCCCACCACAGCGCGCCTTCCGGCAGCGGCAACAGCATCTCGCCGCCAAGATGCAGCAGCGTGTCAGAAGGGCGGGCAGCGACGGCGGTCATCGCCCGAAAGTGGCCCGCATCGTAATCCGGGTCAAACGCTTGTTCCACATCGCGGGAGCGCTCATCCTGAGCGAAGTCGAAGGACGAGCGCGGGCGTCCGGATCCGGCTTCCCGAGGCTCTCCTTCGTCAGTCATTCCCGCATCGCATCGCGTACCAACACGTCTTCCGCCTCGCCCAGCACCGCGTCCTGCACCGAAGCGCCGAACACCGGCTCGCGGCCCATTTCCAGCATCACCGGCACGGCGAACGGGCTGATACGGTCCAGCGCGTTGTGATCGATCTTGCCGCGAATGCGCACCAGCATGTCCGACAGGCGCCGCACGTCCAGCAGGCCCGTCGCCGCGTCCTGCCGCGCCGCCTGCAGCAATATATGGTCTGGCTCATGGCTGCGCAGCACGTCATAGATGAGATCGGCCGAGAAACTCACCTGCCGCGAATTCTTCTCCTTGCCCGGCAGGTTGCGTGCGATCAGGCCAGACACCTGCGCGCAATGCGCAAAGGTCCGCTTCATCAGCGCGCTCTCGTCCAGCCACGCTTCGAGATCGTCGCCCATCATGTCCGGATGGAACAGGTCACCCATGTCCAGCCCGGCCATGTCCTCCATCGCCCAGACCGCCATCGCATATTCGCTCGCCACGAAGCCCAGCGGCTTGGCCCCCATCCGTTCCAGCCGCCGTGTCAGCAGCATGCCCAGCGTCTGGTGCGCGAGGCGCCCCTCGAACGGATAGCAGACCATGTAATGCCGCTCCCCGCGCGGGAAGGTCTCGACCAGCAAATGATCCGGCGGCGGAATGCTTGAGCGGCGCGCCTGCACGGCGAACCATTCCCGCACCGGCCCCGGCAGCGCATCCCATTGGCCCGGATCGTGGATCATCTGGCGCACGCGTTCGGCAAGGAAGGTGGTCAGCGGGAATTTCCCGCCATTATAGGAGGGTATCGCTGGCTTCTCGCCCACCGCCCGAACCGTCAGCACGTCGAGCCCCTCGACCCCGATCAGGCGCAGCACTTCGCCGCCGAACAGGAACGTGTCCCCCGGAACGAGTGTCGAGATGAAATATTCCTCGATCTCGCCCAGCTTGCGCCCGGCGCGCACAGCCCGCTTTTCCCCGGGTGCGCCAGGCCCCTTCCCCACGAAACTCGCCAGCCGTACCGCCAATTGCACCGCCTCGACGATCGCGCCCACATTCATCCGGTGCTGCTGCGCATCCTGCGCCGTGCGCGCCACCCAGCGCCCGTCGGGTCGCCGCACGATCCGGTGGAACCGGTCATAGGTCTTCAGCGCATAGCCGCCACTGGCGACGAAATCGACGATCCGCTCAAACGTCTCCCAGTCGAGATCCGCATAGGGCGCCGCCCGGATGATCTCCTCATGCAGCGGCGCCAGATCGAACCCGTCGCCACAGGCCCGGCCCATCACATGCTGCGCCAGCACGTCGAGCGATCCCTGCCTCAGGCCCTCGCCGTCAATCTCGCCCGCTTCGACCGCCGCTTCCGCCGCCCGGCATTCGAGCACCTCGAACCGGTTCGTCGGCACCAGCACCGCCCGGCTCGCCTCGTCCATCCGGTGGTTCGCCCGCCCGATGCGCTGCACCAGACGCGCCGCGCCCTTCGGCGCCCCCATCTGGATCACGAGGTCCACTTCGCCCCAGTCGATGCCGAGATCGAGCGTCGAGGTGCACACCACGGCCTTCAGCTGCCCCGCCGCCATCGCCGCCTCGACCCGAACGCGCTGGTCTTTCGCCAGCGAGCCATGGTGCAGCGCGATCGGCAAATTGTCCTCATTCACCCGCCACAATTCCTGGAACATCACTTCGGCCTGGCTGCGCGTATTGACAAAGACCAGCGCCATCTTCGCTGCCTTGATGGCCTCATACACTTCCGGCACTGCGAACCGCCCGGAATGACCCGACCACGGAATCCGCTCCCGCGAGACGAGGATATCCACCTCCGCCGAGACACCGCCTTCGGCGAGGATGATCCGTGCGTCAGGCGCCAGCCACCGCGCCAGCGCCTCCGGCTCCTTCACCGTCGCCGACAGGCCGATGAACCGGCAGGCCGGCGCCCAATTGCCAAGCGTCGCGAGCCCCAGCGACAGCAGGTCTCCCCGCTTCGAGGCCGCCATCGCGTGCACCTCATCCACGATCACGCATTTGAGGTCGGCAAAGAAATCCTTGGCATGGTCCGACGCGATGAACAGGGCCAGCTGCTCCGGTGTCGTCAGCAATACGTCCGGCGGCGTGCGCCGCTGCCTCTGGCGCACATGGCCGGGCGTGTCGCCCGTACGCGTCTCGATCCTTATATCCAGTTCCATGTCGCCAACCGGCGCCATCAGGTTGCGCTGCACATCCACGGCCAGCGCCTTCAACGGCGAGATGTACAGCGTGTGCAGGGCGGGGATGCCCGTATTCGACCGCCGCCCCTTGTCCTCCAGCTCAATCAGGCTCGCCAGGAATCCGGCCAGCGTCTTGCCGCCGCCCGTCGGCGCGATCAGCAGCGCGCTTTCGCCCGCCAAAGCTGCCTCGGTCAGTGCCAGCTGGTGCGACCTTGCCTGCCAGCCACGCGCGCCAAACCAGCCCGCAAAGGGCTCGGGCAAGGCAAATACGGGGGCGGCACTATCGGGCATGTCGGGGATTAAACTATCGCAAGACGTGGCACTTGCCTCTTTATTTTCAGGCGCGGTTCAGGTGAACCTTGGTGTCTGGCCAGTTCAACCGTCGCCACAAGGGTCTGATCATGCACCGTGCGCTCCTCCCGCTCGCCCTTTCCGCCCTCCTGCCATTGCAGGCGCTGGCCGGAACCCCGCTCCAGGAGGCCCTCGCCGCCAGTCCGGACGGGCCGCTCTACATATTCGACCTGATCCTCCAGAATGACGACACCGACGCCATGATGCGAGTCGATCCGACCCGGCCCGAAGGCGAACGCCTCACCGTGATTTCGCCGCCGCGCAAAGACTGGAGCGACGAATTCAGCAAGCAGGTCAGAAAGATGGAAGCCGATACCGATGGCGACATCTGGTGCAGCAGCCTCGGCAACAACATTCCGGACGATGCCGCCCTCGAGTCCGAAACCGCCACGACCGCCACCTATACTTACGCGCCCCGGGTCGGCATTGAACCGGGCGACATGGACGACATACTCAAATACCTCAAGGGCAAGGTCGTCGTCGCCAAGGACGACCCGGCCATCCTGTCGGTCGAGATGGTCGCCGAAAAATCGTTCAAGCCGGTGCCGGTGGCCCGGATCAAGCAGTTCGAAATGAAGGTCGACTGCAATCGCGCACCTGACGGGCGCACGCATGTGGCCCGCATCAATGTGGATATCAGCGGCTCCGCCCTGATGAAGGATTTCAGCAGTTCCGAAATTCAGACCATCACCAACCTGAAACCCGTGCCCGAATCCGGCATGGGCGCGAAATAGGCCCCGCGCCGGACTATTGCCCGGCGAGGAATTTCGCGCGCTCTCTCGGCGACATGTTCACCAGTTCGGCGTCAAGCTCGGCCTGGGCCCTGAGCGCCGCACGCTCGTCATCCGCCGCCTGCAGCGCCAGCAGCACGTCGCGGGTAAAATCATTGATCTCGAACCGCGCCCCGCCATTCACGTCATAGCCGCGCCGCACGATCACCGCATTCATGCTCGGCACGATCACGACATACTGGCCCCGGTTGCCCGCCATGTAGAACGTGCCTTCGGGAACGCCTGCCGCATCATTCATCAGCCAGAATTGCGCGCCATAGCCGGGCCCGCTCTCCGGCTGCGCCGGGGCCGGCGTGCGCACAAATTCCGCCCAGCCTTCCGGCAGCAGGCGCTCATTGCCCCACATCCCGTCCTGCAGGTAGAGCTGGCCGACCCGGGCCAGGTCGCGCGCCGTTGACCAGACCTGGCTCGAGGCGATGAAATCACCGTTCCAGTCGATCTCCAGCGTCGTGTGCGCCGCGCCGATCTTGTTCAGCAGGCCCTCATAGGGAAAGCGATGGAACGCATTGTCATCATTCATCGACTCGCGCAGCGACCGCATCGCGATCAGCGTGTCATTGTTGGAATATTTGAACCGCGTACCCGGCATGGCTTCGAGCACTTTGCTGGCCGCCTGGTCGACCACCCGCCCGCCGCCGAAATAGATCCGGTCGGTGCGCGAACCGCTCTCGCCGCTGTCGAGCCCGCTCGCCATATGCATCAGGTTGCGGATCGTGATCGTCCGGCGCGGATCGGCGCCATTGTTCCAGTCGGCAATCACTGCCGGGTAATCGATATCGATCAGGCCGTTGCGCCGCGCCGCGCCCAGCACGGTGGCCGCAATCGACTTGCCGGCTGACCATGTCCGCTGCGGCGTTTCATGGTCCACGCCCAGCGCATAGCGCTCCGCCACGACCTGTCCGTCGCGCACGACCAGCACCGCGCTGGTGCGCGTGCCATTGCCATAGGTGCGCTCGTCGAAGGCGAACGAGACCGGCGCTTCAAGCCGCTCGGCCTCTTCAGTGCGCAGCTGGATCTTGACGTTCGCGCCAATGGCGCTGCCCCGGTCCTGCGCCGGCGCCGCTGGCCAGCTGGCATAATGCGGCAGGAAGGAAATCATGCTGGAATCGGCGCCGATCGGCAGCTGCGTACAGCCGAATCCAGGACGCCAGGCGGCGATGCGCGGGGGCATCATGCCCGAATAGGTCACCGATACGGTTTTCATCGCCGTGTTGACCTGCGCCTTCGGCAGCGTGTCGAACGCCCGCTGGTAATCGGGATAGATTCCGCTGAGATCGTTCTGCTCGATCTCGGCCATGGACTGGCCGGCCGTGAACAGGTCCGAACAGGTGAAGGCGGCTTTCCAGCCGGCTGCCAGCGCCAGGTCCATATCGTCGGTATTGCCGCCCTCCTGGGCAAAGACCGCAGAGGCGGATACTGCAAGCGCAGCAAGGGATACGATCACGGCGGACACTGGACGCATGGACAAGTCTTTCCTGTTACGGGTGCCAGTGTATGCACACGATTTCATGTCGCAAGTATGGCGAGGCAGTTAAGATATCAGCAATGTTCGCGGCACATCTGCCCGGCGCTAGCGCTTTTGAGACGAGGCGTCCTGCAACATGGTCCGAACTGATGGCGGGTCAGCTCCCGAAGCGTCGGAATGCCAGCCCGATACGCCATAATTTCGTTCAAGTTGCTCAAAGGTCCAGCCACGTGTGCTTGGTGAAGCACGAACGATCATCGATTGGCCTAAAACACTACTGTAATCCAAACGCGAGCGAGCGGGATAGTAGTCGAACTTGATCAATATGGCACCGCCTAACGGCTCGACTGCAAAATCGTGAAATACATATTCGTCAATGTGTCGACTGTATGGATCAGTGTTCGAAACCAGGTCCTTCAGCCTTGGTTCAAGGGTGCGGTCGAAGGGCATGCCACAATCCTTGGGATCAAATGGAATTCGATCTTCGACACTGACGACATCTTTCCGAATGCCCGACGCATCGAATTGGTGAATCGTCTGTGTCACATCCCAACCAGACGACTTCGGGCGCCTGAGACGAACGAATGTGGTGGGCGCGATTAATGTTTCGGTTCGCCACACTTCGGGATCCCTATTTACACGCGGCCCAAACTTATCCCGAGGCCGGTGAGGCGGCGTGCCACGAATTATAGCCGTAGCGAGATCACACCGATATTTGGCCACATATGTGGCCCGGCTTTCATCTCCCAGTACTTTTGGAATATGCAGCGCGACAGGGATTGTCGCACAAACAACGACATAGAGAATTAGCTGCAGAACCCGTCCCGACATTCAGCATTTCTGCCACAAGTTGAGGGTTACGCCGAGTCCAGAGTTTTACGGTGAGCGATCGCGCCGCCTACCCCTTCCCCACCGCCGCCCCGTGCAAGGCGAGGCCTTTGGCCACCGCCCCGAAGCGGTCATTGGCTGACATCGCTGCGTTTCCGAACCGGCCCGCCAGCCGTTCCTGCACCAGCGGGATGAAGGTGGAACCGCCCACCATCACGATATCGGTGATCTGGTCAGGTGCCACGCCCGCCCGCGTCAGGCAGTCCATGGCCACCGCATCCATTTTCGAGATCGCCTCATCGATCAGGCCTTCGAACGTCCCGCGCGCAACAAGCCGCTCAAGGTGCGCCTCGGGCGTGTCGTAGACGAATGTCTGCTGGTCCGCCTCGCTGAGACCGATCTTGATCTGCTCTGTGCGCTTGGCATAGGTGTGGGCTTCATGGCTGCGCACGAGGTGGTCGAACGCCCGTATCCCGCGACTGTCCGGACTGTTCAGCAGCATCAACTTGATCTGCTTCTGGGTATCGCGCGTGTAGAGCTTGTTCAGGCTCTTCCAGTCCGACAGGATCGAATAGGGCGCCGACGGCACAGGCAGCCCGTTCAGCGCCAGCGTCTCGCCATGCCCGAACAGGTGCGACAGCTCGAAAAAGCTCAGCATGTGATCGAAATCATTGCCGCCAACATACAGGCCGGTACTGCCCAGCACGTCGAAACCGGCATTGTCGGGCGAAATGCGCACGACCGAAAAATCCGACGTGCCGCCGCCGATATCGACCACGAAGATCAGCTTTTCCCGGCCGGTCGGGAAGGCTACCGACCGCGCCGCCGCCACCGGTTCTTCGAGAAATTCGACATGGGGAACGCCCGCCGCGTGAAGACAGCTTTCCAGGATGGTCTGCGCGCGCGTGTCGAGATCGGCATCCTTGTCATTGAACGAGACCGGGCGGCCCTGGATCACGGACTCGACGCGCTGGCCCGTCTGTTCTTCCGCATTGGCTATCACCCGGCGCAGGAAATGCACGATCACATCCCGGAACGGCAGGCGCCGCCGG
>JGI24723J26617_10003745_pt1 | contig 10847 bp, 8 predicted proteins | sample Cruoilmetagenom6_FD_26617 | JGI IMG/M metagenome (IMG submission 26617) | reverse complement strand
TATTCTGTGATCATGCGACCTCTCTATCGCCCTATTAAATTATAATTTTTTTACTTAATTGAGGCGACATCTATCCTGATCNCNNAGGGATATCGTCAAAACATTATGAGTTTTCGTTCAGACACTATCTATAAGTTTTGTTGTAGGGTTAACCCGCTGTGAAAATCGGTGTTAAAAAATAAGATTTAAATTACTTAATCTTAAACTTAATATTGTACACTACTGAACTATTACCAACACTAACGCCAGTCATACCATCTTTCATAGGTATAATTGTAGTAAATTTTCCATCGTCAAAGTTCATATAGTTTCCACTTACAAGTACTTTTAAATTGTTCTTATTATCTGAATCATCAAGTATAATTTTTTCATTTTTAAATATTGTAAATATTTTATTTGAAACGAAAAAGTCCTTTTTAATTTTTTCGAATTTAATTATTTTAGAATTAAAAAATGCATTTAAAATATTATCATCTGATAGACTATATTTTAGTAAATGATCATTACTTAACTTTGATAATATTAAAGGTTTATTATAAGGCACAACCTTAAATTTATCATTAATATATTTTATTTCAAACTTGCCTCTCCCACTCGTTATTAAAATATTATTATCATCAACAAAAAGTTTACCTTGACAATAATTCTCTCCTCCAAAAAGTGGATTTAATTTACCAATACCATCATAATTAAATATTTCATAAGCTAAATAAGCTCCTTGTCCACTGATTTTATAAATAATTACAAATCTTTTTTTATTGAATTGAAAATCCTTTACATATGCAGACTCATCAAAATATCCTTTTAAAGAATAAATATTTTTAAACTTATCAAATCTTGTTGTAAAAACATCAATTATAAAGCTATAAGGATCTTTTTTTGTGTTATGTTTCACATAAAACTCTTTATAATCTTTTACCTCAGGACTGTTATTAACTAAATCAAACCAAGCAATATTTTTATCTTTAATTACTATATTTCTCTTATTCCTATAATAAGTCTTTGTTAATCTTTTTGCTAATTCAAATTTTTCTTTAATTAAACTGATATCGTTATTTTTCTTTAATTCAGGTTTATTATTTCTTAATAAATATAGGATCACTTCTTCATCAATTTCACCTTGTATTTTAAAATAAACAAGTCCATTTTTTCTATCAATATTTTCATCAATAACTATAATATTCTGCAACAAACCTAATGACTTGGAGACTAATAAATCTCTATTCGTTATATAATTTTTAACTTCTGTTTCAGATTCAATATATGTGGCGAAAGATTCAACTGCATTTTTGATTGCTTCGGTCTTACATCTTTTTTTTGCTTGTATCACAGATTCATTGTCTCCAAAAGGATATTCAGCTTTACCAATTATAGTTTTAGAGTTTATAGTTTTAGAATTTAGTATTAGTGTGAGAAATAATACAGCAAATAATATTAGATTTTTTTTCATCTTCATTCCTTAACACAGTTTTTAGATTTTTATCTAATAATCTAAAATTTCAGCGATTAATACTAATTCTATTCGCTTCATTTTATAAACAATCGTTTTAAATGCCATGCATACCGGCCGTTAAAGGCAACTTCAACTTTTCCATTAATGTCAATTCGCAATCCTTTTTGAAGTATGTTACGCAAAAAAATCTTTCTCTGTTGGCATCTAAGAGCTTTTGGGGGTCATAAAGGGGTCAAGTCTACGTTTGACCCTTATTAATATTGATCTGCTTTTTACATGTATGTTTTTAGTTTTTCAGTTATATTTTTAAGCCTCTAAATTCTCTTTTGATAAGACAAAATCAATGTTTAACTCTTCTTTTTTATCATCAAGGGTTAAGCATAGACTTGACTCCCATTTATTTTTTGATCTGGCATATATTAAAAAAAAACCAGGTCATCCAGCTTTTTTTAAAGCGGTCACCTTGGATTACCTGCACCACACAAAAAGACAAAAAATATTTCAGAATTCACAGTTTATAATTTCTTTGACATCCTGTGCAATATCTTCAAAAGGTTTGCATCCTTGTTCCTAAGGTTAATTTTACTAATGACTTTAGCAATAGCACAGTAAAAGCTTTTTTTAAAACAACTTTCATGATAAAGTAATTATAATTTGTAATAAAGTAATTATAATTTGTAATAAAGTAGATTTTTTTATTTGTCTATTTTAACAATCAAATGTTAATACTTTGCTTTTAACAGTATAACAAACTGCATATAAAAAATCATATTCCTTTAAAAGCTATATATTTATGGATAATATAATAATTAAGTTTCACACACTTCATGCTCAGATGGATACTGGTATTGATATTGTCAATATTAGTGATGAACTTTCCAGTTTGATTCAAAAAACAAATATTGTTAATGGAACCTTGAATGCAACTTGTGCTGGATCAACAGGTTCAATAACTACTATTGAATTTGAAAGTGGAGTAATAAAGGACTTAAAGCATATACTTTCAGGGATAGCTCCGCCTAGTTTGGATTATGAACATGAAAAAGCATGGCATGATGGAAATGGACACAGCCATATACAAGCGGCCTTAATGGGACCGTCTATTGCTTTACCTATCAGAGACAGGCAACTATCTTTAGGTACCTGGCAACAAGTTGTTATAATAAATCATGATAATAAAGCCAGAAAAAGAGTTGTTGAAGTAACAATTATTGGTATTATATGATAGCTTTGAACGCAAATAATTTAAAAAGACATTAACTGCTATAAATTTAATATGAACATTGTAAGTTCAAACATAAGTTCCTATAATGCAATTATTACTAAAGATATTTTGATTTTTTTGAAATTACCTTCAGATGACAAAATAACAGAAAAAATCCAAAGGTTAACTGAAAATAAATCAGATGAAAAGGAAGAGTTTGAAAAAGAAAATCTGCTGTGCTGTCAATGTTATCAGATAATAACCAGTTACTGTGAATGTATTTCAATACAAGAGCAGCATAAACATATATTTGCAAATCCACACGGAATAATTTACGATATTTCCTGCTTTAGATCAGCTCCTGGTTGTTTATATACAGGCATACCTACAAAGGAATGGAGCTGGTTTAGCGGTTTTCTATGGAAAATTGCTATTTGCAGCAAATGCCTTATTCATCTGGGATGGCAATTTATCCCATCAAGCAGTAATAATAGTTTTGTCGGTCTTGTTTCAAACCGTCTTGTTACGCCTTATAATTCCGATATTATATGATATTTTAATGCATTATGGTGTAATTATTCTTATAGCGACTCTTGCTTCATCCATAATGTAAATAACATAATCCCTGTTTTTTTTCCCCTGCCCTGCCCTGCCCCATCCTTTGTTCCCATGCTCCTTGTGTGTGAACTTGTATACCTGCCGCAAGAGTGCATATCTTGACAGGATGCCCTGCTTTTATAACGACAATTCAACAAACAAGCTTTTAATAAATAAAATTCAAACAAGGGCAATGGCACAGACAAAGTGTCACCAGATTTTCTAAAAATGTTTACGATACCAGGGTAAATGCACAAAATAATGTTGACAAACCGTTTTTCTGATATTATGTATATTCAAAAATAGTAAAAGTGAATGTTTAGGTACTCTATTTATGAGGCTGTTGATTAGTCGATTTTTTAAAATTTACCCACATCATGCGGTGTATTCCAGTATCTAACTATAGTATATATTGTGGGTTGTGTGTGTTTTTGGTAGTAAATCAACAGACTCATTTATGAGTTTAATAGGGAATCCGTATAAAAAAACCGGAACGGGCCCGCCGCTGTGATCGAGAACGAATTCTGCAATATTGCCACTTTCTTTAATGTTAAAAAGATAGGAAGGCGCAGATACTAGGAAGATTCGAGAGTCAGAAGACCTGCCTGAACTTCTATTGAATAATACCTCGCGTGGTTGGGGCTTATTCTATAAAATGATCTGTTTGGATAAAAACAAGGGACATTCCCGGATCGATAATATTTATCGATCCGGGTTTTTTTTTGGTTAAAAAAGAGAAAGAATAATTATGCTAAACATACAGATAACATATAGCAATATAATAAAATCTATTCTTGTTTTTGCGTGTATCATAATCTCTACTTCACCTTTGAAACTTGCTGCTGAAAATTCTGATAAAGCTGTTGATGTTGCTGAAATTGTAAATAAAATTGATACACTTTTTAGAAGCAGCACAAGCGTTGCAAAAATTGAAATGATAATTACAACGCCTAACTGGACGCGACGCCTGAAAATGGATATGTGGACAAAAGGTCTTGAAAAAACCTTTATTCGTATTTTAACGCCAAAAAAAGATGCAGGCATTGCTACTTTGCGGGTTGAAAAATCCATGTGGAACTATTTCCCTAAAATAAACAAGGTAATAAAGGTTCCGCCATCAATGATGATGTCTTCATGGATGGGTTCTGACTTTACTAATGATGATCTTGTTAAAGAGTCTTCTCTTTTAAATGACTACAATGCAAAATTTATATGCTGTGCTGAGAAGATGGACAATAATTATTGCATTGAACTTACAGCAAAAAAAAACGCTCCAACTGTCTGGGGCAAGATAATACTTATGGTTAGAAAAAAGGATATAATTCCTGTAAGCCAAACATTTTTTGATGAAAAGGGTGAAGCAATAAGATTAATGAATTTTAAAGATGTAAAGATGTTTGGAAACAGAAAAATGCCAGCCACAATGGAGATGATACCTTTAAAAAATAGGGACAAAAAAACTGTAATGCATTTTATAAATGCAATATATGATCAAAATATTGATAAGTTAATTTTTACACGCAGAAATCTTCAGAAAAAAAGGTAAAAAACTATTTCATGCTAATTTTTAAAATAGTTTCAAGAAATATTTTACGTCAAAAAAGAAGATCTTTTCTGACCTTTTTGCTGATGACATCAGGCTTTGTTTTTCTATCTTTATCCATAGGAATTGCAGATGGAAGTTTTTTAAACTTAATTAAGCTGTTTACACAAAATTACACAGGACACATCCAGATTCATAAAAAAGGATATCTGGAAAATCCCTGTTTTTATAATACTATAAATAGTGCAGATAAAATTGAGGATAAAATCAGTTGCATAAAAGATGTTAAAGCATCAACTCCCAGAAGTCGTTTTACTGCACTTGCATTTGCAGGTAAAAAAACAACAGGTGTTCGCGTTATCGGCATTGATCCTGAAAAAGAAGCCAATGTAACAACTTGTAAGTTGAAAGTCACCCAGGGAAATTACATTGCAAACGTCCCTGATAAGAACATTATAATCTCATATAACCTTGCCAAAGTATTAAATGTTAAAATCAGAGACCAGATAGTTCTTATAGGGCAAGGGGCAGACGGTTCTGTTGCAAATGATATTTTCATAGTTAGCGGTATTTTAAATGATAAAAGTGCAGGTTTTGGCCAGATGATCTGCTATATGCACATAAAAACAGCACAGGAATTTGCATCTTTATACGGTCGTATACATGAAATTGCTGTTGTACTTTCAGATATATCTAAAACAAAAAATACAGTTTTGAGAATAAAAAAAGCTATCAATGACTCATCTTATGAGGTTTCCCCATGGCAGGAAATAGAAAAAGAGTTCTACAAATCAATGCAGGCAGATGAAAAGGGAAGAAACCTATCATTTATTATATTTATGATAGTTGTAGCAGCAGGGATTTTAGACACAGTGCTGATGACTATTCTTGAACGAACACGGGAATTCGGACTAATTCGGGCAATAGGAGCCAGATCTTCACAAGTATTTAAACTTATTATCTATGAAACTTTGTTAATAACATCTGCAAGTGTTACAGCTGGCGCTGTTATTGGTTTTACAGGCAATTATATTATTATGAAATATGGGATTTCGCTTTCTGAACCTGTTTTTTTTGCAGGTGTATATCTTGACAGGCTTGTTGGAACTATTTCCCCTGAGACACTTTTAATACCGGCTGTTTTTACCTTTACGACTTCTTTAATAGTCTCTGTTCCACCGGCTTTTAGGGCTGCTCTTCTGCTTCCTTTTGAAGCGATGCATAAGCCCTGAAACTATAATTTTATTTTTTTATTATGCTTATATTAAAACTTGGAATAAGAAATATATTTCGCAATAAAGCAAAAATGATTCTTGCAGTTATCGCTGTTAGTATTGGTCTTTTTTCACTTATATGCCTTGATGCGCTCGTTAACGGAATAAGTAAAAGTATGATAAAAAACGCAATCAATACATTTTCAGGCAGTGCCCAGATCCATGCAAAAAATTTCAGAGATGATTTTGAAATTGAAAAATTTATTAATCAGTTGGACAGGGTAAAATATAATTTGCGGTCAGAAAAAAAAATCAAATCTTTTACTCTGAGAACTCAATCTTTTTGCATGCTGTCATCACCGCAAAATGTTGAATCTGTGATGCTTTACGGGATAAAACCTGAAACTGAAAAAAACATCTCTTTAATTGATAATGCTGTAATTAAAGGAAAATACCTGAACAGCAAAAAATCTGACAAAATTTTAATAGGTGAAAAGCTATCAAAACTTTTAAAAGTTGATGTTAATGATAAAATTGTAGTGACGCTTTCTCAGGCTCATACAGGAGATCTTTGCCAGGAGCTTTTCCGGGTAGGAGGAATTTTTCGCTTAAATATAAGGGAAATGGATTCAAAAATTGCTTTTATCACTCTTGCAAAATCTCAACAGATTTTAAATATCGGCACCAATGTCCATGAGATTGTTTTAAAAACAAAACAGCTGAATAACAAAAACACCTTCCCTGCCAATTTTCAGGCAAAATATTCTTCTTACAATAATGAAGCATTAACCTGGAAAGATTTAATCCCAGGCATAGAAACTGCCATAAAAGTGTCCAGATTCTCAACTTACATTATGGGACTTTTGCTTTTTGCAATTGTTGCTGTTGTTGTGACAAATACAATTTTTATGTCTTTGTATGAACGTATGTATGAATTCGGAATACTAAGAGCTGTGGGAACCAGATCAATTCAGATGGCTCAAATAATTTTAACAGAAACAGCAATTTTATGTGCAGCAGGAATCTTACTTGGACTTTTGCTCGGAATATCAGTCTGTTATATTTTTTCTATTATCGGAATCAGTTATGGAACAATGGAACTTGGCGGAGTTACACTTATTGAACCTATTTATCCTGCAATCAGTATAAAAAAGCTTATCATTTACCCAATATGGATTTTTATTTTTACCATTGCAGCTGCAATTTTCCCTGCAATACAGGCTGCGCGACTTTCACCTGTTGAGGCAATGAAAAAAAAAGACAGATAGTGCTGCGCTAGATAAACATTTAAAGGTACTAAATTATTAAAAATGCATAACGTTATTGAGGTTAAAAATATTTNACGAACATACGGCCAGAAAGAGTTAAAAGTTGATGCAGTAAAAAATGTTTCTCTAACCATAAAAAAAGGTGAATTTACAGCTATTGCAGGACCTTCAGGGTCTGGTAAAACCACTCTTTTAAACCTTATAAGCGGGCTTGATATCCCCACAAAAGGGAGCATTTTTCTTGCAGGCAAAAAAATTTCATTAATGAGCGGCAATGAACTTTCAGATTTTCGACGTGATCATATAGGGCTTATATTTCAATCGTTTAATCTTATTCCTGTATTAACTGCAGCTGAAAATATCGAATACATACTTCTTTTACAAAAAACAGTAAAAAAAAAGTGTAAAAAACAGGTATCATCTATTTTAAAAGTTGTCGGACTTGAAACAATGGGAAACAGGTTCCCTGCTCAGTTGTCAGGCGGACAGCAGCAGCGTGTTGCTGTTGCCCGCGCAATTGTCAGTAATCCTGATATTATTCTGGCTGATGAACCAACGGCAAATCTTGATTCTGCGACAGGATCTGATCTTTTAGACATGATGAAAGATTTGAATGAAAAAGAAGGGAAAACTTTTCTTTTTTCAACCCATGACAAAATGATCATGGAAAGAGCAAAAAGGCTGATCATTTTACAAGACGGAGAAGTTGTCTCAGATGAGATTACAGATTAAACTGGTTTTTGTTTATTGTTTTTACTGTTTTTTTATCTTCTCAAACTCATTTGTATTAAGCAGTTCTGATTTAAAAATTGACGGATATGTTAAAAGCACTTTTAGTGTAAAAAGCGTAGAAAATGACAAAACAGTTAAAAACCTGGGAACAAAACTAAGGGTAAATCTTTTTGACGCCATTGGAGACAAGGTCTCTTTCAAAATTGCATATGAACTTATCTCCGAATATAACTATAATGAAAAAAATGAGCAGAAAAGTTTTTTTTTTAGCACAACAGATATTTCTTATCGCGCAGATGATGTAAATAAAACTTTTTATCACGATAATCATGGGAAAAGCTATTATAGTGCAGATCAAAATATAGACAGACTCTTTTTTACAATATCGTTTGATAAAGCAGATATTTTTATTGGGCGTCAGCCTGTAAGCTTTGGATCCGCACGCTTTATCAATCCAACTGATGTTTTAACATCTTTTAGCTTTGATACAATAGATAAAGAAGAGGTAGAAGGAGTTGATGCCTTTAGAGTGAGGCTGCCTTTTGGCAGTATGGGAGAAGTAGATGCTGGCATTATTTTCGGANATGATTTTCAGCGAAAAAAAAATGCAGCATATATAAATACCAAATTTACCCTGAAAAACATTGATTATGCATTTACGGCAATGGTTTTTACAGACAATTGTCTGCTAGGGGCAGATTTTCAAACACCATTTTTTGATGCTGGTTTCTGGCTTGAATATGCTTATGTTTTTGCAAATGCTTTAGATAAATCAATCAATAAAGAAAACTATTATTCAATTTCCACAGGTTTTGATTATAGTTTTTCAACAAATTTTTACGGCTTTATAGAATACCATTTAAATGGAGCAGGGACAAAATCAAAAGAAAAATATTTAACAAACAGCGATAAAACAGCATATAAGCAAGGCAAAGTATACCTTTTGTCACGTCATTACCTTATTCCAGGATTTATCTGGCAAATAACCCCCTTAAGTACATGCCAAACAAATTTTGTAATAAATTTACTTGATTATTCATCTTTTTTCTCACCAAAACTTTCCTACGGTTTATCGGATAATTTTTATCTTGATGCAGGTGCATTTGTAAGTTTTGGCAAAAAAGTAAAAATGGCGGATGATAATTTGTCCAAAGCATTTGTGTTTCCGGATATACGTTCTGAATTTGGTCTGTACCCTGATTTATATTATATCTCTCTGCGTTATTATTTCTAATCATAATTGTTAATTATAAAAGATAAGGATTAATTCATGTTGTTTACAATGACTTTTGTCTCTGTTTCAGATTGCGGTCTGCAATATATAAGTGATGTTATACAAAGTTTTATAGATAATAAAAAATTTGCCCGCATATTTAACGAGCAAGTCAAAGTGAATCTTTTTTATGTGGGGGAATCCAAAGACTACACGGAAAAATTTTCTGAAATAAAAAAATGCATTTTATCTTCTGATATGGTTTTTTTTGATCTTATGGGTGCAGACGGCCTGATGTCAAATGAAATAGACAAAATAGCAAAGCAGTATACAAAAGGTCTTGTGCTGCTCGGATATGGCAGTGAGTACTTACGATCCCGCACCAAAATAGGCTCATTTTCATTAGGTAAAATGATGAAAATGATGGAGTCAAAGGCAAAAAAGATTGATACTACCAATTTTGATATGGAAAAGATGATAAAGCGTATGGAAAAGTTGGGTAAATTTATGCCCATAGGGCCTCTCAAGGATATGCGCAACATGATTTTGCTTATCAACTACTGGGCAAATGCATCTTATGAGAACATAAAAAGCATGATCCTTTTACTTTGCCGAACTTATGGGAAAATCACCTGTTTGCCGAAACACAGCGATCTTGTGGACTATTCAAAATATATTATTTTTGATCCTGTAAATCTTAAAGGGTATGAAACCTTTAATGAATTTAAAGGCAAATCCGGACTAAATGAGAACCTTAATACAATTGGAATTTTATATTACAATTTTAATTATCCCAACTATATTTATGATATATTGTCAAAAATCATTACAAAATTAAGGACAAAATTTAATGTTATACCCCTTGGGATCTTATTCGGATCAGACAAATATGAAAAAATTAACGGTCTGATAAAGCAAGGTATGTCCCTGGACATTGTATGGGATTTTCTGCCGTTTCGTTTTGGGGCAGGCCCCATGGGAGGTGATGAAAAAGCAGGTATAAAACTGCTTAAAAAGTTTAACTGCCCTGTTATGCATCCTTTTTTCTTAAGCAAAAGCAAAATATGTGACTGGGAAAATAATTTAACAGGATTAAGTCCTGCAGAAGTTATAGTTTATATTATGCTTCCAGAACTAGACGGAATTGTAGACAGCATACCAGTTGCAGGACTTGTTGACAAAAAAAACAGTAAAATAAAAGACCTTAAAAAGCTTCAGATTATTGATGATCGCCTTGACAAATTAATTGATCGTTCCTGCGGNTATCTTTCTTTAAAAGCCAAAAAAAACAANGAAAAAAAAGTTGCTTTTATNATTTATAACTATCCCCNTGGAGAAGCAAACGTGGGCGCAGGTGCATTCTTAGACACTTTTAAATCAATAGAAAACATAACCTGCAAATTAAAAGAAGAAGAATATCTCTGCGACAGGATAACTCAAAAAGAGTTAGAAGAACTTTTTATGAAAAAAGGGATAGTAAATGATTCAAAATGGTCTGTTTCAAATAATTTTGAAATTCTATTTACAGCAAAAAGGTATAAAAAATGTAATGATGACAGATTATCTGAAAAAATGATAAACCGGATTTCCAGTAAATGGGGTGATCCTCCAGGTAAATTAATG
>JGI24723J26617_10003744_pt1 | contig 10849 bp, 20 predicted proteins | sample Cruoilmetagenom6_FD_26617 | JGI IMG/M metagenome (IMG submission 26617) | reverse complement strand
TAAAACTGATAACAGTTGCTAAAGCGCCATTAAAACGGCGTTTAGCTTGGTGTTAGCAAAAATTTAAAGGGTTAAAATAAAATAGGGCACATACAAAGGCGGCGCCCAGGGCGAAACCGATAGCCAGACCTTTTATAAAGCCTATGTTTCGGTATGTTTTTTCTAGTTCTGTCATTTTAAAAAGTTTTTTGGTTTTTCAACTTGCTTAAATTCATACACCCAAACCCAGGGGTTTTGGTGCCAGCTTTCCTTTCCATTGATGGATGCCCATAAATGATGAAAGGCTTGCTTTGCAGTCTGAAATCGATTTGGGCAACCAGGCATTTGGTAAAATGAATCGTATGGAGGAACTCCTCCAACCCTCATTTTTATACCTTCTCTGCTTGAATCTCTTTCAGAAATATCCTGCAACCGCTCCACGCGAACGTCCGTAACTTCAAGGAAAATGCGGCAGGCTTCTTTGGGCATAAAGATGGATGGTTTCCAAATCCAACCCTCGTTATTTTCTTCCCAATCTTTTCCATTTTCCGAAGCTTTATAGATATATCCATAATTTTCATCAGAAGGATGTAAGAAGTCAGTTATCTGAAATGTTTCCCGAACCCAAAGAATATCGCCTACTTTTCCGTATGGACTTTGAGAAATAACATAATCAGAATTGTGTTCAAAAATATCTTTAATATTTAAGGCTTCATCGCTTGTTGGATAACCTTTAATGATTCGCCTCGTCTGCGTTTTGCGACTTTTCAAAATAGCCTGAACCATCGACGTACTAAATAATATGGGTTTTGTTTTCATAACCACTTTTTTTCAGGTTTAACTTTCTTTCTTAATTGCTTTTCGTGAAACTGTTTTGAGTTTGAAACTGTGCCACCGCTTGGCAGATACCCACCCACTATGGGATGGGTTCCTGTTATCCAAAATTTGCTGTTACTTATTTTCTCCAGTTCCATCGGTACCCAAATTTTAAATAAAAATTCTCGCGCCAAATTTCTGGCCACTGCATCGCCTTCATATCTCCCCGGTACATGTAGGATCCATTTACGCCCAGGAATATTCCGGAAGGAAAGGTATATTCCGCGCCGCCCTCAAAACCGCCTATGGCATTGCCGCCAGCACCATTGCGCCAGGCTACACCTACACGACCGCCCAGGTACATTGCAATTCGCTCTTTTTCTCCAATGGTAAAGCGAGGACCCAAAGAACCGTGTACATCAAAATAACCTCCAGGAAGTTCGGCAAAGCTTTCAAAGCCGGCACGGACGTAGACCGGGCCATTGTATTCGATATCTATCCCGATATCCAATCCGCTTTCTTTGATACTTGCGCCTGGATCTACATACAAAGAAGCTGCAAAGCTTTCCGTTTTGCCCAGGCGAAACTGTGCCGTGACGAAGGTCGCGTTCATCAATAGCACGATGGCTATTGCCATTTTTAAAATTGTTACATTTGTTTTCATGATTTTTAATCTGTTAAGGGTTATTAATTTAGAAGGGTGGTGTGCTTTCCTAGGGCGCCGCCCTTTGCTTTTATTTGTAACTGTCGTTGTACGGCATATCTTCATCGTCATCATCAAAGCATTGATGGCAGAGCCAGCCTACCAAAAGGCAGACGGCCACGAAGATTATTATTGCGTACCAAATCCAGTTCATTGGTTCATACTTTTTAGGCGTTCCAAACGCTGTTTTTCTTTTTTGGCAATGCGCCTTTTACGTTGGTAGGCTTTAATTTTTCTATTGAAGAATCCTACTACTTCATTGGCAAAGATGAATGCCCAGGGGATGGGCCAGAATATTGCCACAAGGGGAATCAGCACTTTGTCAAACGTTGTTTTTCTCACTCCTTTTGGCGAACATACGCGGTAGGTGAATATTGCCAATAGGATGTATAGGGTTGTTAGGGTTAGGGTTTTTGGGTTCATTATGCTGCGTTTTTAAGTTCAAAATATTCTACCAATGCACCGTGATGTGATTCAAAAAGTTTCTTTGCCGTGGTTACTTCCACGCTGTTACCAATGAATTTCTTTTTATCGGTTTGGTTTCCTACCAGCACGTATCCTTCCGGAAATCCTTGGATGCGCAAAAGTTCCGCAACCAAAAGCATCCGCATCTTGATATCCACAATTCCGTATGCGGCCATAAACTGTTTGATCTTTACCATGGTTTCGGTATCGTCTTCATAAATCGGAATGGCGAAGCTTTCGGCGCTTGTATCGCAAATAACTAATCCAAGAGGCATTTTATCCTGTCGTGCGATTATTACCGGGCAAGGCTTTTCGATTGAATTGCCCTTGTTAAAATATTGAGGATTATAAATAAAAGCTTCAACCAAAGCTTCTTTTGGATTTTGTGGAATACTTCCGGAAGGCGTTTCAATGGATTTGGGTTTGCTTTTTCCGTATTGTTGATCGACAAAGAAAACGCTCTCTATTTTACTGAATCGATCCTTTGTTGAAATTGTGGGGCAGGGTTCTTCAGATGAATGTGCACCTCCATTTCCATAGTAGCTATTTAGAAATACCAAATCCTGATTTCCTGCAGTAGCGGTTATGGTTCTGGCAGGGCCATCAACTGAAACAACCTTTGATTTTGGATTTCCGGAATTTCTTTGGCTGATGAACGAAACATTCGCCAGTCCCAATCTATTTTGACAAACAACGGTAGGGCAGGGATCGTTAACGGATGGCGGTGTGTAGCCGCCGTTTTTGCTCATTGAATTGTATTTCAAAATAAAATTGCAATCAACCAAAGCCTGATTAGATCCATTCGTTAAAATAGTTCCAGCAGGTCCATCAACCGAAACAACCTTTCCCCACGGACGACCACTGAAATTTTTCTGAATAAAACTTTCATCACCTTGAGCCACAAACTTTAATAGCCCGGCGTAAATTCGTTTCAAAGTATTTTCAACCAATGGTTTTTTCCTATTGAAAATAGACTTGCCTTCCTCTTCAAAATTCAAAACTTCCTTTACAGCTTTCCATTTCTTCATTGGCCGAGCTTCCTTTTCTGGAAACTTAGCATGTGTTTGTGATGGCCAACTTATTGGAAGATCGTCTTTCGCAAATTGCGCAAAGTACCTACGGCGTGAAGTGAAGGCGCCAAGGTCTGCAGCATTAATTAATCTGTCCTCAAAATTATAGTTTCGGGATTTGATGGCATCGCGCCATTTTATAAAATCTTCACCTTTGTGTTTAGATACTGGCTTTCCGTTTTTGTCGAGTGGTCCCCAACTCATAAATTCCTCTACATTCTCGATCATCAAATAATCGGGTTGGAGAGCATCCATATAACTTGGCGCTTCGATAATTACTTTTTCATTTTGCGATTTTTGGTAGAATTCAATTTTTGATATTTTCTTACTTCTTCCGTTTGGTAATATTTTAAAGTAATCAGCCATTTCTAAAAGATGGTTTGCAAGTGTACGGCTATCGGCATCCCGTGGAAGACCGCCTTTTGCTTTTGAAAAATTGGTACATTCCAGACTTGCCCAGATAGTAATAATACAATTAGGATATAATTTGCGGAGCGCATCCACGCGAAGCTTCAGAAAAAACACTACTTCCGGGTTGCGGATATCCTCAATAAAATGTTTCGCCCAAGGATGGTTTCGGCGGTGGCTTTCAATTGCTTTGGCATCGTGGTTTACGCAGGCCGTTACCGTGGTATCGCAGTTAGCTAAATGGATTCCGGTACTGGTTCCGCCAGCACCACAAAAAAGGTCTATTACAAATTCTTTCATAATTTATTTTCCATACTAAATTTTACAATTCTTCTATTTGCGGCACGCCTTATGAATTCCAAATGTTTGTAGTTTTTAGAATCGGCCATCACGCATTTCAAAATTTCGGTGATTTTAAAAACCTCTGTGATGTTTTTCGCCCTCAGGTAAAGTATCGTTATTTCAATTTTTTCGTACATATCTATTCAATTGATGAAGCTGGAACATAGATCATATCATTACGAAGCCATTCTGCTAATTCTACAGGATCAGTTTCTAGAGAAATGATTTCGGGCTTGTTATCAAACTTGCCAGTGATCATACTTTTCAACCAGAAGGGTTGGCCGCGTTTAAGCGTCTTTTTGTCGATGGCCAGATCTGCCACTTCTGCTTTTCTAAGATTGATAGTTACCTGAACTATTTCCGGTTTCTTTAATTTTGAAATTTCCATACGCTTTGCTATTGTTCATAAAATGGCAAATCATCGCCAGGTTTATGAGTGTTAACTTTTTCCTTTGTTTTTATGTAAAACATTTCGGTAGTAGTGCCTTCAATGTTGTGCAGTATACGCCCTTCACTATCCACGCCTGCAGCTTCCGGATTATAGTTCCAGCCATTCAACCTACAATATGCCTTGAGGAATTTCTTGAACTTCTGCGAGCTCACGCTCTTCCATCCAGCCGTATCGGTGAAATCTTTTTGCGCTGGTATTTTCTGAACGTAGGCATCCAAATTGGGCGACGGATTATCATCAGTGGAAGCGAAGAAAACATCTGCCCAGTTTTTAAAAGGCTCACCCATTTCGTTCAATAGGTTTCGCTTGGTTACATTGCCCATTGGCGGATCTATTTTTTCCTTTTGAGACAAAAAGAAACGGATGGCCTGGCCACATAGGTTCAGGAAGTCGTTCCAATCATCTTCGGTAAAATCCTTGAACAGGGTTTTTCCCTCAAAATCATCGCTTATGGTACGCGTTTGCTCATATTCGCCATCCTTGTTGTAGTGATAGTAATCACTGAAAACAATGAACAATAATCTGCGCTCCAACGATGGATCCATATTGTTGGGAGGGAAGTTACTGGCAAACCCAATCTTTGGCGATTTATCAAAAGGAATTATGTAGCGCATTCCTTGCTTATTGTTCACGTCCAAATCTCCGGTAATGGCATTGTAAAAGAAACCGTAATCCAAAAATTGGTGGCAGTCGTCCACCAGTGTATAATCGGTTTCGTCCGTAATGCCGTGGTAAATGAAATCGTCCTGGGTTTTGTTCTTGTCGCGGCCATTTATGTAGTGATTCACTTTCAACACCTGCTGAATGCTCTTCATAAATACAGATTTACCACTACCCCCGTGGCTCTCGCTGATGTCGGCCACCTTATTGTCCATTGCGTAAACTGCCCAAGGGCGTTGCGGACTCTTATAGGTGTGCAGCATATAGCCCAGCGCGTAAATTTTATTGATCAGGTGAAGCTTCTGCTCAAGGATTTCATTTTCATTCAAATTTGGAGCGGCAATATTGAATTGGTTCTGCCTGAAATATTCTTCTTTAGCGGCCGCTTTTTTACCTTCAAAAAAAGTTTCCAGATCCTTGCGCCAATGGATTCGGGAAACGTTCACCAGATAGTTAAGGAATTTATTGTCTTCCTTCAGTATTTTTATATCCCAATCGCCGTGAACGTCATTTGAAATTTCAAAATGATTGTCCTGCAGATGAACGGTATGCTCGATAACTTTTTTCTCCCAAACGTAACGGTCCACTTCGCCCATTTTTTTATTGGTAATTCCTTCAGCAGTAATTTCCCAAACCTGGTTGCTGAAAAACATATACTGCAGGTTACGATCGGCAATGTTGAAATCTACATCTATGCTGTCCAATTTGGTGAGCGCCCTATCCGAAAGCGACGTTTTATACATCGTATCGCGAAGCTCGATCGGCATTTGGCGTTCCTTTAAAAAGGTGTGCACAAAGGCTTCAATCTCGTAAGGGCGTACCACACGGATTATATTTCCGTCAACTTTTATATATTGGAAACCATCCTTTGTCTGCTCATCCGAATGGCGGCCGTAACCTTGCAGACGAAGGAAATTGAACAGCTGCGTCCAACGGACGTAATATTTTGTTCTTTCGCCTTGAAAAGAAGAGTCCCAAAATTCGCAGGGCAAAGCATTTTCAATAAGCTTATCCAGCATAAAGTTGAATTTTTTGGGCTTTCGCGAATCGTACATTTTCTCCACAAAATCCTTGAAATCCTTGCAGGGATTGCCACGCTTATCGCGGAAGTTTTTAAGGTATGCCGGCAGAATCATTAATTTGATATCCAAATATTTTAAGCCGAGTTCCACACTTACGCGCATCCCGGTATGGTCCAGATCCGGAACATAAATGATATTCTTTGCCCAAGTTTTTAAGAGCCTATATTCCTCATAGTTAATCTGCTCACTTTCGCTATTGAACCAGATGGCCATATACCCAAAGCTGCGGATGTTCATACCGTCACTACCTCCGGAACATATGAAAACCTGATCTACCCGCGGATCTTTTTCTTCCTTGCTCAACTTTTGGGTTTCGTCCTGGATCAATTCATCAATACGCTCCTTATTTTTGGTGAACTGTTTTTTTAGCAAAGCCATTCCGTACACAAAACGCTCGGGTTTCGTGCCCAAAAAACTGAAGCGCCATTTTTTGTCATCCAGAGGCTTATATAGCTTCGCCCAGCCTTCACCTTGGAATGCGAAAATGGGAAAGTTGTCTGTGGATGAAAATGTAAGCACTTCGTTTTCTTTTACGTATGAATAGCTTTTTACACTGTACATTTGATAATCCTGGCAATGGGTAGCATCTACACAAGGCCCAAGAATTTTCAACTCCTCGTCTGTAAAATCCTTTGTTTCTAAAGAATATTCCCCTGGCTTTTCTTCCTGTTTTATGGGGCGTCTTTCAAAGTCTGGTTTCGCTGGGGTCCAATTGCTTTCTGCTCCTTTTATGTTGAAATGCGCCGCCAGATAATTGCAGGCTTCCTTAAAATCCTTATTGGTTTCCAGCATACACACGCCAATAGCGTTGCGTTCCTTTTCATCACCTCCAAAATCGGTAACCTTATATTCGCCATTGTGGAATCGGATGGAAGCGCTGGCCGTTTTTTCGTCACGGATCTTAAATTTTTTATCTTTTCTATCGAGGCCTTGTCGGGCATCTGGATAATAACTAAGGATGATATCCAGCCCATTGTTGGTCTGCTCGATGATGTCTTGCCATTTTATAAAGCTCATTTTGTTGGGGCTTCTTTTTGGTTATTGGTTAGTTTTTCAATTTCCTTTTTAATGGGAGCAACAAGCTTTTGTTTCTCTGTTACGGTGAATAAATCGCTGTCGCAAAGCTGCTGTAAACTTGCCCGGAGCAGGTTTAGTTTTGATTGGGTTGGGTTATCTGGTGTCATTTCTGAAAATATTTTGGGAAATGATGAACCGCGCTAATTTTCATTCCAAATCGCACCGTGTTATCAATCTTAGTTTCAATTGACGCCTTAGGGCTATCATTTAAGGAATAGTAGCCGCTCAATCTTCCCCTATTTGCGGAATATGCTTTATATGAAGTTCCGTCCGGGACCAATACTTGGATTTCCGTAATTTCGCCATCTTCATATTTTATTCGAGCTTCGGTAATTTTATTATCTGCCATAATCATATCTTTTTAGTTTTGATTGGGTTTGATTTTCGGGTGTCATAAATCAACCTTTTCGATTTATATAATCATCCTTAATTGGTAAAACCAAAAATGCCATTCGTTCACCTCTCATTAATTCGTGCATTAATTCGCCAGGAATTCCAATTGTAACCGTAGCACCGCCGGCAACCATTTTCATATCGATAATATCAGTGCATACGCCAATGGATTTAGTACCATTTTCACTATCCGCGATGTTCATTTCATCCATTATTTGGAAAGGTCTTTTACTCATAATTGATAATTTTTATTTCGCCAAACGCTTGGAATCGAACCAAGAACAGGGTTCAGCAATTGCTTGTTATGACTCAAGCAAAAGGTTCAGCCTGTTTCCGGAGCATTTCTCCTGATGCTCCCGTTTGTTTGACCAGGTGGGGTTCCTATCAGTCCCCGGCCAAAGTCTGGAATGTTATTAACCGTGTCGCATTACCATCCACGTCTTGGGGGATGTTTGGTAGCCTGCTATACTTTGGCAGACCCAGAGCCCCTACTATTCACCAGTATTCCCTTTAACTGTTTCTTCCTTTTTTGTTTTTACACCACAAAAAGGGCAATAAGTATGCATTATACTTTGTTTCAAAGACGACTTGCGCCCCTCTACTTTAATTTCAATTTCGGAAGTAGTCAACACTTCCAATGGGTTTGAAAAAATGAGAGCTTTGGAAACGAATTCCACTTTTTCAATCGTTTTTCCTTGCCATTTTTCCATATCAAGAATTTTCTTCTCGATACCCTTTATGCAATCGCACTGCATTATTGATATACTATTGTAATACCAGCCCCGGAGCGTTTCAACTCATAAGCGTGCGGGATGCCGTCGTACTGCTTGTACTCCTGCAGCTTGCGCAGGTGGTGCTCGTTTAAAGGTTCTTTTACGTGACAGCTTACCTCAGTAAAGCGGCCATCGTTATCGGGCCCCTTGGTTTTGTTTGTGCCTTTGTCTCCAAAGATCTCAGCGAAACCTCGCTGAATTTTCTGCATGTTTTCTTTTGAAATTGCCATTGTTATATGTATTAAATTAAACTTGAGTTACTTAGTTTTGATTTCTACTTGCTTCCTTCATCGCTTTGATTCTAGGATATGCTTCAATTGAAGCTTTAACTATCTCATAAAAAGAATTAGATTTTTCGAAGTTTTGGCAGAACAAAGCCATAAGTGATACTGCATCACCTTCTACTTCAACAGAGGAAGAACTACAACCGTGAGAATCTGATTCCATTTGAATATTAATTTTTGCTTTTCCCATTTTACTATGTGTTATTAAATTAAACTTGAGTTACTTTTTAAAAACCGCCCAGCTCCTCAGCCGGGCGGCCAACATAACCAAATACCAATCTCTAAGTATTGCATTAGAAAAAGGGTAATTAAAAGAACGTAGCGTGTAGGGCGAACTACACTATTGTTAGGTCGCGGCTTTTCAGGGCTACTTCCTGTTTTGTCTGTACGCCACCCAGGATGGCGTATAATTGTTTTTTAAGAAGATGGTAGCTGCCAAGGGGCATCTGCATTTTTTCGGCAATCACCTCATTGGTATCGGTCCCGGAGAGCAGGCGCATCAATTTTACGAGCTGTAGGGTTAACCGTGTGCCGTTTACCATTGGCAGTCGGCAAAGGATGCCTTCTGCAGAACAGCTGCCGCGGTGGGGACACGGGTGATATTCGCCGTCCTGCAGTTGGTTATCCCTAATGTCAGCCTCAAAATCGAGGCCTCCAAATCGGCACCTCGCGAATTGGTGGACTTGATTCATTGTGGAGTCCGGGTGCCATTCCTGTAATATTGCTTTGGTTTCTGGTTCGCTCTCCAGCTTTTCCAGTAATATTGCTATTACCGAATAGGGAGCTGCACTAAAGGGCTTTACCTGGCCATTGTGCAAAATCTTTAATTGTTCTTTGTCATTGAAGATTTCAATGTCTGGGCCCAAAAGGCCGGGGTAAAATTTTTGTGTAGTTGTTTCCATAGTTTAAACGTGTTATGCTTTATTAGCTTCTAGAATTTTTCGGGCTGCAACCCCTTCCGCTTTTTCTTCAGCGGCATATTCTAAAAGGAGATTAAAAATTTTTGGATTTTTAGTATGTCCCAATTTGACCTTACGGACAACTTGTCTTGAAACCTGGATTTCATTCTTTAATGCAAGCGAAACTATCTCCTGCGCATATCCATAACCGAGATAACCGTCCAGCAATTCGATGGCACTCAGCGCTTCCTCTTCGGTCAAACTGTAATTATTACAAAAAGAATCAATACGCTCTTTATGCATTTGCACATCGTATAATGTGAGATTTTCATTTATATTTGTTCTTGATTGTTCCAAAGCGTTCTAATTTGTTCCAAATGTATGTCGTATATGACACATTTGCAAATAAAAGTGTCGCATAAGACTAATTTATATTGATTCTAAATATGGGATTCGGAAAAAAGCTAAAGGTTCTTTTGAAGGAAAATGGCCTAAGCCAGCTGAAATACGCTGAAGAGATTAGTGAAAATCTAACTCAAGTTAACAAAGTATTAAACGAGGAGCGGTCTCCTAGCTTCGATATGATACAAAAAACCGTAGCTTATTTTGATAAAGTAGATCTGAATTGGTTTTTTCGGGATGAGTACGAAACAGGCGATATCATACCTAAAGTGAATGAAAAATCACCAGATTATTCAACAGATATCATTCGAGATATAATGGAACTGGAGATAATAGTAAAGAGTTTAAAACGAAGAGTGTCACAATAATGACACACGAAAAATGTAAGTAACCTGAAAATTAACCTGTTAGCTTTTGTATAGGAGTACTGGCGAGGTCACAAGTAAAAAAACCACGTTTTTGAAGACGTGGTTTTTTTATGGCTTAATTTTTACAAAAACTTCAGAATTTTTAAGTATTTTGGTTTCCATAAAATCATCAGAATGACTAAAATCGTAAAAGACTCCGACAACGAAAAAGAAAGAGACTATATTCTTCAGGACAATAAAAAAACCCGCTTCGGCGCAGGTTTTATTATTACTGTATTGATTATTTTAATAATAGCGGTAATCGTTTCAGGCTTGTATTTTGAATGGTTTTAAATTATTTCTGCGCTCAATCCCGCTTCCAACAGCATCGTACAGCGCGGTTTTAATTCGTTAAATTCTCCTGTTTTCACGGTACATTTTCCTTTATAATGCACAATAATCGAGCATTGTTCGGCCTGTTCTGGAGTATGTTCGCAAGCGAAAATTAGGCTGTTAATAACGTGATCAAACGTGTTTACATCATCATTGTAAAGCACAATTTCATTGAGATTGCTCTCCTTTTCTGCAACCTCTACCTCTTCTTGGATTTTTTCTCTGGTACTCATACTATCGTTTGTAAAATTCCTAAAACAAATGAAATTTACTAAATTTTAAACTTAGCCGCAACCCATTTGTTT
>JGI24723J26617_10003743_pt1 | contig 10850 bp, 9 predicted proteins | sample Cruoilmetagenom6_FD_26617 | JGI IMG/M metagenome (IMG submission 26617) | reverse complement strand
CGCGTGCAACTCTCCGTTCGGTCCGTCCATTTTACCCTTCAAGGCCGCATACACCATACGTTGTTGGGCCACGCGGTTCTTGCCTTTGAACTCTTCCGCTATGACCTGAGCTGCCATATGCACACCATCTGCCCCGTCGACCATAATGTCGGCGGTGGGGAAAGCGTCGCGTAATAAATCTTCAAGTACAGATGCATCCATCAGGTTTGTTCCTTATTGTTACACTATAGATAGGTATTCATCCCGTATTGGGCAAGCTCAGGTAGCGATTTTTGGAATGCCGCCTTTAAAAGCATCCTTAACATCAGCCAGGGAAACCTTGCTTTCGCCCAAAACGATGTCGCTACCGCCAAAGCTACCGATTTCGGCCGCTTCAACGCCTGCTGCATTGGCTGCCGTGATCAATGCACCGGCGTCTTTTGTTGCTAATAGATAACGCGCCTGATCTTCACCAAAGAACCAGCCTGTGTCGCCGTTCTGCACGGTTACGCCTACGTCTGCTGCCATTGCCATATCTGCAATGCCTAACGCCAAGCCGCCGTCTGACAGATCGTGTGCTGCTGTGATCAGATCGTTTGCATGGGCTGCACGAATAAACGTGCCTGCGGCTTTTTCCGCTGCCAAGTCCACATGCGGTGCATCGCCGTCTTCACGTCCGAACAGCTCTTTCAGCAGGGCAGATTGGCCCAAGTGGCCGTCGGTTTTGCCGATCAGAACCAATGCGTCTCCGTCATTCGGGCACATGCGGATCATCTGATCCAAAGAGGTAAGCAAGCCCACAGCGCCAATGGTGGGTGTCGGTAAAATACCCTCACCATCGGTTTCGTTATAAAGCGAAACATTGCCCGAAACGATTGGCATATCCAATGCTGCGACCGCTTCACCAATGCCCTTGATGCAGCCAACAAACTGGCCCATAATTGTAGGTTTTTCAGGGTTTCCGAAGTTCAAATTGTCGGTTGTTGCCAACGGTTTGGCGCCTGTTGCGCACAGATTTCGGTAAGCTTCCGCCACCGCCTGTTTGCCGCCCTCATAGGGGTTGGCTTTGCAATAGCGTGGGGTCACGTCGGACGTAAATGCTATGGCTTTTTCGGTGCCATGAATGCGCACGACCCCTGCGTCTGATCCCGGACGCACAACCGTATCGGCCATCACCATTTGATCGTATTGTTCATAAACCCAGGCGCGCGACGAATAATTCGGGCTGCCTGCCAGTTTCAACAAGGCGTCCGCTGCGTTCACGGATGGTATATCGGTTAATTCTGCAGGAGCAGGCGTTTCCACCCAAGGACGGTCATATTCGGGGGCTGTGCCGGACAGGGCTTTCAGCGGTAAATCGGCTTTAACTTCGCCGTGATGCAGAACCAAGAAGCGGTCTTCGGCGATGGTTTCACCGACGATGGCAAAATCCAGATCCCATTTTTCGAACACGGCTTTGGCTTTGGCTTCCAATTCCGGTCTAAGTACCATCAACATGCGTTCCTGACTTTCAGAAAGCATCATTTCATAGGCGCTCATATCCGCTGCACGGATGGGCACATCTTCAAGGTTCAATTTAACACCCAGATTGCCTTTGTCGCCCATTTCAACTGCGGAGCAGGTCAAACCGGCGGCCCCCATATCCTGAATGGAAATAACCGCACCGGTCTGCATCAGTTCCAGAGTGGCTTCCATCAGGCGTTTTTCGGTGAACGGGTCGCCAACCTGAACGGTTGGGCGTTTATCTTCTATCGTGTCGTCAAACTCTGCGGACGCCATTGTGGCCCCGCCAACCCCGTCGCGGCCTGTTTTGGCACCCAGATACACAACTGGCATACCGATGCCGCTGGCAGCAGAGTAAAAAATGCTGTCAGTTTTTGCCAGCCCTGCGGCGAATGCGTTGACCAGACAGTTGCTGTTGTAAGCTTCATGAAACCGGACTTCGCCGCCCACGGTTGGCACGCCGAAACAATTGCCGTACCCGCCAATACCTTCGACCACCCCGTTGATCAGGGATTTGGTTTTCGGGTGGGTAACTTCGCCAAATGACAATGAGTTCATTGCCGCAATGGGGCGTGCACCCATAGTGAATACGTCGCGCAGAATACCCCCCATGCCGGTCGCTGCACCTTGATAGGGCTCGATATAGGACGGATGGTTGTGGCTTTCCATTTTGAACACCAGCGCATCACCGTCGCCAACATCGACAATGCCTGCATTTTCACCAGGGCCACATATGACTTGCGGGCCTTCCGTTGGTAAAGTGCGTAACCATTTTTTTGATGATTTATATGAACAATGCTCATTCCACATTGCGCTGAAAATACCCAGTTCGGTATATGTTGGGGTACGATTCAGCAGACGAATAATCTCGGCATATTCATTTGGTGCCAACCCGTGGTCTGCAATTAAGCTTTCGGTAATTTCCGGCTCGATGGTCATAAAGAGTCCCCAAGATGCGCATGTTTGCGGGCCTTTTACTGATCTATTGGTAAAAGGGGAAGGGCGGAATGGTTAAATCGGCATATGCGTGTGTGAAAAAAATCCAAATGACAAAAAAAGAGGCCGAGCAAAGCTCGGCCTTGAAGTCCAACAGGGAGGTGAAGCAATGCAGGAACGCAACAGTGTTGCTCATCTGCGCTGCTTCGAGCTTTCATGTATATAGCGAAAACGTTTACGGCAAGTGCATATAGGGTGCGTTTTTAGCATACCCGTTAGTCGTTATGCGCATGGCTTGCAAAATAGCAGTGATTATTTTTGGTAAGTTATTGAATTATTTTGTATCTTTGTTGCTTTTATTATACGCGCGTATTTCTTCTACAATAAAATCACGGAAGGCTTGAACACGTTTAGAGTGCCGCAATTCTTCGGGGTAAGCCAAAAATACCGGTATTTCCTGACTTTCCTCATCAGGTAGGACACGCACGAGTTCCGGAAATTTTTTACTGACATAGGCCGGCAATGCACCAATCCCTACATGATTCACTGTTGCCTGTAAGACGCCAAAGTAGTGATTTACGGTTAAATGTGATGTATGATCAGCATTTAATATGGGTTTAAGCCATTTTACACTTTCATTGACCTGTCGTGCTGTCAGATTTTGGCTTAAAATGCGGTGGTTCGTCAGATCGTCAAAGCTTTGTGGCGTGCCGAATTTATCCAGATACTGTTGGGTTGCATAAAATCGCATATTCACCGTCATCAAACGACGGCGCACCAGATCGGCCTGACTGGGTTCTTTCATGCGAATGGCAACATCGGCTTCGCGCATGGGTAAGTCCAGCACGCGTTCTTCCAGCACCAGATCGATTTTCAGATCGGGATATTTATCATATAATTTGCCAATGCGCGGGGCCAGCCAGAGTGTGCCAAAGCCTGTGGTTGTCGTAACACGCAACTCGCCAAAAACCTCATCCTCGGCATCGCGAATGCGGGCCTCGGTGCTTTCCAGTTTTTTGGACATCACGGCGGTTGCATCAAATAGCAATTCACCTTGTTCAGTCAGGATCAGGCCGCGTGCATGACGGTGGAACAGGATTACATCCAAACTTTCTTCCAACGCCCGAATTTGGCGGCTGACAGCGGATTGTGATAAATGTAGTGTATCGCCCGCATGCGTCAAACTGCCCGCGTCGGCCACCGCGTGAAAAATGCGTAATTTATCCCAATCCATGATGATCCCCAGCTATGCGGTTTTTGCAACAATAGCGGATATAGCTATGAATTCTAGGAAAAACAGGTGTGGAATGCTAAAAGGTTTTGCCTTTTTGATGCAAACCTTTGCCTTTTGGACAAAGCGATAGAGAAAGCGGTCATCTGAGTAAATTAGTCAGATGAGCAACTTGAGCCCAATTCACTATTTTCGCAAACTACTCAGTTGCTGCGACTACGCGAATTTCGATAACTGCGCCTTCTCTCACAAACCCTGCCACTTCGATTGCAGTCCAAGCAGGATAAGGTTCCTTCATATACTCAGCCCTAACAGATTTGAATTTTCCCAAATGGTTACGAAGCCCAACATGGTATGTGGTCATCTCAACCAGAGACCCAAAGTCCATATTTGCTTCGCGCAGAACATATCCAATCTTTTCAAAGGCGTTTTGCATTTGGGTTTCTGGGTCACTTGAAAGACTCCCGTCTGAGTTTGCGCCTGTGAANCCTGTGAAAAAGACATGTTGCCCTGAAATAATTCCGGGCGACATTTTCCAGTCATCGTAGTAGGATTTTAGTTCTTCTGGGACTATTGCTTGGCGTTTCATGTCTTGTTCCAGTGTAAAAATTTTACTGTTACTGTTTGTTAGAAAGTACAAAAGATCAAGGGCAGCTTTGTCCACATTGCCGCCCTTGACAATAATTTACTGAATGTCTGTTATCCAAAGGCAAACCTATGTATCCATAAAGGCAAAACCTTTTGACATTCCATGACGGGGGGAGGGCGATCAGGCTTTTTGCAGGAAATAAACCTGCGCGTCGCCTTCAACGGTTTGTCGCAATAATTTATGGCCTTGTTCAGCGCAAAAATGTGGTACGTCGACAATTGCGGCGGGATCATCCGCCAGCATTTTCAAAACCTGGCCTGCTTCCAATGCTTTCAGACGTTTACGTGCCTTCAGCACAGGCAGGGGACATAAAAGCCCGGTCGCATCAAGTTCGGCATTCCAGTTCATATAATTGCAAATAAGCAGGCATGTAACAAAAGTCCACGCATATGTGACCTAATGGTACGTGACGTGGATGAAATGCATCGTTACAAGGGGCGCATGTTTGGAATTGACCTGTTTGATGCGGCCCTGATGCCGTCCCTGATCGTGGCCCTGCTTGCCGGTGTGATCAGTTTTTTATCCCCTTGTGTTTTGCCGATTGTACCGCCTTATCTGGCTTATATGGGCGGAATTTCGATGGCAGAGATGACGGATAAGAAAATATCGAACAAACCGGCTGTTATCGCGGCGATTTTCTTTGCCTTAGGTCTGTCGACGGTATTTATTTTTCTTGGCTTTGCAGCATCTGCATTTGGGCAGGTATTTTTACAATATCAAGAAGTTATGGGACGTATTGCAGGTGGCGTTATCATCATATTCGGCCTGCATTTTCTGGGTGTTTTTACGCTTCCGTTCTTGCATCGCGATATGCGTCTGGATGCGGGTGATCGTGGTGGCAGTGCTTTTGGTGCTTATGTTCTGGGTTTGGCATTTGCCTTTGGTTGGACACCGTGTATTGGCCCAATTTTAGGTACGATCCTGTCATTGGCGGCACAAGAAACATCAATCGCGCGTGGTACAGTATTGTTGGCAACTTACGCGATCGGGTTGGGGCTGCCGTTTATTATCGCGGCGGTTTTTATCAATCGCGCCATCGGGGTGATGAACCGTTTCAAGCGGCATATGGGAACAGTTGAAAAAATCATGGGCGGAATGCTGGTGCTTGTCGGCGTGATGTTGATAACGGGCGCATTTTCCAGCTTCTCTTATTGGTTGTTGGAAATGTTTCCGGTGCTAGGTGCAATTGGCTAGGGCCTATTGTCGCCTTACTTTATGCGAATTCCCCGCCTATAGTTTGCTGAATATAAGTAAATGGGCGTGCAATAATGCCAAAACAGGCACAACAGGTTAAACGGCGTAAAGTCTTTTATATACCGGGCTATGACCCGATGTTACCGCGCAGGTATCGGGAATTGTATCGCACAGAAGGAGCAAAGCAGGCCGCCATATCTGATTATGATCTGACGCTGAAAGGTAAGGGCGGCAGGGCTGAAAATTATGGCTGGACGGTAGACACGTTGATTGGCGGCCGGAAAACCCATACAGAGTTTGAGTTTTTATTGTGGTCGGACATCGTGCAGGCTTCGATGAAACGGACGATTGCAGGCAGTTTCTGGTTATTGGCGCGTACTGCTTGGACTTATATTTCAACGGGGTCATTGTTGCGGTTGGCGAAGTTGCAAAAGGGGCCGATTATTGCGGCCCTTTATCCTGTTGTGGTTCTTCTTGGGCAGTTGATATTGGGGCTTTTACTGGGGTATTTTGCTTATCACGAGGTTGCGGGTTACGCCCATTGGATGCTTGGCCTTATTGTTGGTTTCGGGGTTTTGTCTGCGGTAATGATCTGGTTCAAGTCGAAAGACAACAAAATATACGCTTACTATCTGATGCATGATTACGCATTTTCTGCCCAATATGGGGGTGATATTCCCCCCGAACTGGTGGCGCGGATGGAAGAGTTTGCCGATCATATACATGCAGCCCTTAAAAGCGATGTGGATGAGGTTCTAGTGGTAGGGCATTCATCGGGTGCACATTTATCCGTATCAATTCTGGCTGATCTTATTCGGCGATTGGGGACGCCTGAAAAGGGACCTAAACTAGGGTTTTTAACCCTTGGACATGTGGTGCCGATGGTCAGTTTCTTGCCTGAAGCGTGGATTTTGCGGCGTGATTTGAATTATTTATGCCAACGCGAAGAACTGACATGGGTTGATGTTACAGCACCCGGCGACGGATGCACATTTGCCTTATGCGATCCTGCATCTGTCAGCGGTGTTGCCCCCAAGAGGGGGCACAAATGGCCATTGGTGTTTTCGGCTGCATTTTCCCAGACGTTGTCATCAGAGTATTTTGCCAAAATAAAACGGAAGTTTTTCAGGATGCACTTTCAGTATTTGTGCCATTTCGATCGCCCGCGCGACTATGATTATTTCCAGATTACAGCTGGGCCTGTCACATTGGAAACACGGTTCAAAGATCGTGCCCCAAGCCCGTCTGTTATTACACGTGCGGTGAATAAATATACCAGTCAAGAGGCGCTGAAATGAGCAAGGATTTTACGCCACCAAAACCGAAAGCACGTGCTGAACGTGTCTCGATCCTGACCCATATCAGATTGTTTCGCAAAGATATTTTTGCGTCACAACCCGCGAAACTTTACCGTGCGTGGATGGCCGAGTTTCGTTTGCCGTTCTTTAAGTCATATTTCATCAACGATCCCGCATTGATTGACCATGTCCTGAACAAAGACCCCGATAATTTCCCGAAATCCGAGATTATCAAAGGGGCTTTGTATACGCTGTTGGGCGATAGTGTTTTCGTAACCAATGGCGAGATCTGGAAACGGCAACGGCGCATTATTGATCCGGCCTTTGAAGGCGGGCGTTTGCGTGATGTGTTCCCTTCTATGCTTGATGCAGGACAGGCAGCGGTTGCACGGCTGGATAAATTGGCTGATGGGCGGCCTGTCGAGGTTGAAGAACAAGCTAGCCAAATGGCCGCTGACATTATTTTTCGCACGCTTTTTTCTATTCCGATCACGGATGATANTGCCAAGCAGGTGTTTGATAAATTCCGTGAATACCAACGCACGCAACCCTTGTTGAATATCGCCAGTTTTTTGAAAACCCCGAAATGGATCCCGAGATTGCAAAGCCGTCGCACACGCAAAACCAGCGCCGATATTCGTGCATTGTTAACCCAGTTGACGCAAGATCGGTTTGAGCAGATAAAGGCAGGCACAGCCCCAGATGATCTGGCAACCAAGATCATGACCACCAAAGACCCGATTACAGGGGCTACGTTTTCATCCGATGAAATGGTTGACCAAGTAGCGATTTTCTTTTTGGCAGGCCATGAAACATCTGCCAGTGCGTTAGCATGGACATTGTATTTGTTGGCGGTTGATCAAGAAACGCAAGACCGGGTAGCGGCAGAGGTGGCAGAGATTGACGCGCTGAATTTCGCAAACTTGTCAAAGCTGCGTTTTACCCGTGATGTGTTTCGTGAAGCTTTACGGCTTTACCCGCCTGTACCGATGATGATCCGTGAAACGTTACAACCCGAACGCTTCCGCGAACGCGAGATTAAGGTTGGCAGCCAGATCGTACTTAGCCCATGGCACACGCATCGGCATGAACGGCTTTGGGATAGGCCGGACGTATTTGATCCTGATCGCTGGAAAACAGATGAAACACGGGCCTGTGCACGCAAGGCTTACATGCCGTTTTCAAGCGGTCAGCGGGTCTGCACAGGAGCAGGGTTTGCGATGATAGAAGGTGTGTTGATGCTGGCAATGATCATGCGCGCTTTTAAATTGGAACCATGCGGCAAAGCCCCGGTTCCTGTCGCCCATCTTACTGTGCGTTCCAAAGACGGCATTCATCTGAAACTTACGAAGCGCGGTTCTGATACCAGTTAAGGACGAACAATCTGATGGCACTGGCAAGTCCCGCATCAACCTTACGGGCTGCGTCTATTTGGGTTGCCAAAGCGTTTATCGGTATGTTTTCTTCATGTGCAATTTTTACGAATGCCTGCCAAAACGGGTCTTCCAGCGATACACTGGTACGATGACCGCGCAGGGTTAATGAATGTTTTTTGGGGCGGCCAAGGTCAAGTTGGCTAATAAGATGGAGAAGGGTGATTGTAGTCTCCTGTCGTGTTTTGCGTAAAAATTCGTACAACAATGGTTATGGATAAATTGCCAATTACAGCACGATATGATTTTTATGGTATAATGGCTTAGTCGGCAAACAAGGAAAAGCCTTCTTCCTCTAGGGCCATGGTTTCACCGACTTGCAGGGTTTTACGCGCGGCAGGGCCATATGTATTCGTATCATCCTGCAGTTCAGGAAAAACGATAAACAGTTCTTCACGTGGGGCCGCGTCAATGGCAGACAAGGACATGTGACCGGGATGAAAGCTTTCAGTGGCCGCACCGTTCGCAAATATAATCTCATGCCGGTCAAATAGAATATGAATATAATCCGTATACTTAACTTTGTAATCAACAGTTATACTATAATCGTTTATGAGGCCTTTGGCCGGTGCCAGAACTTCACGTTCGCCATGGTTGACCAGGGCGCGGTCTGCATCGATCAACATACGGTGTTGCGGTGAGACATGCATATCGCGGTTGGGTGTCCCCGGGCCGAACGCATCTTTGCGAATACGGATCGGACGTAATTTCGGATAGGCCTTCAGCCGCGCACCGGTGATGCGTTTGTGACCAATCCAGCGAATTGCCTGTAGTCCGTTGTCGGCAGTTATGACCAAATCATCAACACACAGATACTCTACAGGTACAGGCCCGCGGGGGGTAGTAATCATGGTTCCGGGGGTGAAACAGATAATGCTGGGAATGCTGTTATAAGGAACACTGCTATTACCCGATGATAGGTTGATATCGCGAATGCGATCACCTTGGGACATTGTGCCCGAAAGAACAATAATTCTGTCAACAGAATCGTCAACACCATCCCCAGCTGCTGTTAAATATGCAAATGAGACAGGCTGCCCGTTTACTGTCGCTGTATAGACTTCAACCCCTGACCCTGTCCCCGGGTAAACAGGCCAAGCGCTGGAAGTAAAATTGACGCCGCCAATGCTGAACTGGTCGCCTGTGTCTTGGGTGTTCGGTTCTAAAAAACCGTCGTCATCTAAAATCGTCACAGTTTCAGAAACGCCAACTCTTAAACTGTTGGCATTCAATGGGTCTCCATTGACCTGAAATGATGTAAATGACTGTGGCATTTACCTGTATTCACCGCTCTTGAAAGCAGATACGCCACATCTTATCGTGAGTGATCCAAACTGCCTGCCTCATTGTACTCTTAGCCCATCTTATTGTGGGTCTGAGCATATTGATTACTAGATAAGAATAGTCACTAAATACTAGATGCATTATTCATACAGGGATTAAGTTTTTAAATCAATAATTTAAGTTTCATTAAAATATCGTTAATATTTAAATATATACATATTAAAAACAATATGTTGTATTTGTAAGTTAATGTTAATTTNACGTCATTGGCTTGAGTTTATTCGAATAAGTATTGCGCTTCCGTAACGGAAATAGAGTGTCGGGCACTAGGCCCGTATCCGTTTAAATTACATTGGAGTTCGGGAAAAACATCGAACAATTCGTTGCGCGCGGCATCTTCGATAGCTCCAATTGCCATTTCGCCCGGGTGGAAACTTTCACAAGCAAGGCCCTCCGCATATATAATTTCATGCCTATCAAACAAGATATGGATATAATCTATTTTTTTCAGTCTGTTATCTTGTAAAACTGTTGTGTTGTTGATTAAACTTTTTGCTGGAACCAATACTTCGCGGAAGCCGAACCGAAGTGTACTTAAATGGCTTTCGTGATGTATTCTGTGTTGTGGTGATAACTGCATGTCATGTTGTGGCATGTTATGCCCAAAGGCGTGTTTTTTGACCATGACGGGACGCAGATGCTGGAAAGCATATTGGCGCACACCCGTGATGGTTTTGCATCCAATCCAACGGATGGGTTGAAGGCCGTTGTCACGAGTGATTATCAGATCGCCAATTTTCAGGGTTTCAATTAATCGTGCCCCGGTAGGCGTGGCGATTTCTGTGCCATTGGTAAAGCAAACGACATCTGTCCAAGCAAAACCTGTTGTCCATTCTTGCCAACCGCCAAGGGAAGTGACCGAGGAACCAGTGTCGAAACTGGAGCCGGGCAAAGGGACAAAGACAAAGTTTGATCCCGTTGACCAAAGCAGTAGATTTTCTGTGTGGGACGTCCCGCCAGAGTCGGTAAACGTTAGTTCATAGGTGCCGCCCCGCGGGTTGTTATAGGTTGTGCCATCAATCGTTACGGTCTCATTTGCATCATTTGCGAAATACGATGACATATTCGGGTCGTCGTCTGTAACCGTCACAGGTAATAATGTGGTCGGGGTGCCTAGACCAGACCAGATCCAGCCATCTACATTATATGTGGGCATCTTTTGATCCCGTATTTTTCATACGTTGCGCTTTATCGATCTGGCGTACAATTGACATCAATTGGTCTTTTGGCATCCAGCCCATCGGTGGCTCCCCAAATGGATTTTGGGCAGATGATGCTTGGGG
>JGI24723J26617_10003740_pt1 | contig 10853 bp, 6 predicted proteins | sample Cruoilmetagenom6_FD_26617 | JGI IMG/M metagenome (IMG submission 26617) | reverse complement strand
GGACATCTGCGAGGACTGCCACAACAACGTGACGTTCACGCCAGCCGATCTGGTCGATCACACCCAGGTCATCGGGACCTGTTTCTCCTGCCATGACGGCAGCACGGCCGAGGGCAAGAACCTGACCCACATCACGAGCGGCGACAATTGCGATGATTGCCACACGACCGATGCGTGGATTCCGGCCAACTTCGACCATGTGAACATCACCGACAACTGCATCAGCTGTCACAACGGCACCGATGCCACCGGTAAGAACCCGACGCACATCCTGTCGACCGACGTCTGCGAGGACTGTCATTCGACAATCACATGGATGCCGGTAACGACGGTAGATCACACGCAGGTACTGGGTTCATGCTCATCCTGTCACGACGGGACTATCGCTGAGGGCAAGAACCCGGGACATTTCGTTACCACCCTTGAGTGCAACGACTGTCATTCAACCAACGCGTGGATTCCGCATATTTACATGCACGCGGGACTCGCTTACGAGCCGCTGGACCACAGGGCCAACCTCAACTGCACAGATTGCCACGCAAACAATTCTGACCTCGTGATCTGGCCGACGCCTGCCTACCAGCCGGATTGCGCGGGCTGCCACTTCACCACCTATCGCCCGGGCGTGGACGACCATCGCGGAATAGACAACGATCGTAATTGCGCTGACAGTGGTTGCCACAGTATTTCGGACAGGGAATGGTGATGTCGCGCGCACGCCTCAACCTGATGCTGACCAGCGTCACCGCCCTGCTGGCGCTGGCCTGGTCGACTTCGCATGCCGCGCCTGGTTTCATTACCTCCAGCAACGTCAGCACAGGCGATGTATATACCGAAATAACGATTCGCCTGGGTTGCGATGTAACGTACCTGGGCCACCTTCCTGCGTCCAAGGGTCACGAACTCACAATCAACCTCGAAGCAACGACGATATGTCATGGCGTGCCGCCGTCACTTGCCGACAGTCGAGCGATGCACAGGCCGGTTGCCGCCGACGAGGCAGGTCTCCTGCACGTCGAATATGACGGCGAACGTCCGGGACAGAAGCAATTGCGCCTGAGCTTCACAGACGAAGTCCGCTACCTTGTCACACCAGCGAGCATGAGCGGAACGGTCATCGTGCGCGTATTACGAGATACAGACCAGGCAGACACCGCGGTGGTGGCATCGAGCGGCGCGAAGGGACGCCGGGTACAACGAGTCAAAGCTGCACCAGCCCGTTTCGTTATCAACCTCGAGTCGTCGTTACGGTATCCCGCCACCGCGGACATCCCGGTGATGACACTTGCCAAAGGGCAGAAGCTGTTCATCTCCGAGGCCGAGATTGACGGCAAGACGTGGTACCGGATGCGCGTCGGCTATTTCGACTCGGCGGAAGCGGCATCGCAAGTGCTGCGCGAGATCCGCAGCCAATACCCGACGGCGTGGATAGATCGTGACGCAACGAGCGGTTCGGCTGTCGATACAATCGAGGTAGCCAGCGTACCCACTCCAACGACGCCCGTTGCTGGCGGCAAATCCGAAGAACTGATGGCGGACGCAAAGCGTGCGATGACAGCTGGCGAGATTTCCCGGGCCATTCAGATCTACACCAAGGTATTGCAGCAGCCGGCAAACAGTCAGCAGCAGGCTGCACAAGAGTACCTGGCCCTCGCCCGTGAGCGAAATGGCCAGATTGCACACGCCAAGGCCGAGTATGAGCGCTATCTCGATCATTACCCCGACGGACCGGAGACCGAGCGAGTACGCCAGCGCCTGGCTGCGCTTCTTGCCGGATCGGCCAGCGCACCCGGCAATACGACGGGTGGCACTGCAATGGCGGGGCGTGAAACCAGCCCCTGGAAGGTACGAACGTTCCTGTCGCAGCATTACCGCCGTGATGCCAACCAACTCAATGATCAGGAAGAGGTCACAAGCCAGTCGTCTCTTTACTCGGACATTTCCATTGACGCGCGACGCCGCGGCGAGCGCTTCGATTTTTCGTCACGACTGACGGGCGGACATCGTTACGACCTCCTCGACGACACTCGCTCTTCTGGAAACGATTTTCGTCTCTCCTATCTCTACGCTGATCTTTACGACACGCGTACGCGGCTGCGTGGGCGGCTTGGCCGACAAACCCGCAGCACGGGTGGTGTCCTGGGCCGCTTTGACGGCCTGAACGTCACTTACTCACTCAATGACCGAGTGCGTTTCGATGCCGTCGCGGGGCAACCCGTTTACTCGACGGCGAATTCCGATGAGCAGTCGCGGCAGTTCTACGGCGTCAGCTCGAACTTCACACCCTTCAGCAATAACGTCGAATTCGGCGTGTTTTACCTTGAGCAGGAGATCGATAGTCTTACCGACCGGCAAGCTGTCGGCGCGGAAGCACGCTATTTTGGTGAATCGGTATCTGCCTGGGGGTCGGTGGACTACGACTCGGCTTTCAGTGAGCTCAGCAGCGCGTTCGTGCACGGTAGCTGGCGTCTGCCGGGTAAACTCACTATCAGCGGCTCGCTGGACCGGCGCCGCAGTCCGTTCCTCAGTCTCGGCAACGCGTTGCTGGGACAACGCAGTCAGGACTTCGGCCTTCTGGCACAGACACTGACCGAGGCTGAAATTCGCCAACAAGCCCTCGACAGGTCTGCGATGACGTCGACGACGACGCTCGGCATCTCCCGACCATTAACGCCACACCTGCAATTGAACATCAACGCCAACCGTTCGATCATCGACGCGATGCCCGCAAGTGGCGATGCGCCTGCCACACCCGATAATGAGTATATCTATTTCTCGACTGATCTCGTTTCGAGCAGTCTCGTTCGCGAGGGTGATGTCGGCATTCTCAGCCTTCGCTACGCAACGTCCGATTCAGCCGATGTCTACACAGTGAACCTCGACGCACGCTTCCCCATCGGACGAAAATGGCGCATCAACCCGCGATTGCGCCTCGACTACCGCGAAATTAACTCCGACATGAGCACCCAATACACCTATACGCCAGGCCTTCGCTTGCAGTATCGTCTGGGTCGCCGGGGTCGTTTCGAACTCGATGCCGGTAAGCGATTCTCCAGCCGTGACATGGCTACCACGGACCTGGACCAGGAATCGTATTTCATTAGTCTTGGCTACCAGTTGCACTACTAGGGTCTGACGCATGTCGACACGTCGCATTTCAATCTTCTTTACCTCAGTCACCCTGGTGCTGCTAGCCAGCTGTGCCGGTACCGATACCACAGTGTTACAGCATCTCGACCCGGAAACCGGCGTGACAATCACGCGCGCATCGGCACCGATCGTCATGTACCGCGACATGTCCGCGTACTCCGCTCACGGTCGCGACTACGTTTACCTCGGCCCTGTCCAGGTTAATAACATGGGGCAGCGCGAGTACTTCCTGTGGCTTGGTATCTGGGGCACATCGGATTCAGCCGATCGCGGCCGGAAGATGGACGACTTCGAGACAGTCGTCCTTTATGCCGACGGCGAACCACTGGGGCTTGAGATCAAGGGCTGGACGTCCAGTTCAATCGGTGCCTCGCGCGACGTGTACGTCAAGCCCGTTGCAATGGCGCTGGACGGCTACTATCGCGTAACGATCGACCAGATGCGATTGATTGCCGAATCGCGCGACCTCGAACTACGGGCCGGCTCGATGCGACCACAGCGCTATGTGCCGTGGGATTCCGCACAGGACTCGTCCCAGGCCATCGTCGCGTTCCTGCGCGATATTAACTGGTAGCGCCCGGCCTGATTCACGGGGAACGGCGCCTCGAAGACAATGCCGCATTGGTAAATGCCGCAACAAGGCTAGCGCAGACAATCACGTATAATGCGCGATCAATTTCCCCCAGACTGGCCAACAGTTCCATGCTACTACCCGGTCCCTTATCCGCACGCATCGGCTTAGTCGTTGCCCTGCTCTCTCCTGTCACAGCGATAGCACTCGAGAGTAGCCAAACACCATCACTCCAGGCGACGAGGCTCGATGCAGCACCGGCGATTGACGGCAATGTCATCGGCGACCCGTCATGGTCGAGCCTGGCGCCTGCAACCGGGTTCTGGCAGGTGCAGCCGAACAACGGCAATTCAGCCACGCAAAGAACCGAAGTATTTGTCGGCTATACAGACGATGCGCTGTACATCGGCGTTATGGCCTACGATGACGATCCGTCTGCCATTATTGTCGCCGACAGCCGTCGCGATTCCAGCCTCGACGATACGGATGCATTCCTGTTCGTCATCGACGGACTACTCGACCGTCAGAATGGCTACGTCTTTGGCACCAATGCCGCAGGCATCGAGTACGATGGCCAGGTCACCAAGGAAGGCGCTGGCGATGATTTTGGCTCGGGCGGTGGCGCGTTCAATCTCAACTGGGACGGGTCCTGGACTGTACAGGCCAGGACCAGTGACCACGGCTGGAGTGCAGAGTTCGAGATCCCGTTCGCCACCCTGCGTTATGGCCGCGGCGATGTTCAGGACTGGGGCATCAATTTCCAGCGCAATATCAGGCGCAATAATGAAATCGCCTACTGGGCGCAACTCGATCACAATCGAAATCTGTTTCGCGTGTCACAAGCCGGCACCCTGCAGGGCATCGCGCCACCATCGCAGCGCAACCTGCAGGTAACGCCGTACGTACTCGGACAGTGGCAGCGCGGTGGGACGTTGATCGGAACGGAATCGGACAATAACGTCGGCGTCGACGTCAAGTATTCCATTACCCCTAGCCTGACGCTGGACCTGACCTATAACACAGACTTCGCGCAGGTCGAGGCTGACGAAAAGCAGCTGAACCTCGATCGCTTCAACCTCTTCTTCCCCGAGAAACGACCCTTCTTTCTCGAGAATGCGGGCCAGTTCTCGGTAGGCAACGGCCAGGAAGTCGAGATGTTCTTTAGCCGGCGAATCGGTATCGGCGCTGACGGCAACCCGATACCGGTTGAAGGTGGCGCGAGGCTATCCGGCAAAATTCGTGAGCGCACCAATATCGGACTCCTCTATATGGGAACCGAAGCTGTCGCCGGCCTCGCGCCAGCAAACAACTTTGCCGTTGCCCGCGTCAGCCAGGAGCTGGGCAAGCGTTCCTCTATCGGCGCCATCGTTATTAACCGTGATGGTGACGGGTCACACCTCGTGCCATCCGGCCAGGACTACAACCGCACCTATGCTGTTGACGGGCGTTGGGGCATTGGCGAACACGTACTGCTGCAGGCATGGGCGGCAAAGACGGAAACTCCGGGTCTTAACGGCCGCGACGACGCGTTCGCGCTGAAGTTCGACCACAGCTCAGAGGAATGGGCGTCACGGCTCGAATACACGGAAGTTGGCAGGGACTTCAATCCCGAGGTGGGTTTCCTGGCACGCAACGAATACCGCAAGGGCTCAGCGTTTTTGATGCGGCGCATCCGTCCCGATGACCTGTGGGGACTGCTCGAAATTCGACCGCATGCATCCTATACGGGCTACTGGAAATTCGACGGCTTTCAGGAATCGGGATACCTGCATCTGGATACGCACTGGGAGTTCAAGACCAGCGCCGAGATTCATACGGGCTACAACTTCACGAAGGCCGGTGTACTGACACCCTTCGAACTCGTTCCAAACGTCATCGTGCCAGCCGGCACCTACGACCACGGCGACGCGCAGATCGTCTCCTACACAAATAGATCAAAGCCCCTGAGATTCGAGATGCGCGTGACCGTCGGTGGAAAGTTCGGTGGCGACCGGGTCGCCCTGTCCCCGACCATCAAGTACCGCATCGGGGAAACGTTCCGTACCGAGCTGTCAGTCAACTACAACGACTTCGACTTGCCTGTCCCCAACGGTGACTTCACGGCCAACCTGGTACGACTGCGCTTGTCTTATTCCTTTACGCCAAAGATTCAGCTGCAAGCCCTGGTCCAGCACAACGATACAAGCGACAAGCTGGGAACCAATATTCGCTTTTCGTGGCTGCGGTCTGCGAACTCCGGTCTTTACCTGGTGTACAACGAAGTAGACGAACGCGGTGTAGGCGGATTACCGACGGGTCGCCAGTTCATCCTCAAATACAGCCATATCTTCGACGTATTCGATTAGCCTGGTAGTACGTACCAGACAATACCGAAGAAATGGCAGACCCCGCCGCCCAGCACGAACACATGCCATACGGCGTGATTGAACGGGATGCGTTCCAGCGCGTAAAAGATCGCGCCAACTGAATAACAGATGCCACCGGCAAGCAGCCAGGCCATGCCATTCGGTCCTATGGCCTCGGCCATTTGCGGCGCGGCAACCACGACCAGCCAGCCCATCGCGAGATAGCTTGCCAGGGCGACTTTCGGAAATCGGTGCCGAAACCAGAGCTTCTTGACGATGCCGGCCGTCGCCAGCGCCCAGATCGTACCGAACAGCCACCACCCGGTATCCGTGCGCATGGCAACCAGCAGGAACGGCGTATAGGTCCCCGCAATCAACAGGTAGATGGCGCAATGGTCGAGCAGCTTGAATACCTCGCGGTGCTTCGAGGCATGCATGGAATGGTAGACCGTCGATGCGAGGAACAGCATGATTAGGGTCGCCCCGTATATCGAGCTCGCGACGATGCGCCATGGATCGGCCGCCACGATTGACAGGTACAGCATCCATGACAGGCCGGCAATACTGAGCAACACGCCAACACCGTGCGTGATCGCATGGACGACTTCCTCGATGACGCTGTACTCGGTGTGTGGCCTGGGCGTCTGCATGAAAACCATCATACGGGACAGACTCGCCCGAACTTTTCGATTTCGCGCCAGCCGTGACACAGGGTAGAATTGGCGCCTACTGATTTGCAAAGATTCATAAATGCCCGCCATCCGTCACGTTTTCATCGCGCTCGTCGCGCTTGCTATCGCCGCCTGCGCAACCGGGCCGGCCTCCCACAACAACATCACGATCTCGATCATCGGGACGAATGATGTACACGGTGCCCTCGCCGCCACCGACCGGGTCGGTGGCCTGGTCACTGTCTCAGCCTACGTCGACGCATTGCGCCAGGCGCGTGCCTCGGATGGTGGCGCAGTGCTCGTTATCGATGCAGGTGATATGTGGCAAGGCACGCTCGAGTCCAATCTCGTCGAGGGCGCCGTTGTCGTCGACGCATACAACGCCATGGGAGTGACGGCCGCTGCGATAGGTAATCATGAATTCGACTTCGGGCCGGAGGGACCGCATGCGATCCCGATCGAGACCGGCGAAGACCCGCGCGGCAATCTCAAACGGCGCGCGAGCGAGGCGCAATTCCCCTTGCTGGCCGCAAACCTGATTGACACATCGACGGGTCTACCCGTGGACTGGGACAACGTACAGCCGTCGGTCATCGTCGAGGCCGCCGGACTCAAGGTCGGTATCGTGGGCGTGCTGACTGCTAATGCATTGACGACCACGATCGCTGCCAACGTCGGCGGTCTCGAAGTCGCGCCACTCGCCGAAACCATAACGACGGTGGCGAAGCAGCTGCGAGAAGACGGCGCGGCATTGGTCATCGTCGCCGCACACGCCGGCGGCAGGTGTACGGAATTCTCTGATCGTGAGGACCTGTCGTCGTGCAACATGTCAGCGGAGATCATGCAGGTTGCAAACGCACTGGATCCCGGCCTCGTCGACTACATCATTGGCGGCCACAACCATAACCCCATCGCCCATGTCGTGAACGACATACCCATCACGTCCAACTACTCCAATACCTTTAGTTTTGGTCGCGTTGACTTCGAGGTCACTCGCGACCAGCACGCGTTGGTCTCCCGCCAGGTATTTGCACCGCAGCACACGGCGCCGGGTACCCGCGACCGGTATGAGGGCTTCCCGCTCGTGGCAAACCCTGACGTGGTACGTGTGGCAACGCTTGCCACCGCACATGCAGAGGCACTCAAAGCCGAGAAACTCGGCGTAACGCTGACCGGGCCGTTCAATCTCGTACCGGACATTGAGTCGGCAATCGGCAACCTGATGACCGAGGCCATGCTCGACTCGTTTGACGCCGATATCGCCATCCACAATGTCTTTGGCGGGATTCGCAGCAGCCTGCCGGCCGGCGAACTGACTTATGGCGCCGTGTTCGAGATGTTTCCGTTCGACAATATAGTCTCCATTCACGAACTGTCCGGCCGCGACCTGCGGCAAGTCCTGGCAAGGAAAGTGCGCGCGCAGCGTTTACCCGGTTTTGCCGGCATGCGCGTCTTCGTCAGCTGTGACAATGACAGGATGCTCGTCGAGATGCGCCTGAGTGACGGCCGCACAGTAGGCGATGATGATCGCATTCGGATTGTCGCGAACGACTTTCTCGCCCTGGGTGGTGACGATATCCTGACCCCGGCAATACCCGACGGCGGTTTCGAACTGCGCTATGACATGCCGCTCACGCGTGACGCGCTCATACGCTGGTTCCGGGCCGGTCCCGAGACGCTTGCTCCCGAAGACTTCCGGACGCATGCTGCGCCAAAGTGGAACCTGCCCGACCCCCTACCCGAAAGCTGCCAGTACTGACACCTTGTTCGCTCGATCCCTGATTTTCGCGCCTCTCCTGCTGGCGGCGATGCCAACCGCGACTGCCGATGACGCTATCGAACTCATCATCGTCACCGCCACTCGGCGTGCGGTCGACTCCAGCGAAGTATCCGCCACCGTGTCTACCGTTGGCGCGGAAGCCGTAACGGCCGCGAAACTCACGACCGATGGTTTGCGAGATATGCCTGGCGTCAGCCTGCAGCAAACAACGCCGGGACAGGGATCGGCCATTATCCGCGGGCTCAAGGGGTCTGCCGTACTCCACCTCGTCGACGGCATGCGACTCAACAATGCACTGTTTCGCACCGCGCCCACACCATGGTTTGCCCTGGTGCCGACATCATCGGTCGAACGTCTGGAGGTCGTACGCGGCACGCCCGCATCGCTCTACGGCAGCGAGGCCGTTGCGGGTGTCGTGCAATCCGTTTCGCGATTACCTGACTTCAGTTCCAGCCAGCTTGAGTACGCAGGCGATGTCGTTGCGAGTTTCGATTCAGCCGAGCTGCAGAAGTCCATTCGCGCGACGCTCGATTTCGGTACACGGCAACTCAGTTCGTCGTTGAGCGCGGAGTACCTCACAACCCGCGATCGGCGCATCGGTGGCGGCGAGCGCGTAGGCCCCAGTGGCTATACCTCAAAAGGCCTGCGCGCGGTCGTGCGCGGACGGCCCAGGGATGAGCATTCCTGGTTCCTGGACCTGCAGTACCTCGAACAACCCGAGACGCCGCGCGTTGATGAATTGGTCGCCGGGTTCGGTCAGACCGAGCCAGCCTCGTCCGAGTTCCTGTTCGCACCCAACCAGCGACTGTTCGCACATGTACGACACGAGTACCTCGCGCCATCAGGCATCGACTGGAAGGTCGATGCGGCATGGCAGCGCGTCGTCGACGATCGTATTACACGTGACCTCGGCGCCAGCGATCGGCGCTTTGAAGACAACCGCAGCGACCTCTACGGCGTCACAATCAACGCAGCCTCTGATTGGGGGCCTGTCTCCTGGATCGCCGGCATTGACCTCTATCAGGACGAGGTTCGCAGCGCGCGATACGCGACGAATATCATTGACGGTTCAGTCAATGCGCTCGCTCCACGCTTTCCGGACGGATCCACGATCTTCCAGGCGGGGGTGTTCGGTAACGCCCGGTGGCCCATCGCAGATCGCCATAGCCTGACCGCCGGGCTTCGCTTCAGCGATGTCCGAATTGAACTGCCGGATGGTTCGAGGATCGACCCTTCCCGGTTCAGTGGTGACCTCGGCTGGATTTTCGACTTATCGGAGTCCCTGCAACTGGTCGCCAACGCCGGCGCCGGATTCCGGGCACCGAACATCGCCGACCTGGGTACCCTGGGCAATCGGCCCGGCAACCGCTTCAACATCCCGAACTCGGGCCTGGATGCCGAAACCGTGACGCACGGTGACCTTGGACTGCGGCATCGTGCTGCAAACTGGCGGCTCGAAATCATGCTGTTCGCGTTGCGATACACGGATCGAATCGTGTCAGTTTCTACGGGAAACACGACGCCTGATAGTCGGGATATTGTGCAAAGCGTCAATGCCGCATCGTCATCGATCCATGGCATTGAAATTGGCATGCAGGTGGAGATCACCGACCGGCTTAACGCCCGTGCCGTACTCAATTACACACGCGGCGAACAACGCGTGGGTACGGTCGAGGAAGCCGCCGACCGCGTACCACCCCTGAACGGCAATATCCTCATCAGCTACGACCTCGACGACCGTTGGCAATTCGACACCTGGCTACGAGCGGCCGCACGACAAGATCGCCTGAGTGCTCGCGACACACAGGACCCACGCATCGACCCGAGCGGTACGGCGGGATGGGCGAGCCTGGGCACCAGCGCGACCTGGTCCGGGGGCGACGGCTGGCAAGTCACCGTCAGTGCTGATAATTTGACTGACAAACAATACCGGACTCACGGATCCGGAATCGATGCACCCGGACGCAATCTCGCCGCGATAATCCGACGGCGCTGGTGATTTCATCTCTCGACGGGAGACAAGCAATGACAAGCAACACAACTCGCCGCGGCACCGCGTTACTCATCGCGCTTTTTGCATGGCCCGCTCTCGCACAAGACGACGCACCGCAGATGGTCCCTGCGCCGGACCGGGCTGAAGGTGACGGGCCGTACGACCGCCTGATCATTCGCGGAGCAACAGTCATCGATGGCACCGGAGCGCCGCCGGTCGGACCTGTCGATATCGTCATCGAAGGCAACCGCATTGCGGACATCGTCTCGGTTGGCTACCCGGGGCTCGAAATTGACCCGGACGGTCGTCCCGGGGATGCAACGAATGAGATCGATGCGCACGG
>JGI24723J26617_10003738_pt1 | contig 10856 bp, 8 predicted proteins | sample Cruoilmetagenom6_FD_26617 | JGI IMG/M metagenome (IMG submission 26617) | reverse complement strand
ACCAGCGCGGCGGCGCGGTTAGGCATGACGACGCCGATCAGAAGACCGAGCCCGATGCCGGCGAACATAGAAGAGAACGCGATCATCTTGTCGCGAGCGGGGCGTTTGTCGAGGTCGTTCTGTATGGTCTCAACAACGCGGGCGACAAAGGCACGCGAACGTTCCGCGGCATCAAGGAGATCGCTCTTGGTCTCGTCGTCGATCAACGGATCATCAGTCCCTGAGTTGAGTAGATCAACCGAGCGTTCCGCGGCTTCGCGTGCGATCGCGTCGGTGGTTGCGTCCAGGGCGTTGGTCATGGTGTCGCCAGAGTCCGCGATTGCTGTTTCATTTGGGGTCAGGTCATTGGTAGTTGTGGGGTTGAAGCTCAGGTAGATCATCGCGCCCAAAAGTCCCGCGGCTCCGAAGGCGATCGCGGCGGTCAAGGTGATGACCATGCGGAACATGGCGAGCATAACCAATCCGCCGATAATCGCGCCGGCAAGCAGGCCGGTGAATCCGGGGGTGATTGAGAAGCCCCCGAGTTCGAAGGGGGGGAGCCCGGTGAGCGGGAGGATGGTGGTGCCTACGAATCCGCCGATGGCGACACCNAAGAGGAAGAAAACGGGCTTGACAATNTTGGCACCGAAGAGCCAGAGCAGCAGTCCGCCGGCGAGGAGGAAGAAGAGGGAGACGGAGCCTCCTTCTGGAAGGGACTGGGCGAGGATGAGTTGTTGCGTTGGGTCCATGATGTATTCTTGGGGATTATGGGGAAGGGGTTTCTGGGGCGATCTGAGGATCAGAACGCTGAGAATGGATGAAATATCGGACAATCATACGCGAATCGGGCATGTTCATTGACGATTGTGGGCCGCAATGGCGATAAGGTCGTATCTATGGCGAAAAAGAACACAAACGAAAGCTCAAACAAGTCTGGTGAGGAGTCGGCGATCGATTCGGCGGCTCTCAATGATCTGAGGGGCAAGATCGACACCATCGACAAGAAACTCGTCGCGATGCTTAACGAGCGGGCGGGGTTTGTGGTTGATGTGGGGGATATCAAGCGTGGTTCTGATACACCGATCTACGCGCCGCACCGCGAGGCGGCGGTGCTCCAGCGGGCTCTTGATAACAACGATGGGCCGCTGCCTAACCGGACGATCGAGGCGATTTACAGAGAGATGATGTCGGGATCGTTTGCGCTCGAGCGTCCGTTGAGTATCGGGTTCCTTGGGCCTCCCGGGAGCTACTCGCATCAGGCGTCGGTGAAGCAGTTTGGGTCGTCGGTTGAATACTCGGATCTGCGCCGGATCGGTTCGGTGTTCTCTGAGGTCCGTCGCGGGCATGTGAACTATGGGCTTGTCCCGATCGAGAACTCGATCGGTGGGGGGATTACCGAAACACTCGACGCTCTGCGTGAGAATGCGGGGAAGGTGCGGGTGTACGCGGAGATCCAGATCGCGATCCATCACATGTTCTTGAGTGATGCTGATCCCAAGGACATCCGCCGGATTCACTCGAAGCCTGAGGTGTTTGAGCAGTGCCGGGCGTGGATTAATGCGAACTATCCAAACGCCGTGCTGTGTCCCGATGCTTCAACAAGCCAGGCGGTTAAGACGGCGATCGAAGAGAACAAGACAGCCCGCGAGATTGGTGCCGAGCCGGGCGCGGCGGCGATTGCTTCTGAGCTTGCCGGCGAGTTGTACGGGCTGCCCTGTTTGCAGAACAGCATCGAAGATAATCCCGACAACATCACGCGGTTTTATGTGATCTCGCAGGAGAAAGCGGGGCGGACGGGGGACGACAAGACCGCGATTACCTTTGTGACCGAGGACAAGCACGGGGCGCTTGTTGAGGTGCTCCAGTCGTTCCATAATGCGGGCGTGAACCTGAGCCATATCGACAAGCGGCCTTCGGGACGCGAGAACTGGAACTATACCTTTTACATCGATGCAACAGGTCACCGTGATGATCCGGAGATGGTCAAGGCTCTTGAGGATGCTTCGGTCCATTGCAAAGAGATCCATGTGCTCGGATCGTTCCCGCGATCACAACGGATTCTCTGAAGGCCGATCCGGTCATGCTCATATGCGTACAGTTGTGTAGATGAACACGCTCCCAACCATTTCGATTTCGATGGGCGATCCCGGCGGGATCGGGCCTGAGGTATTGGTCAAGGCACTCGCTGAGAACGGGCGACGCAAGCACGCCCGGTACATGATCCATGGGTCGGCGATGGTGATGCACCACGCGGCGCAGGTGTGCGGGGTGGATCCGTTCTGGTGGCAGGTGGATGCGCGGTCGCCGCTTGCATCAACTATTGACGCGAATTCTGTTGTGCTGATGGATACAGATCCGCAGATGAAGGACGAGGGCGTTGAGCTTTCGATGGCACCTAATGCTGACCAAGTGTCGGGGGCGATGAGCTTTCGTTGGGTGATGAAAGCGATCGAGGACACGATGCGAGATGAAGATGATCCTCTCCGAGCTGGCGCGATTGTGACCGGGCCGATCAACAAGAAGGCTTGGTCGATGGCGGGCAAAAAATACCCTGGGCATACCGAACTAATCGCGCGGGCGCTCGGCGAGCGACGGTTTGCGATGATGTTTGTCGGCGACAAGCTGCGGGTTGTGCTGGCGACGGTCCACATCGCGCTCAACGACATCCGCGATGTGCTGACCATCGGGAAGGTGCATACCGCGATCGATCTTGGGAATCAGGCGTGCCTCGATCTTGGGATCAAGCGTCCACGAATCGCGGTGTGTGGCTTGAACCCGCACGCGGGTGAGGACGGGCTGATGGGGGATGAGGAATCGCGGCTCATCAAGCCGGCAATAGATCTTGCAAAGGGCACAGGGATCCATGTCGATGGGCCGTTCCCCGCCGACACGATTTACCGGCCTGCGATGGACGGGAAGTTTGATCTGGTTGTGGCGATGTACCATGATCAGGGCTTGATCCCGATCAAAATGCTCGAGCGGGATCTTGCGGTCAATGTCACTCTTGGGCTCGGGGATGTCGTTCGGACATCGCCGGATCATGGTACTGCGTTTGATATCGCGGGGCAGGGGATTGCGGATCCGGGGTCGATGGCGCATGCGATTGATCTGGCCGTCGAACTCAGCGCGTCGCGCTGCCGAGAACAAGTTTCATAAACGATTTGCAGCAAGTGGTTTGACAAGTGCTTGTTTTCTGGTACCATCGGTCACTATGAAACTTAATCGCTGACATCACGACTCGTCAAATTTTGACAAAAAAGTGAACGATCCCGCATCTACACGCGGTGAGCGTCGGTACCAGTTTTCATATCCTTTGATATATTTGGAATAGCAAGATGACAGAAGTACACGAACCAACTTCGGTTGATCGGTCCGCCGATACGCCGTCAATAGAACCATCATTGCCTGAAACTGGCGGGCGGGATTCCTCTGCGCTCAGGGAGATGCTGACGATCGCGATCCCTTCGGTCGCGACGATGACTTCTTACACAATCATGTCTTCGGTTGACAAGTTTATGGTCAAGGACATCGGTGAGGACCCGGTCTATATCTCCGCGCAGTCCAACGGCTCGATGTATGTGTGGATGCTAATGGCCTTTGTACTTGGTGTGAATGGAGTGATCAACTCGTTTGTCTCTCAGAACCTCGGTGCGGGAAAGCCAGAGCAGGGGGCGGCATATGCATGGAATGGGTTGTGGGTTGGGCTGGCATTTTATGCGTTGTTCATGTTGCCGCTTTATTGGGTAGTTCCAAGCTTTTTTTTGAGTTTGTACCCGGATGATCCCAATCTTGCGATGCTTGGGTCTGAGTATGCACAGATTGTGCTTCTTGGTGGAGTATTCGTAATCTCGGCTCGTTCGATCCATCACTATTTTTATGGGATGCACCGTCCGAATGTTGTCTTGATTAGCGCGGTCTCGGGGAACCTTTTGAACATCGTGCTGAACCTGCTTTTGATATTCGGATCTACAGGAATGCCCGTGCCTGACAACTTGTTTGGCAGCATTGTGGTTGAGCCGGTTAGTGAATCGGTTGCCTGGATCGCTTCGATGCTCGGGATTGAAGCAATGGGGATTAAGGGGGCAGCTATCGCAACAGTGACCGGCGGTGCAGCAGAGTTTGTAATCCCATTTCTCCTATTCTTGAGCCCGAAATATGCGAGGCTCTTCGGCACGCGTTCTGCTTGGAAAGTTAGCTACAAGTACATAAAGGACCTGTTTAGGATCGGCCTTGCTCCGGGCTTGATGTTCTTTAACGAGATGCTCTGTTGGACGTTATTGTTGACATGGCTTGTTCCTAAAGGCGGAAGGGCAGTTGGGGATGAAGCTGTGCTTCACAACACTGCGGGATGGATTGCGCTTCAGTACATGCACCTGAGCTTTATGCCAGCAGTGGGACTCTCGATTGCGACCCAGGCGTTGGTGGGCAAGGCGATGGGGATGAAGCGGCCTGATATAGCAGTGGCCAGGACAAAATTAGCACTCAAGATTACCGTTGGGTATATGGGGTTGTGCGCATTGTGTTTCGTGTTGTTCCGTAAGGAATTGATTGGATTGTACATTCATGAGGGGACGCCTGATGAAGTTCGTTCTCGGCTAATCGAGATTGGGATTCCAATCATGTTTGCTGCCGCGGTGTTCCAGGTATTTGACGCCTTTGCAATTACGATCACCGGAGCTCTACGAGGTGCGGGGGACACTGTTTGGCCTGGAGTGGTCACCACAATTTTGTCTTGGGTTTGTATTCCTGGAATAGGGTATCTATTGGTCACTTTCGTGCCCTCTTGGGGATCAATGGGGCCCTGGATCGGGGCGTCGTTGTACATCATCGGGCTGGGGATTGCGCTGGGATTCCGGTTTTACGGCGGAAAGTGGAAAACCATGACGCTCGTAGATCCAGACGCCAAGCCTGATCTGGACCCGTTTGATGATGTTTTACCCGATCCGACCCTGACAAGCGGCTAATGCGTTGGCTGTATGAGACTTGCGATTGAGGCGTTGTGGGCCTAGACTTACGACCGCCTGAAGGAGATTTCGGGCCTTAATGACTAGATTGACCTGGAGAACACATGACCAACGATCCAATGGACATGGTTGTCGGGGCTTCGGCCGCCGCTGCCGATGCTCAGACCGCCCTTGATCTTTTCGAGAAAGCCAAAGCGATGTTCAACGATGGACAGCGCGTAGAGGGCATCAGCACGATGCGTTCGGCGCTCGCTGCTGATCCGCAGAGCTTGGACATCGCGTTCCAACTCGCGTACCAGCTCGATCTTTCGGGCGACGAGGACGAGGCTTTGGCGCTCTACGAGCGTGTCTGCGAGCACTCACCCGCTCCGATTAACGCACTCATGAACCTGTCGGTTCTGTATGAGGATCAGGGCGACTATGTTCGCGCTGAGCGTTGCCTGCGTCAGATCCTTGATACCAATCCGAACCATGCTCGCGCTCGTCTGTTTATGACTGATGTGCTCGCATCTAAGGGGATGATGGTTGAAGAAGAGAACGAACGCGATGTGATGAAGCGTCGTGCCCTGCTCGATACACCAGTGACGGACTTCGAGCTGACCGTGCGTGCTCGTACCTGTCTCAAGAAGATGAACATTCGTTCACTCGGTGATCTGATCCGCATCAATGAATCAGAACTCATGAGCTACAAGAACTTCGGCGAGTCATCACTCGACGAGATCAAGCGGATGCTCAGCATCAAGGGCTTGAAGCTCGGCCAGGGTCATGAAGATGCCCACCGCGTTGCCCGCCGCCAGATCCTTGAGAAGCTCAAGGGCTCAGGCAAAGAGCAGCTGCTCGGCAAGCCTGTTTCTGAGCTTCAGCTTACCGTTCGTGCCCGCAAGGCGCTCCAGATGCTCAATATCCAGAGCATCGGCGACCTCTGCTCGCACACCGAGGCGGAACTCATGGGTGTGAAGAACTTCGGTTCGACCTCGCTCGTTGAGATCCACGAGAAGCTGACCAACTTCGGTTTGTCGCTGCGGATCATCGAAGACGACGAATAATCAGCCCGCAACTCTGACTTTAAAAAGCCCGGTTCTGCCGGGCTTTTCATTTGCGTGGATGGGATTCATCGGGTACGATCTGTTTGTATGTTACCCATTGCCTGAAATCCTTACCGTCTACACATGCCAATGAGCGGAGCCCAATGGGGCTCGCTTTGATGATGGTGTCGTTGCGTTTCAATATGAAAGCGCCGGCACGACAAGGATTTACAGTTGAAATATCACGACAAACACGCCCGCCAAGATGGCGGCTTTCAGTGCATACATTGCAAAGATTTCGTATCGCATCAATCATTCGGAACCAACCAACGCAACCATTGCCCCGTGTGCCTCTGGTCACGCCATGTCGATGACTACATCGGGGACCGGCGATCACCATGCGTCCAGCCGATGGAGCCCATCTCGATCGCCGCTCGATCAGACGGCGAATGGGTCGTTGTTCACAAATGCACCGGGTGCGGGCAGCTCCGTACCAATCGGGTCGCGGGGGATGACGATGAGCTGGCGTTGCTAGCGTTGGCCCTTCGGCCGATTTCATCTCCGCCGTTCCCGATGGATGTTTTACCGAGGCATCGGAAGTAATCGATTTGATGACAGATCATGGACACAACACCGGGCGAGCCCCGGTTTTTTATTGAGCTGGATCTTCTCGCTCGCCGGTCTTCTTGAATGCCAGTCGGCCTTCGGTGTAGTCCTGGGCAGAGCCTTCGATAGTGGGGGGTTGGGGGTGACCGGCTTTGTGCTGGGCGTGGAGGTCTTTGAGGTAAGGGACGCACCAGCCGCACCCGGTCCCGGCCCCGAGGCATTCTGAGATCAGTGAGGCGACCTTGGGGTCCTCGCGGGCGAGGTAGGTCCGGATCTTAACAAGCGGTACATGGAAGCACAGGCAGACATCATCGTTGGGTTTCATGGCTATGGCTCCGTTTGAAGCGGGCGGGTGAGTTGTGCTATTGTATGGGGGCGTTGTTGGGGTTGTGTGACCGGGTCACCATTGCTGGGAGTTTGAATGGTTCTTTACTTTATTGCTACGGTGTTCCTCTCAGCGACGCTGTTATTTTCGATGCAACCGATGGTGGCCAAGACACTGCTGCCTGTCTTTGGGGGGAGTTCTTCTGTCTGGACGACCTGCATGTTGTTCTACCAGACGGTGCTGCTGCTTGGATATCTGTACGCACACTTTGTCATGAAGCGTGTGCCTCGTCGAGCGCAGCTCTTTGGTCATGTCGCGATGCTGATTGTTGCACTGGTCGCGGGGTATATGTTTGATACGCCGGTGGCTCCTGCAGAGGCGTCTGTGTTCCCGGTGCCCTGGTTGATTCTGCAACTTGCGTTGGTGTCGGGGTTGCCGTTCTTTATGATCTCGAGCGCTGGTCCTCTGGTCCAGGGCTGGTTTGCACGAACGGGTCATGGTCGTTCGCACGATCCGTATTTTTTGTATGCCGCGAGTAACGCGGGGAGTCTGATCGGGCTGCTCGCGTATCCGTTTGTCATTGAGCCGGTGCTCGGGCTGGATTCGCAGCGGTCGGTGTGGCTCGGGGGCTTTGGTTTGTTTATTGTGCTCAGCGCGGGTGCGATCCTGATGACCCGGAAGGGGCATACAGAAGACCCCCACGCCCCGCCGGGTGATGTGCTCGCGCCGCCTGAAGACTCAGCAGAATCGGACAAGCCCGATCGGCCGATTGATTGGCGCCGGCGTTTGCGTTGGATGTTTTACGCGTTTGTTCCGTCGTCAATGCTGCTTGGTGTGACGAGCCATATCTCAATCGATATCGCTTCTTTCCCGTTGCTCTGGGTGCTTCCGCTGGCGGTGTATCTGATCACGATGATTGTTGCATTTGCTGTNGANGCNCAGAAACTGGTTGAATCGATCCGTCGTCCGATGGTGATCGCGATCATCGGCGCGACGATCCTGGTGCTGGCCTCCGATGCTCAGGCGTATGCGCCGATCAAAGCGCTTGTTGCTATTCAGCTCTTAATACTCGGGGTTGTTGGGCTGATGGGGCACGGATTGCTATCGGGCGACCGACCCAGCGCCAAGCACCTCACCGAGTTTTATCTGATCATGTCCATCGGTGGTGCTCTTGGGGGGTTGTTCAATGGCATTGTGGCGCCGCTGGTCTTTGAAACCACATTCGAATATCAGATCGTACTGATTTGTGCGGTGGCGTTGCTTCCATGGAATCGGATCCGAGAGATCACCGATGCGAAGCTTAAGCGGAAGGCGATGCTGGTCCGGTTCGGACTGCCGGTATTGAGCTTGGCGTACATGTTCATTATGGGGCTCTTTGCAGGTGATATTCTGAATTTCATCGGAGTGGGTTTGGTGAACGATCTCACCTTTCGATTTGCGCTCATGATCTTTGTGCCCGCGCTCATGGTTTATCTGGCATGGAACGACGGATTGGCGTGCATGCTTGTGCTTGCTGTGCCACTGGGCACTGCGGCGTATGACGATCTGACTAATCCCATGATCCAGTACCGCGAGCGGACATTCTATGGCGTTCTCAGTGTGGTCAATACGCCTTATTATGATCCCGTTATCGAGCAACCGGTTTTGATTCGGAGTCTACTCCACGGGACAACAGACCACGGCATCCAGTCCGACGCTCGTGATTACCGAGGGATGCCGCTCGGGTATTATCACCCTGAGAGCCCCTGCGCAATGGTGATTGATGCAATGAAAGATCTTCACCCCGAGGGGATGCGGATGGGAGTAGTAGGGCTCGGGACTGGGGCGATTTCAGCCTTTAACCGCCCGGTTGATACCATGCGTTTCTTTGAGATTGACCCCGGGGTCGCGGAGATCGCCGAGGATTCAGCAAACTTCGGTTACTTAAACGAGGCTGACGGGTATGTAGATGTTGTTCTTGGTGACGGACGGCTGCTGCTCGAAGAAGAACTCCGAACCAGCGAACCAATCTATGACATGCTGGTGATCGACGCGTTTAGTTCAGATGCGATACCCGTGCACCTGCTGACCTACGAAGCGATCGGGTTGTACTTTGATCGACTCACTAGCGACGGTGTCGTGCTTCTGCATATCTCGAATCGACACCTTGATCTGCATCCCCTCGTGTTTGAGCTGGGTTCAGCGCATAGCGCAACGGTGCTGTACCGGAATCAGCTTAAATCGGAGATCGATGAAGGCCGCAGGCAGTATTGGCTGGCCTCGACATGGATGGTGTTGACTAAAGATGATCAATCCGCACAAGCACTATTCGAGAACGGGATGGAAAAAATGATGTTCTCTGAATCGAAAGTACGCATGTGGACTGACCAATACTCCAACATCCTCTCGCTGTTCAATAAATAGCATCAACCCAAGCCTCCAATCGGCCGATCGGATGACCAGATGACCCAGCACGCACAAAGACTTTCGTACCAGACCGCCGGTGAATCCCACGGGCCATCCCTCGTCGCCACCATCCTTGGTGTCCCCGCGGGGGTGGAGATCGACACGGAGGTCATCAACCGGGAGCTCGCTCGCCGCCAGGGGGGGTACGGGCGGGGCGGGCGTCAAAAACTTGAGACCGACACCGTCGAAATCCTCACCGGGGTCCGGCTCGGAAAGTCCATCGGGGCGCCGATCACGATGCTCGTGCGGAACCGAGATTCACGACTCGATGATCTGGAAGCCACGCCTCCCGTCTACCGTCCGCGTCCCGGGCACGCTGATCTGGCGGGGTCGATCAAATGGCTGACAACCGATTGCAGAGAAACACTCGAACGCGCCAGCGCACGCGAGACCGCTGCAAGAGTCGCGGCGTGCTGCATCGGACGGCTGATGCTCAAACAGATTTTTGATGTCGAGGTCTTCGGATTCGTCCGCTCGATCCTTGATGCCCAAACCGGAGTCGAGGTTTCGTATGACAACCACGCCGAGCTGGTCATGAATCGCGATGAATCAGCGACCTACACGCTCGACCCCAAAACAACCGACAAGCAATGCGCCATCATCCGTCAGACCAAATCCGACAAGGATACCGTCGGGGGCGATGTCGAGTGCCATGTATTCAACTGCCCTCCCGGAGTTGGTTCGTCGATGAACTGGTATGAGAAACTCGACTCACGGATCGCCGGCGCGGTGATGGGGATCCAGGCATTCAAGGCTGTGGGGATCGGGCTTGGTGGCGAATGCTCCAGGCGGCTCGGTTCACAACTCCACGATCCGATCGCGTTTGATTCATCCAAGACAAACTCGCCATCGCTGGGATTTGTGCGATCCTCGAATAATGCCGGCGGCTTAGAGGGCGGGATGACCAACGGGCAGCCGATTGTGGTGACGGGGACTATGAAACCAATCGCCACGCTGCTCAAAGGCCTTCCGAGTGTTGATCTCAACACAAAGCAATCCGAGGATTCGCAGTACGAACGCAGCGACATCTGTGCGGTCTCGGCGGCCAGTGTCGTGATGGAGAACGTCGTCGCCTTCGAGGTTGCGGCGGCCTTTATAGACAAGTTCGGCGGCGACAGCGTCATCGAAACACGCGGCAACTACGACGCGTTCCTCGATGTCGCCCGCACGCTCCCGCTTGATTTTACAGACGACACCCCAGATACCGTGATCGCTTAGTTCGCTCTGAGTAGATCGACCTAATACATACAAACGCGGTGCAAACATGCACGTAGATTTGGCCGGTCATGTGAAGATGGGCTGTTTTCAATAGGCAATGGTGGCATGAACCCTTGCTCCGGGACGATGAACTTGTCTCGGCGCACTATGTATCTGCGAGATTAATTTGCTCTCTCTCGTGCGGCTTCGTCCTTCGGGGCTTGAAGCCGCGCTCCTCATTGTCCCCGCCTGCACCCACAGGCGGGGGCATGTTTTTTACTCGGATTCATCAATGCGTTCAAGCAATCGCGTGCT
>JGI24723J26617_10003737_pt1 | contig 10857 bp, 7 predicted proteins | sample Cruoilmetagenom6_FD_26617 | JGI IMG/M metagenome (IMG submission 26617) | reverse complement strand
CATATAACGGGAATCCGTTGCCATCGAGTGATTACTGGTTCCAAATCGAATACACCGAGAACGAAAAAAGAAAAGAATTTAGAGGACACTTTACCCTGAAACGATAGACAATTAACTATGAAACTAAAAAAAACCTACTTTTTACTATTGCTATTAGCAATAGCTCCATTTGTTTATTCACAAGATGGAATCCCTGTTTACTCTGAGTATTTGGCGGATAATCTATATATTTTACACCCTTCTATGGCAGGGGCAGCTGCACACAATCAAGTGCGACTTACCGCTAGAAAGCAGTGGTTTGACCAGCAAGATGCTCCCAACTTACAAACATTGAGTTTCAATGCGCGTTTAGGAGAACAGTCTGGAGTAGGAGCCATCCTTTACAATGATAAAAATGGATATCACTCACAAACGGGAGCCTATTTGACGTATGCACACCATTTGATGTTTTCCAGAAGTGAAGCCGACCTTAATCAACTTTCATTTGGGTTAAGCGCTGGAGTAACGCAATCACGTTTGGATGAAACAGAATTTGATCCTTTGGTGTATGACCCTATTATCGCAAATATTATTCAGAGTACGTCCTATTTTAATGTAGATGCAGGTTTTTCATATAATTTCTTGAATTTTTCGGGACACTTTACTGTTAAAAATGTTTTATTTCAGAATAGAAATTTATTTTCAGAAGAATATGAGTCTAATAACCAACGTCGTTATATCGTGGGTGCAGCCTATGCTATTGGCCAGTATGGTGCTATTTGGTCTTATGAGCCTTCGGTTATGTTTCAATTTCAAGAGCGCACAGGAGAACAGGCCTTTGATATAAACTTTAAAGCATATCGCGAAATGGATTTCGGAAAGCTTTGGGGAGCCATCTCATACCGTCGTAGTCTGGATGGATCTGAATTCGCAGAAGGAGCCAATGTTGGTGATCAAAAACTACAATATATTACACCTATCGTTGGTGTAAATTACAAACAATTTATGTTTGCGTATACGTATTCGCAACAAGTAGGAACAATCAAATTTGAAAGTGGTGGTCATCATCAAATCACAATTGGTTATGATTTCCTTGGTGGAAGACCAGAACCATACGACTGTAATTGTCCTGCAATTAATTAAAAATACAAAGCGCCTCCAATTGGAGGCGCTTTTAGTTTCATCTATTACAGGCTTCAATTTCCGAAGCATTATTGCCACACATAATTTTTCTTTGCCGCTTGCTTCTTTAACGAAGTGATCATTGCTGCTTCCAGACCATTAGCGCTGTTTTCACCTTTCTTAGTAGCGATATACGCTCTACGTTGCTCATTAAGTCTAGAAATTTCGGCCTGAATTTCGTCACGTTCCTCACGTAGATCTTCCAAATAACTTCGTAATTCGGCTTCCGATTTACCACGAAGCGCTTCTGGTAGTTGATCTTTTTTTAGTGATTTATAACTGAAATCTTCTTTCTCTTCCGCATCCACTAAATCCCAAGAACTGTTTTTGTATAAATGTGATCCCTTGCTCACGGTACGACTTACAGCATTGGCTTTACTGTATTCAGCTGCATTATCATCTTGTTCTACTTGTACACGAATTTTTTTCCTTCCGTATTCGCCATAAGGCACATAAGTTTTGTTTAGACGTACATTGAGTTGTAAAATAATATCGTCATAGGGAGAAGCAATATGCACTGTTTCTTGGTTGTGATTGATAGACATATAATCTCCATAAGTCAGTTTAGCGCCATCACGCCAGTGTGAATCAATACCCTGTTCGTGTTTTCCGCAGAAAATGGTATTGATAACCACATCCTTCTTTTTTGCGTTCGAAGCGGCTTCTTTAAAATTTACTTTTCCTTGCGTAAAGGGTTCGTTTCCGGCAATAAAGATCATTTTTAGGTCATCGGCGTCATTGCCCCAATCTAGATTGTCTAAAGACGCTTGAATAACGGCACCACAGTATTCGCTTCCTCCATTTGTGGTTAAAGAGAATAACTCCTTTGAAACATCGTCCAAATCGTTTGTAAAGGCAAGTATCTTCCGAAGATACCCATCACGCTCTGCCAATCTATCATTTCCGTATTCATATAATGCGATCTCTAACTGCGGTCGCTCCCCTTTACATTTTGCATACGAAAGTTCGTTTACAATCTCCCAAAGCTGAGCTTTAGCTTGATCTATTAGGCCATCCATACTGTTACTAGTGTCTAATAATAATGCCACGCGAATAGCTTGTTTCTTGACCGTTGCCGCGGAAACTGGATCTCCAGCCATGGCTACTTCTTTTTTCGTTTCAGCTTTGCACGAGCTTATTACCAGACTCAGCACGCAAAGCATTATTAGTGTTAACTTTTTCATAGTTGTAAATTATTTATTAGTGTTTAATTGTTTGATGTCAATATTTCCGTTCGGTGAAACAACGTAATACACAGGCTTAATTTCTGTTTTTACAATGGGTTCCACCTTGGTTTCCGCTTTAGGCGTATAGACCAGTTTGATGTTCATCCCCACTTGAATCACAGGTTCCAAGATGCCTGGGTTAATAATCAGGTCATAATCGCCATACGAAAGCGGCTCGTAGTAATATGAAGTTTGTTTCGTTACTTTGGTGACCTTACTTTGCTTGATCGCTTCAAACGAGATACTGTTAAATGCTTGATAGCTTTGATAGAAATCTTTCGGAAAGAAGCAATATTTATCATCTGCCAATGCCACAGTGTAATTCTCCATGTCAAAACCGAGTAAGGTGTAATAAGCTTTCTTTTCATCGATAAGCTTGATGAGGCCCGCTTGTAGTTCATTATACACGGCCGCGATGTCTTCTATATAGTAATCTACTTTGACTAAATTGTATATTTCATTTTTTGCACAGGCGGTCAAAATAGCTTCAAACTGACTCGTATTTGAAAATCGAATATGTAGGTTTTGTTGTAGTTCAAATCCTTTTGGAACTTCGTTGTATTTTTTACTGAAAATTTTCTTTTCAACTTCAAGATCGTAAACAGGAACAAAAGAAATTACATCTATCACGATATCTTCTTCGGAAATACCTTCGGAAAGCAGTAACGCTTTTACTGAATTGATACGACCATTGATCAGGTCATTTGCCTCTTCGGCAGAGCTGCCAATTTGCGAAAGGTTGAATACGGCGGTAAACGATGTAGCCGTAACATTCTTAAGTGCTTTTAGGTCGATCGTTAATGTTGTACTAGGTTGCAGCGGTCTGCTTAACTGCTGTTGAACTACAGGATTGTAAAGGGGTGCGTTGCCTAAAGATGAAATATTTTGTCGTGAAACCACGTCTTGTAGCTGCTGTTGATTGTAGTTCCCTTTGTGCTGTGCCTGAGCTATTTCAGAAAAGAAAAGGAGGCAAGTGAGTATTAAAAAGCTATATTTCATCATTTTTATTTATGGTGTAAAACTAGGACGGAAGTATTTCACAAAAAACAGAGAATGAGGTAGTTGCTTTTCTCATTGAGTCAACGTGCCTCGCCATTGAGTGAAGTGCTGTTTTAGCGTCGTAAAACACTATAAATGCTCACATCNCCGTTTTAGTATGCGGCATAAAGTATGTATGTTTACACTTTGTAACTATTATGAGAATNCAATNTTTAGTACTGTTGTTTGTTTGCTTCGGAATGTCGAGCGGTCTCATGGCTCAAAATGAGAGTGTGCGTTCTACGAGTGCGAAGCAAGCCTTTGCGCTACGCGGAAAAGTGATTGAAGCAGAAACTTTTTTGCCTATTCCGAAGGTGAACATAGAAATTTTGGGCGGTGATTATACCACAACCAACAATGCTGGGGAATTTACCATTCGCGCGAAAGTTGGTGACGAACTCATCGTTAAGAACGACGCCTTTAAAACGGTTTACTACACTATTAAGGACGGACAAAATATTACGGTAAAGGTGGAGCAAGCTGAACCCGAATCGGCTCCAATATCTTCCAAAAAGTTTGTAAAACGGTCGCGAAACGACTTTGCAGATAATATCGATCAGGCAAAAGCGAGCTTAAAGAAAGACGCAAAAAAAAGTATTGAATTCGTAACTACTGCTTTGGAGTCAACAGGCAAGCAAGCTACAGCGTCGCAGAATAGAATTGCATTTGAGACACTGGGTGATATTTATACCTTTTGGGGGCAGCCAGATCTTGCGGTAGATAACTATAAACGTGCTCTTTCTTCAGAAAATAATCTCGAAACGCGGATTAAGTTGGCCAAGGCGTTTATGAAGAATAAAAATTATCAAGAGGCGATAGCCGACTATCAATTGCTCTTGAAAAGTAGTCTTTCAAATTATCAAAAAGTAGAGGTTTATGAAGGTTTGGGTGATACGTATTCGGCTACGGGTGATTCAAAATTAAGTGTAGAAAATTATCAAAAAGGTCTAGAAGTTGCTCAAAAGCATGCTATCACGCCTAAAGTAACCGATTTAAACTCGAAAATTGGTCAAGCATACGCGCAAGGCGGAGAAAAACAAGAGGCGGAGGCATACTTCGGAAACTCGCTGAAATTGGCAAAAGGGGAAAATAAAAAGCGAGCTGTAGAGGAAAAAAATCAGGTGGCCGATTTCTACAACGCGAATCGTGATTTCGATAAAGAAATTCAGCTTCGTTCTGAAGCCTTAGAAGAAATAGAGTCTCTGGAAGATGATGTTGTTTCTGAGCCCGTGGATGAAGCCTTGACACCGCAACGGCAAAACTATAAGATTGCGAATGCGTATGTGGCGCAAGAAAAATATAAGGATGCCATTCCGTTTCTTGAGAAAAGCATTGAAGAGGCCGATAAGAAATCTGATCTCCTAGTTGAAAAAGATGCAACGCGTAAACTTTCTGAGATCTATCGTGATCTTGGTGACTACGGAAAGGCCGCCGAAAGTTATGAACGCTATGTTGAAGTTGTAGATGAATTGTACATTAAAAAGGAGCAAGAGATTTCGCAGGCCGCGCGTTTTAGCCGAGAAATCGCCTTAAAACAAAACCGAATTACGGGTCTTGAAAATGAACGTTCTATCAATGAAAGTAGATATCAGCTCGCCTTTGAAAATCAAGAATTAATTCAGAAGAATAACCGCGTTCAGAAATGGGTCATTGGATCTTTGATCTTGATCGCGCTACTGTTGTTATATACGGCCTATACGCAATACAAAGGGGTGAAGCAACAAAAATATGCCAATAATTTGTTGGCCTTAAAATCATTGCGAACGCAAATGAATCCGCACTTTATCTTTAACGCGCTAAATTCGGTCAATAGTTTTATTGCCAGTAGTGATGAACGTACCGCGAACAAATACTTGAGTGATTTTTCACAGCTTATGCGATCGGTTCTTGAAAATAGTGATGAAGATTTTATTCCACTTTCCAAGGAGATCGAATTGCTTGAATTATATACGAAACTGGAGCATTTTCGCTTTAAAGATAAGTTTGATTACACCATCACAGTCGATGAAAATCTGCAGGTAAATGAGTTCGTAATTCCGCCAATGCTTTTGCAGCCTTACGTTGAAAATGCGGTCTGGCATGGTCTGCGTTATAAAGAGGAGCGAGGCACATTAAAAATACATTTTAAGCAGCTNGATTCAGAAACGGTTCAAATTTCGATAACCGATGATGGCATTGGCAGAACAAAATCAATGGAGTTTAAAACCGACAATCAAAAGAAGCAGAAATCGAAAGGTATGGGGAATATTAAAAAGCGAATTTCCATACTCAATGAAATGTATAAAGACAAGGTGGATGTACATGTTACCGATGGCATGGAAGATGCTTCTGGGACACGNGTAGAGCTCATTTTGAAAAAAGATTAGACCTAATACCATCGCCTATGAAACTGAATGCAATTATTGTAGAGGACGAAGAAACTAGTCGTGAGATCTTGCGCAATTATATTGGGAAATATTGTCCTAATGTCGTGATCTTAGGGGAAGCCGCAAATGTAGATGAAGCCTTGGTTTTAATACGAAATCACCAACTCGACCTCGTGTTTCTAGATGTTGAGATGCCCTACGGAAATGCCTTTGATCTTCTCGATAAAGTTGGGGACCGAACCTTTGAAACGGTTTTTGTTACTGCTTACAATCATTACGCAATTGATGCGCTCAATGCACATGCATCGTATTATCTGCTGAAACCAATTTCTATTGATAAACTCATTGAGGCGGTCGATTATGTTTCAGAAATAAAGCAAAAGGAAAATAGTCTTCAAAATACAGTACTCAAGCCCAAACTCACCCAGGTAGAAGGGAAGATCACCATTCCGTTGCAAAACGGATTTGAAGTCTTGGAAGTTGCCGATATTTTATACTGCCAAGCCGATGATAATTACACCAACATTTACCTCTCTAGTAGCAAAAAACTTGTGAGTAAAACACTAAAATATTTTGAAGATATTTTAAAGGAAAGCGGTTTTGCGCGGGTACATAAATCATATTTGGTGAATGTCAATGCGATCACCGAATACAAAAAGGGAAAAGGCGGAAGCGTGGTCCTCTCTAGCGGAAAAGAGATCATGGTGAGTCCTTCACGAAAAAAAGAATTGCTCGCCTTTTTTAGTTAAGAATCTGCTTGATAAGTTTTAGATAGTCCTTTCGAGAACGCACAAAATCCATTTCTGAGATATCAATGATCTTNATGTTGTCACTGTGTTGCGATTTAATAAACTCTAAGTATCCGTCGTTTATCTTCTGAAGATATTGTGCCTCAATTCCTTGCTCATAGCTTCTTCCGCGTTTTTTAATGTTTTCTAATAACCGTTCGGTATTTTGATATAGATATACATACACATCAGGTTTAGGAAGCTCCTTATGCATCAAATGAAATANCTTTTTATAGAGNTTATATTCTTCATCTGCCAAAGTGACTTTTGCAAAAATGAGCGACTTATACGCGTCGTAATCGGCGATCACACAGTCTTTAAATAGGTCGAATTGCGCAATATCTTCAAGCAATTGTTGATAACGATCTGCCAAAAAAGACATCTCCAACGGAAAAGCATACCGTGCCTGATCATTATAAAATTTTGGAAGAAACGGATTATCTTTAAACCGCTCTAGAATCAATTTTGCGTTGAAATCGGTTGCCAATAAACTCGCCAAACTCGTCTTACCAGCGCCTATATTTCCTTCAATAGCGATATAATTAAACTTAGAAAGGTCATAGTCCTTTTTAGGATTCCGAAGCCATTTTGATTGTTTCACAACAGTACTACCATCTTTTGTTTCTGAAAGTAGCTTTATGGTATTTTTTTGAAGTACGGGATGGATCATTTTGGCACTTACCTCAGCAAGGGGTTGTAGCACAAATCTTCTATTCGCTATTTCCGGATGTGGAATTACGAGATCTTTCGTTTCTTTTACTTCGTCATCAAAAAATAGAATGTCAATATCTATATTTCGCGAAGCATATCCTGCAGCATTTTTGCGTTCACGACCTTGTTTTTTTTCTATCGTAAGAATCTCTTGTAATAATTTTCTTGGGGAAAGCGAAGACTGTGTTAAAAGCACGCAATTGAGGAAATCACCGCCCTCAAAACCTAATGCGGGCGTTTCATAGACAGAAGAAATTTTGACAATGGCTCCAATCTTCTTCAAAAATAGCGTTGACAGCGTCTTGCAGGTATTCAAAACGATTACCCATGTTGCTGCCAAGGGAGAGATATATGTTGTGTATTGGTTTAATTGATTTGTCGTTGTACCCTTATTCCCGTCGCACGGGAGGATTGATTAGTATTGCTGTTGAAATCCTTGTAAATAAGCCCCTCTCGAATTTAAGACGAAATTAAGGAAAAGAAAAACACTGACCATTATCTTTGTCGTTATAGACAAAATTTTGGCTACACTTTCAGTAAAAGATACACTTCTTGCCGACCGTATCTATTTGATCTTGGCGGCGTTATTCATAGCTTCTTTGGTAGTATCAAATCTGATCTTCCAAAAGTTTTTTTATTGGGATTTCTTCGGAATCTATACTTTTGAGATCTCTGTAGGTATTTTACCTTATCCAATAACCTTCTTGATTACCGATGTCATTAGCGAAATATATGGTAAGAAGAAAGCCAACCAAGTAGTCACGGCAGGTATTTTTGCCTCGTTCTTTTCGCTACTTATCGTTTTTGTGGCTGATGCTGTTCCCGCAACTACTTGGAGTCCCATTGACGATCCCGTGTTTTCGAAAGTTTTTGGAGCCACGGCCATCGCTGTCTTCGCATCTATGATGGCGTATTTATTAGCGCAATACATCGATATTCAGATATTTCATTTTTGGAAAAGACTGACCAAGGGAAAGCATTTATGGCTTCGAAACAATTTCTCAACCTTTTTGTCTCAATTTGTAGATACATTCACCGTTTTGCTGCTTTTGTGTAGCTTCGGAAAAATTGATTGGTCACTTTTTGGTGGACTCTTACTGGGAGGGTTTTTATTTAAAGTGTTAATAGCGATACTCGACACACCCTTACTTTACCTTGCGGTATTCGCCTTCCGAAAGCGTTTTAAACTCGCTGTAGGAGAGGAGCTTACGGAACTGAAAACAACACATATTTAACTGTAAATAACTGGTATTTAAGCTATTTGATCATGAAAAAAATATTTAAAATCATTGGAATTATTCTCGTGCTGTTTATCATTTTTTTAGCAGCCGCTCCGTTTTTGTTTAAGGGTACTTTTGAAAAATTGATCAAAGAGAATATTGATAAAAATGTCAACGCTGATGTTTCATGGCAAGCATTCGATTTGAGTCTTTTTAAAGATTTTCCAAACGCTGCTTTGATCATCAATGATTTTAGCGTGGTTAATCGGGCACCTTTTGCTGGTGACACACTTGCGAGTGGAAAAGAGCTACGTATAAATATGGGGATCACACAGCTTCTCAAGGGTGGAAATGATGCAATTAAAATTGACGGGCTCCTACTCAATGAGGTCTTGGTCAATATAAAAGTTGATTCGTTGGGTCATGCTAATTACGATATTGGTGTCGAAAATGAAAACGCAGTTGTTGCTGATAATGAAGTATCTTCGGAAGGTTTTACATTTAATTTACAGCGCTACGAACTTATCAATTCGAGAATCAACTATCTGGATGAATCTACACAGACATTTTTAATGTTAAAAGAGGTCAACCATACTGGGACGGGCGATTTTTCAGTAAAACAATCTGAACTAGACACCGAAACTACTGCTTTCGTTTCTTTTAAGATCGATGAAACCGAATATTTGAGTGAAAACTCGGTAACCTTAGACGCACTATTTCAATTAGATCTTGAAAATCAGAAGTACACCTTTCTTGAAAACGAAGCAAAGATCAATGAGCTTCCGTTAACCTTTGATGGGTTTGTTCAGGTGAATGAAACCAACAACGAGATTGATATTTCGTTTAAAACACCTTCGTCTGATTTCAAAAACTTTTTGGCGGTAATTCCGAAGGAATATGTAAAAAACCTGGACGGCGTTACAACGACGGGTAATTTTACGGTGGAAGGAATGCTTAAAGGCATTGTGGACGACACCTATATTCCTAAGATGGATATCAAAGTGCGAAGTGATAATGCTTCTTTTAAGTATCCAGATCTGCCGAAAGCGGTTCAAAATATTTCTATTTCCGCAGATCTATTAAATACTACAGGTTTGCTGAAAGATACCTATCTCAACATTGGCGGACTCACCTTTAAGATTGACGACCAAATATTTAAAACAAGTGGAAGTATAAAGAATCTAACCGAAAATGCATTGATAAATCTAGCGATTCAGGGAACATTGGATCTCGCTAATATTGAACGGGTATTGCCTATCGAATTGGAGCAGGATCTGAGCGGAATTTTTAAGGCAGATGTGACTACCAGTTTTGACATGGCTTCGGTGGAGCAAGACCAATATCAAAATATAAAAACGAATGGAACGGCAAGTTTATCGAATTTCGTTTATGCTAATGCTGCCTTCAAAAATCCTATTGAGATCTCAAATGCAGCGATTACCATGTCTCCAGGGAATATTCATTTGAATGATTTAAATGCAAAAACAGGTTCTACAGATGTTCAGGGCACAGGAACCATTCAAAATTTGATTCCTTGGATCATGGCGAAACAAGATCTTAAGGGTCGTTTTAATATGAAGTCTAATACCTTTGATCTAAATGATTTTATGGCTGCGGAAACTACTTCTTCTGGTCAGAAAGTGTCTAATACCAACACTTCTCTTGCCGACGAAAGCATTAAAATCCCAGATTTTTTGGATGCTACTTTAGATTTTCAAGCCAATAAAGTGATTTATGACGATGTTATCTTGGAAGATGCCAAAGGAACCGTGGGTATAAAAAATGAAACTGCCAATTTAAGTAATGTTACCTCACGAATTTTTGGTGGAAATATAGCATTGGCGGGTAATGTAAACACCCAAAATAAAGTACCCACCTTTGCGATGGATCTCGACTTAAGTAAAATTGATATTGACGAGTCCTTCGGAAAATTGGCTTTACTAAAATATATTGCGCCTGTTGCAAAGGCGCTGGACGGAAACCTGAATACCACGATCAAATTAAGTGGTGAGTTGGATGAAAATTTTACACCAAAGCTAGCAACCATTGCGGGAAGTGCACTAGCGCAAATATTAACTGCTGAAGTCAATCCAGCACAGGCTCCGTTGCTTTCAAAATTAGGCGAAAAGGTGTCATTTTTAAATCTNGACAGATTGAGCTTACGGGATGTGACAACAGCCTTGTCGTTTAAGGATGGAAATATTGAAGTACAACCCTTCGCATTTGATGTAAACGGTGTGAAAATTACAGCGGGAGGAACACATGGTTTAGATAAAAGTATTAATTACAACCTAAGTATGGATGTGCCAGCCAAGTATTTGGGCGGTGAGGTCAACGCATTATTGGC
>JGI24723J26617_10003734_pt1 | contig 10861 bp, 10 predicted proteins | sample Cruoilmetagenom6_FD_26617 | JGI IMG/M metagenome (IMG submission 26617) | reverse complement strand
GCTGAGGTGATCCGCATAGCAAGCACCGGACGACCAGATCCGACTGCACTTAATTCGCCCGACCATGATGCGCGGCTGAATGGGCGCAAGCGCGAAGTCCATTTGGACCTGAGCCAACCAGGCGGACGCGACCAACTGCGTGAGCTGCTCGCCGATGCGGATGTACTCGTTACCAGTGCTCGTGCGCCAGCTCTTGCGCGCCTCGGGCTTGATCCCGAGACATTGCCCCATGTGACGTGGATCGCAATCACCGGCCATGGTTTCACGAGCGAAGGTGCTCATCGCGTCGGATTTGGAGACGACTGNGCCGCCGCAGGGGGGCTGGTGAAATGGAACGATGACGCACCAAAGTTCATCGGTGATGCATTGGCCGATCCGCTCACCGGGCTGGAAGGAGCGCTTGCTGTGTGTTCGGGGCAACGCGGACTGATAGATATGAACATGTCTCGCGTTGCAGCAGCCTATGCTGAGATGATTGCGTGAAGCTGGTGTTGCGCAATGTCCGGCCGTGGGGCGGTGCGAAAGTCGACGTCGCTATCGACGCCGGCATGATTCGTGCAGTTGGGCGAGACATCCAACAGACAGAGATTGAGATAGACGGGAAGGGCGATCTGTTACTGCCGGGNTTGCATGATCACCATCTTCATATTCTTGCGCTTGCTGCCCGCAATCACTCCGTCAATTTGCGCGGATTGATCCGGGAGGAGGATGTGCGCGCCGTGCTTGGTAGCGCGCCCGGTGGGCCCTGGGTGCGTGCGGTTGACTATGACGAGCGTGCTGCTGGCATTCCCGATCGTCACCGCCTCGACCTATGGATTGCCGATCGTCCCTTGCGGCTTGCCGATCGGACCGGAGCACTGCGGGTTCTGAATTCAGCGGCCTTGGAGGCGANCAAAGACCGGGATTGGCCTGAGGGAGCTGAACTGGATATATCCGGTGAGCCCACCGGCCGGTTCTGGCGTGAAGACCAGTGGCTTGCCAACGCTTTGCCCAGCGCACCGCCAGAATTGGCAGCACTGGGTGCAGATCTCGCAGCGATGGGCCTAACNAGCCTGACCGATGCCGGGGCCGCAAACGGGCCGGCAGAAGCTGCCCTTCTNGTGNGGGCNCTTCCGCAGCGGCTCGTCATGATGGGCAGCGAAAAGTTGAAAGCTGGAGAAGGGTATGAACTCGGCCCGCTCAAGCTATTGATCGACGAGCGTGCACCACCTGAACCTGACGCTCTGGCATCGCGTATTTCTTGGGCACGAAATGCCGGCCGACCGGTTGCAGCCCATTGTGTGACCGAAGGCGAACTTGCGCTTTTTCTCGCTGCGCTTCAGATCGGAGGCGGCGCGCTCCCGGGAGATCGAATAGAGCATGGCGGGATGATCCCGGCAGGCTTGATACCCATTATTGCCGAGGGCAAGTTGACCGTCGTCACCAACCCTAGCTTTATTCATGCACGCGGAGAACGCTATCGAGAAACGATTGTGCCGGCCCAGCGGGATGAACTCTATCCCGCAGCCAGCCTTGCCAAGGCTGCTATAGCCCTGCGTGGTGGCTCTGATGCCCCTTATGGAAGAGTTGACCCGTGGCTGGGAATGCGCACGGCGCGCAGCCGCCTCACGGAGCAAGGCAATATCCTGAGCCCGCATGAACGTTTGAATGCAATAGCAGCCTTGAGGCTTTATTGCTCAGGAAAGATCGCGGTGGGGAGGCAAGCTGACCTTATCCTTTGTACAGGGACGATGCAGGATGTTCTGAATGATCTATCAGCAGACCGAGTCCGGCTGACTTTGATCGGCGGGGAACCGGCATTCGACAGCGGTGCGCATCTGGTCGACTCTTATGCTTGATTGCTACCTAACCACGTTTACTATNTCTGGCGCTAACTGGAGGCCTGTGTGATGACTACGCCTGACAATGATCCCCTTGCTTTCAAGCCAGAAGATGATTGCTACCATCAGTTGTCAAATGACCCGTATGAAACGGAAACCAACTGGTGGTCTTTCAACATTCCAGCTCGCAAGATCGGCTGCTGGCTCCACACACCTTACTATCCCAACCGCAAGACAGTGACCTGGAGGGTCTTCGTCTGGGATGCCAGTGGCATCGATCCCGTCCGTATGGCCTATTATCGCAAAGCTGAAGAAGTGCCGATGGCCGACGGTCAGGACCTTCGTGATATCACCTTCCCAGGCGGCGGTTACAGCTTGAAAATGCTCGATCCGGGGATGAAGTATCACCTGCAATACGCTGACCCAGAACGTGATTTTGCGCTTGATCTCGTGTTCATGGGTTGCCACCCGCCGCACCGGGCAACACCGGGGGAGCCGCCCTTCATGCAGTCGCCACATTATGACCAGCTTGGCCGCGTCGTAGGCACTATGACTTTGCGTGGCGAAGTCATTTCGATTGACAGCTATTCTGTCCGCGATCGCACTTGGGGGCCGCGCGGCGGGCCGCACAACGCTAGCCCTAAGAAATACGGCAACGACCTTGATCGGGTGCGCAATCCGGGTGGCGCACGCTGGCGGGAGATCGAACGCGAACGCGGACGAGGACGAATCCAGTACATCTTTGGCCATGCCGGGGGCGATGACGGATTTCTCGGCTTTGTCCGTCCTGCCGATGGTGATGCCGCCGGCTGGAGCCCGATGAACGCGGGCTATGTGCTGCGTGATGGGCAGTTTGCCACGCTCGACAAAGACCAGTGCCGAATGCGTTCGTGGCGTGATCCTAAAACCGGCTGGTGCAGCCACATGGAGACCGAACTGGTCGATTTTTTAGGCCGTACGATGTATGCAGAAGGGCAAGCAGTCAGCCGGATGAGCGAGGCAGGATACGGTACGAACCAGCTGATGCGTTGGGAGTTCGACGGGAAAATCGGCTGGGGGGAAGATCAAGACGTTTGGCGTGGAGATCACTTCGAACGGATGCTGCACGCATTGAAGGCGTGGAAGTAAGCTTGGGTGGGATCAATTCCGCATCACCCATCCTCCATCGACATTGAGGACTTGCCCGGTGATCCATCGCCCTGCATCTGACACCAGCAGCAACAAGGCACCGCACAATGCGTCGGGTGTATCGCGGCCCTGGATCGGGGTCTTGGCTTCAACGTATTGCACCAGTGGACTGTCATCCGGAGTAAGCGCCAGACCGGCGTCGGTCTTGGTCATGCCTGGGCCGATGGCGTTAACGCGAATATTCTGAGGGCCAAGTTCCGTGGCCAATGCGCTGGTGACGCCGTGCAGCGCGATCTTGGTTACGCCGTAAAACGACTGCGCGGGATAGGCGCCCGCTGATACCTGATTGACAATTGTTCCGCCGCCGCGCTCGACAAGAAAGGGCGCGATTACCTGCGAACAATTGATTGCGCCCCAGACGTTTACTGCCATCCCTTGGTCAAAGCGGGAGCGGTCGGTTTGGATCAGCGGCTTGTCGACGATTTCGACCATCAGTGCAGCATTGTTGACGAGGATGTCGATTCCGCCAAAAGCGTTTTTGGCTGTATTTGCCATGGCCTCGACTGCTGCAGTGTCGGTAATATCGACTTCTGCGGCGATCGCCTTTCCACCTGCGGCAACAATTTCGTCTGCTACCTTTTGGGCTCCATCGCGCGCGAGGTCTGCTGCGACCACGCTGGCCCCGGCATTGGCCAACGCCATGGCATAGGCACGGCCGATTGAATTTCCGCGACCCCCTGCTCCAGTGACGATTGCCACCTTGCCGTCCAAACGGAATTCGTCATTGGTAAAATCTTTCATTGTGTTGCTCCTCAAGCGCCAAAGATCGGTGCGCCGACCCCGACGGTGACGGTCTTGTAGTGCAGGAATTCGTCGATCCCGGCCTTGCCGCCTTCTTTGCCAAAGCCGGAAATGCCGACCCCGCCAAATGGCGTATGCGAATTGATCTGGAAGCCGCCATTGACATACACCCCGCCGGCATGAAGTTGCTCGGCAATCCGGTGGACCCGCTGGATGTCATTGGTCTGGATATAGGCCGCGAGGCCGTATTCGCTATTATTGGCTATGCCGATGGCTTCTTCCTCGGTTTCGAACTTCAGGATCGCGACGGCAGGACCGAAAATTTCTACTTGTGCAATCTCGTGATCGGGATCGACATTGACCATGATCGTCGGTTCAATGAAATTGCCCTTGGCTAGGTCGCCACCCGCGCGCTTGCCACCCATCAGGAAGGTGCAGGCATTATCTGCCGTCGCGCGGTCGAACATGCCAGTAATGCGTTGGACTGCTGCCGCGCTGATGACTGGCCCGACCATCACGCCCGGCTCCATGGGATCGCCGACCTTGAACTGCCCTGCGATGGCTACCATCCGTTCGACGAATTCGTCATAAATGTCGGCATGGACGATTTGCCTTGTGGGCAGGGCGCAACCCTGGCCCGCCAAGCAGCCAATGGTCCAGAAAACAGCGCGCTCAGCAGCTGCCTGAAGATCGCAATCGGGAAACACGAGGCTGGCCGATTTTCCGCCCAGTTCCATCACGCTAGGCTTGATCTGCTCGGCCGCTGCGGTGAGAATCTTGCGTGCTGTAACTGGGCCGCCGGTGAAACTAATCTTGCGGACTTTGGGATGGCGCACAATCGCATCACCCGCTTCACCGGTCCCGGCCAAGACCGAGAGCACTCCATCCGGTATACCGGCTTCCATACAACATTGAGCAAATAACTCGGGCGCAAAGGGAGTAATCTCGGCTGGCTTGAGGAGTACGCAGTTGCCTGCCGCGAGCGCGGGGACCACTTTCATGCCCATGCCGATCAGCGGGCCGTTCCACGTGTTGATGATGCCGACGATACCAATTGGTTCCGGCACCGAATATGAAAACTCGCCGCGCGTGTCGAAAGTGCTCATCAAATCACCGGTAAGCTTGTCGCACCAACCAGCGTAATAGCGGGTCCAGCTAGCCGCGGTCTCTACCCCGCGTTCACCCTGCATGATCGGAGTGCCACCATCGAGCGCCGCCATCTCGGCAAATTCCTGCTTTTTCTCCAGCATCAATTCGGAGAGCTTGTAGAGCATCGTTCCGCGCGCTTCAGGTGATGTGCGGCGCCACTCTTCTTTCACGCGTTCCGCTTTGGCGACGGCTTCCTCAACCTCGGCAACGCCAGCCAGAGGCACTTCGGCAAGCTTTTCCCCGCTGACGGGGTGAATATGAGTATGGCTGCCGCCCGAACCTGTTGTTCTTTTGTCATGTCCCAAATGCAGGTGAACGGTTGAAATTGTCGTGCTCACTGGTTTGTCTCCCATTGAAGTTTCATGGCTTCGAGTGCCTGCACCGAGCCCCCGCGAAAGCGAAGCTCCTGTTTGGGCGCCAGTTGGAAGCGACCGACTTTCTTCACCCATGTTTCGTAGAACACTACCATTTCCAGTCGCGCCAGATGGATGCCGAGGCATGTATGGATACCCGACCCGAACCCGGCATGACGACAATGCGGACGGTCAAGCTGAACTTCTGCCGGGCAGTCTGTCAGATTATCGTCCCAGCCCACCATATGAAGTGGCACGAGAACGCTGTCTCCGGCATAGACCGTAGTCCCGTCAATTTCGGTGTCTTCAGTGATGTAGCGGGGTGTGGATACGAAGGTATAGCGGCGCATCAGTTCGTCGACCATGCGCGGGATAAGCTTCGGCTCGGCGATGATCTTGCTTTGCAGAGCATCGTCTTCGGCGAGGTGACGCATACCAAAGGCCAGTGCGTTGACGACTGTATCAAGTCCGGCCAGGAACATCAGGAAGCCGATTGAAATGAGTTCGTCCTGCTCCAGCTTCCTCCCTTCGAAGTCCACCTGGACGAGTTTGGAGGCCAAGTCGTCCTTCGGGTCAGCCCGGCGCTCTTCAAACAATTGGGCCAATGTGCCGATGATCTGCATGGAAAGTTCGGTGCGCCGAGTCTCGTCGATCTGTGCGTTGAAATATTCGACCACGGTCCCCCGAAAGAAATCGAATTGATCGAGAGGGAAACCGAACAGTTCCATGAATACTGAGACTGGAAACCGTGATCCCAGTTGGTCGATGAATTCGCATTGGCCGCTCTCGGCAACGGCGTCGATTAGCTGGTCTGCCCACTCGCGGATGCGCGGTTCAAGTGGCTCGATGGCATTGCTCTCGAAATAGGGGCGCAGCAGCTGACGATAAGGACGGTGCTCGGGCGGATCGAGCGATTCGGGGATCATCTTCGGTTGATTAGGGTTGGGTGGAATCGAAAGATACTTGCTCGAAAAGCGGTCCGGATGGCGCAGTACCTCGATCGCAGCGTTAGCAGTAGTGACGACCCAGTGTCCGCCATGCGCCGGGGTCCAGAATACCGGCGGGGCGGTTTCTTTTAGCTTCCAGTATGCGCCGTGTGGATCGGTTTGNAGCAACGGGTCCTTGAAATAATCGAATTCAAAGACCGGTTCGCGCACCGTTTCTGTGGCTTCTTGTGACATCGACTCGATCCTCTCCGGTTTGGGCTATTGCAGTTAAGTAAACGGTGGTTTACTTGTAGAGTCAATATGGTTCATGACAATCCCCGACCGCGCCGCGACGCGAAACGGACGCGCTCAGCGATCCTTGAAGCGGCTCAGGAGGCGTTCTCGATCAAGGGATATTCGGAAGCGGGCGTACGAGAGATCACCGCCGCAGCGGGAGTGAACCCGGCTCTGGTGAACCGATATTTCGGCTCCAAGGAACGTCTCTATGAGGCCGCCTTGTCTGCTTTGCTGGACGCTCAACTGATCACCAATATCCCGCGCGAAGAATTTGGCGGGGCGGTGGTTTCGATGCTTACGGCGGACCAGAGAAACAGGCGTAATCCGTTGCCGATGATGATGTTGGCCAGTGCAGATCCGACGGCGCGCGCGATCACAGTCCGCCTGCTTAAGGAAATCTTCTTNGCACCGCTCGCTCATTGGTATGGGGCCGAAAATGGCGCGGGCAAAGCGGCATGCTTTGCCGTGCTTGCCTCAGGTTTGACGGTCTATCACGAAGTTTATCCACTCGCAGCCCTAGGCTCGGAGATGCGCGATAAAACGCGAGATTGGCTGATTGCCTGCTTCCAATCATTGATGGATTGAAGCACAAAATGTAAACAGTTATTGCACTAGGTAAGATATGTAGGCATTATCTCCCCATGGGATGCCTTGAAGGATCAACAGCACTCGTGACTGGCGGCGCTAAGGGAATAGGAGCCGCCACCGAGCGGCAACTGACAGCAAAAGATGCGCATGTCGCCTTCGTCTATCGTGTTGCCGAAAGTGCGGTGGCGACGCTGGCGGCTAAATTTGAGGCATTAGGGCGCACAACCAATCTCGATATTCTGGCAAACAATGCCGGGATCGGGAGTGACGGACAGGACGCAAGCCTCAAGGGCGGGTCGGTTGAACTGTTCGACGCCATGATGGCGGTGAGCGCCAGAGGGCCGTATCTGGTGACCCAAGCAGCACTGCCTCGGTTGCGCGACAATGGGCGTATCGGCAATATAGTTTCCATACCCGGCAAGGTTTCACAGCCCTTTGTGCCCGGGGCCGTGATGATGCTATGCCGTGAAGAGGCTCGGTGGGTAACGGGAAATGTTAACGAAGCGGCCAGGGGGCTGGCAGTCTGATGGCGCAGATGACCGAAAAACTGCGCGCTATCATGGCAATTGATCCCGATCGCACAGAGATCGACTTTGAAGGTAAAGACTATAGCTGGGCGGATATTTCGCGGGTGGTCCGATCCATCGAGGATGCGCTGGATGCGATGGATTTGCCGGCCGAGGCGCGTGTCGGAGTATTGCTGCGCAACCGTCCAGGCCACATTGCCGGAATTCTGGCTGTCCTGTCGACTGATCGCTGCCTTGTGTCGCTGAACCCGATCCTGCCTGATGCCAAGCTTTTTGCTGACATCGAAGGGCTGGGGCTTCCGGCGATCATCTCCGACGAAAGCGATATTGTGCGCCCGGGAATTGATGATGCATTCACCACCGCAGGTAGTGCAGTCATTGCGATTGGGGCTCGGCTTGAAGGTGCGCGCCTGCTGAAAGGATTTGAAACTCCTCGGTGCACAATGCAGACATCCTCCGGAGTTGCAATCGAGATGCTGACCAGCGGGACAACTGGCGCGCCCAAACGGGTTCCCTTGACCCGCGCTTCGTTCGACGCGAGCTTCGCCGGCTTCACCCGGTACGAACGCAACCGTGATTTTGCCGACAAGCCGCAGCTTAGATCGGGTGTTACGATAGTCACCAATCCGCTGACCCATATCGGTGGTATTTACGGCTGCATCGGAGCGCTGGCGGCGGGACGAAAAATTGGTCTTCTGGAGAAATTCACCGTGGACGGCTGGGTCGATGCGATCCGGCGCAACCGGCCAAAGGTAGCCGGTGCGGTGCCATCAGCGGTGCGGATGCTGCTCGAAGCAGATGTCGATCCTGAGGCGTTGTCGAGCCTGTCAGCCATGACCAGCGGCACAGCTCCGCTGCCGCCCGAACTGGTCGATGCCTTTTATGACAAATATGGCATTCCGATACTCGCAAACTACGGAGCCACGGAATTTGCTGGTGCCATTGCCGGGTGGTCGATTGACGACTTCAGGGCATTGTGGAAGGAAAAGCACGGCTCTGTTGGCCGGGTTCATGCGAATATTTCAGCCAGAGTGATCAATGCTGAGAGCTGGACGGAAGTGCCCCCCGGCGAGGAGGGATTGCTCGAAATCAAAGGAGAGCAACTCGGCGGTGCCTATCCGCGGGATGGCGACAATTGGCTGCGCACCACTGATCGCGCGGTGCTCGATAGTGATGGCTTCTTGTATATTCGCGGACGCGCCGACAATGCGATTATTCGCGGTGGATTCAAGGTTCACCCAGATGACGTGGTCAAGGCCCTGCATGATCATCCGGCGATCCGGGAAGCGGCGGTTGTTGGTGTGGCTGACGAACGGCTTGGTGAAGTTCCCGCCGCAGCGATCATCCTGCGTGATGATGCCGCCCAACCGGACGAGGGCGAACTCAAGGAATTCCTCAAGGAACGGCTGATCGCATACCAGGTGCCGGCCCAATTCCGTTTCGTGGAGGATTTTCCGAGAACGCCGTCGATGAAGCCTTCCGCGCCGGGCTTGCGGGCACTGTTCGCCAAGAATGACGAAGCCGCGAGCTGATCATGTCCGACGAATTTACAGGGACGCGGGTGTTGGTCGCCGGGGTAGGGCGCTGCATTGCCAGAGCGCTGCAAGCCTGTGTTGATGCGTTTGGTAGCGCACCGGATATCGCGATCTTCAACGTCGATTCCGGGCCTGAGGAGGCATTCCTCGACGTCGATGATGAGACTTCGCTACTGCCAACACCAACATTGTCATGGCGCTGCGATGGCCGGTCTAGGCCTTTTCCCCGCATATGCAGCAACAGGGCTGGGGCCGGATTCTCACCATCGGCACTAATTCAGTCAAACACCCGCACCGCAAGCTGCCACGTGCTGCACAAAACACCTACCTACCGGGCTGTTGGCGCGCTTGCGCTTTCAAAGACCCTCTCAGCTGAGCTGAGGCCCTTCGGCGTGACAGTGAACACACTTGGCACTGGGGCGATCGCCACCTCGCGATTCAGGGAAGTCTTCTCGAGGATCGCCGAAGCCAATGGTGATTTCTACGAAGAACATATCGCAGGGCGCGTAGCGGAGTGGTCGATCCGCTGTATGGGAACGATTGACGATATGGCAGCAGCAGCTGTTTTCCTTTGGTCCAATCTCACCGGATATATCACAGGCCAGGTGCTGGTGGTCGACGGTGGCAATATCGAATCCTTACAATAATTCATCACAGGAGCACCTTATGAAGATCGACAATTCCATCGCCGCTGTCGTTACGGGCGGAGCGTCAGGCCTCGGCAGAGCCAGTGCAGAGGCGCTGGCTGGCGCAGGCGTAAAGGTCGCCATTTTTGACTTGGACGAAGAAGGCGGCGAAGCAGTTGCCAAGGCCATCGGCGGTGTCTTTTGTAAAGTCGACATAACATCCGAGGACAGCGTGGTCGCGGGCTATGCCAAGGCACGTGAAGCCAACGGGCAGGAGCGCGTCGTGGTCCACTGCGCGATGGTCACCGGACGCGGCAAGACGATTTCGTTCGACAAGGCAACGGGGGGATACAAGCGCAATCCCACCGAGATGATCGCCACTGCCGCCGAAGGGATATTTACCGCCAGCTATCGCATCGCCTCTCATGCCGCGCTGGGCATGGCCACTTCGGAGCCGCTCAACGNAGATGGTGAGCGCGGCTGCATTATCATGACCTCATCTGCGGCATCGCAAGATGGTCAGGTAGGACAGGTCGCCTATGGCGGCGGCAAGGGTGCGGTCAACTCAATGGTCCTGCCAATGGCCCGCGATCTAATGAACCTGGGTATCCGCGTAAATGCNATCCTGCCCGGGACTTTTGCTACCCCGCCGATGCTGGCTGTGAAGGACAAAGCGCCAGCAATCTTTGAAGGGCTGTCGGCTTCGGTTCCGTTCCCCAAGCGACTCGGCAATCCGGCAGAATTTGGCAGTCTCGTACTCGAACTGTCGCGTAACACCTATTTCAACGGACAATGTGTGCGCCTTGATGGTGCGATCCGCATGCCACCTAAGTGAGGAGCCGCCAATGAACCGGCCGCAACAATTTCCTTTCGCCAGGCAAAGTGCCGGGCACGCTCCTTTGCGTAGGCCCGGATCGATCCGGCGGACCACGTCGATTGATTCCGACTGGCCGGATGGCTTTGGTGAAGCGTGGGAAATGGTTGGCCGCGCGCGCGATTTTTTGACGCCATTGGAAGGCAATCCGCGCGAGCTCGCGGTTGGTGGCTTTCAGATACTCACATCTACGCGGCGGGAAATCATGCGGATCGCTCTAAGCCCGGACCATGCCGG
>JGI24723J26617_10003733_pt1 | contig 10862 bp, 8 predicted proteins | sample Cruoilmetagenom6_FD_26617 | JGI IMG/M metagenome (IMG submission 26617) | reverse complement strand
CCACTGGAATTTGTACGCTACACCGCACAAATGAGAGCGGTTTTGCTGTTTTNTATTATCTCAANCCNGCTTTTATAAGATCCTACTAATTGGTAGGCTGCATCTTTTTTTTTACAATAAAATNAAGTAATAGCCAGTCTCACACGAGTGAGGTGGCAGCAAAACCACTGGAATTTGTACGCTACACCGCACAAATGAGAGCGGTTTTGCTATTTTTTATTATCTCAAGCCGGCTTTTATAAGATCCTACTAATTTGTGGATAAAGGGTTTATACATATTGCTTATTTTTTATGTTGAAATGTGTATTTTCGCTAAGACCACCATGCTTTACTTGAATTTACCTCATAAAAAATTCTAATTATGATATTAAAAAAATCGACACTGGTTCTCATGACCTTATGTCTTTCTCAAATGATGTTGGCCCAGCGTGATCCACGTAGTTATCGCATGGGTGTAGATCGCGTAAACGGTTCTGCGGCGTATAATGTCACAGCGTACGGCATTACCGAAGATGAATATAATAGTGCCGATGGCTCGCCTTATTTAGACAAAACTTACGCGCCTGGAACTATTAAAAGTGGTGATAAGGTTACAAAGGCGTTTATGCGCTACAATGTGTTTTTTGAAGAAATCGAAGTTTCTGAAATTCCCAATCCAGAAAATAATAAAAAAACAGGAGCTCTACTCAAGGATGGCAATACACAGGCTGTATTTAACGATAAGACTTTTGTGTATATGATGATGGGGAATGGTGAAAACCAGAAAGGAGTTTATTTTCAGATACTTTCAACAGGGAATCACTTCGATCTTTATATGAAAAGTACTGTAAAGTACCTTCCGCCACAATATGCCTATACGAGTATTGATCATGATATGCCAGGTCGATTTGAAATGAAGCATCAGTACTTTATGGTTTCAAAGCAGAATCGATTTATACCCATTCCTGAAAAACACAAGGATCTATTAAAGATGATTTCTTATAAGCAGGACGAAGTAAAGAACTTCCTAAAAAAAGAGCACATAAAATTGTCAGAACCAGAGGATGTTAAAAAGTTCATGCTCTTTTATAACAAATTACAAGGTTAAGATTTAACTACTTCACTATGATCTCTAACGAAGCCCGCAACAGCGATGGACGTGGCATCCCCCGACCGAGGAACGCGAGGCGGGGATATAACAGACAGCGCGGTAAGTACGCGCAGCGGACTTAGTTGCCCAAAATACTTAAAATATAGATTTCATGATGGTGCTTATACCCTTGAAGACAAGGTATACCGCTAAAATTCCGAGAACAATGCCTATGCCGAAAAAGATATAAAACACATAGGTTTCTTTGTTTAAAAAAGAGAGGGTGAGTACATACGGACTGAGAAATAATAGCGGCAGTGATAGCGCTAGTTTTTTGAGTCCTTTGACAAGTAACTGTTGATTGGTATGTTTACTCATTGGTGTACGCATTTATAGCTGCACGAACGCTACCGTGCGTTTTAAGTAAGAAAGCTGCTTCATCTTCTTTGAGCTGAAGTGCTTCCATGATCATTCTTGTTCCACGATCGACCAACTTATTATTGCTCAATTGCATATCGACCATTTTGTTTCCTTTTACCTTTCCCATCTGAACCATTGCGGCCGTGGAAATCATATTAAGAACGAGTTTTTGCGCCGTTCCTGCTTTCATCCTAGAGCTTCCCGTTACAAACTCAGGGCCCACAACAACAACAATAGGATATGTTGCCGTACGTGCTAAGGGACTTCCTTCGTTGCATGTGATACAGGCGGTTGCGATACCTAATGAATTGCATTTTGCTAGTGCACCAATAACATAAGGTGTGGTGCCGGAAGCGGCGATCCCCACAACAATATCATTGATTCCTATTTGATGATTTTTGAGATCAATCCATCCCTGTTCGGATGAATCTTCGGCAAACTCGACGGCTTTCCGAATGGCGTCATCACCGCCCGCAATAATTCCTACAACCAATCCATGGTCTACGCCAAACGTTGGTGGACACTCACTAGCATCAACAACACCCAGTCTTCCGCTGGTTCCTGCACCAAGATAAAAGAGTCGGCCGCCTTTATTTAAAGCCTTTGAAACTTGTATAGTAACTGCTTCAATTTGTGGTAATGCTTTTTCGACTGCAAATGGCACCTTTTTATCTTCAGAATTTATATTGCGAAGTAATTCGGCAACCGACATCTGTTCTAGATTGTCAAAATTTGAGTCTGATTCTGTTGTTTTGGTGAAGTCCATAGGTTAAATATACAATTTACTGTACAGTATATTCTAGACTGTATTCTTCAGAAATACGAAAATAGCCTAGCGGGAAGTTATCAGGGTCATCTTGATTTACGATATTTCCACGAACGGTGGCGGGTTGTGTTTGAAAGGGTCCGCCGCCTTGATCTGAACCTTGCTGTAATAAAACGAGCATAAAATTATAGAATTGCTTGTCTACGCCGTATTGTTTGAAGAGNAANTCATCTCCAGATTCTATATCCTCATTGGTATAAAAGGCAAAAATTTGATTTCCGTCGAAGAACTCATCAGATGTGGTATCGCGATCGTCATCGTTCTGCTCACTCAATACTTCAATAAAATAATAATTATCAATGCCTGCGGGATCTGTAAAATATATTTTTAGTTCAATATCTTCACCAGAGAAACCTCCATCATCTTTTTGNTCAACGAAATCGAAAGGTACGCTTGAAATCAATCTTTGCGTTGCGCTATAGGTGTCGCCTTGNTAGATAACTTCCAAGGTATAATCTGTCTCTGGTTGCGGTATCAGATCGNTTGTGTATATACCATTCGTGGTAAAAGTAAAAGGAAANGGAGTGCCGTCTTCAGCAATTACAGTTACTTGAGCATCATCTACCGATGGAATAACATTGTCAAAATAACCGGTGGTTGTAGAGAGTTTTACGATAGCACTCGCACTACCATCTTCTAGCACATTTAAACTTGCGTCTATGACGAGCCTTGGAGGGCTTTCATTGAGGTCGACATCGATTACGTCTTCACATGAGACAAGCAGTCCAAAACAAACAAGGAGTAGGAGTAGTTTTTTCATGGCTTAAAATTTAAAATTATATGTAACAGCAGGTATAATTCCGAAGATAGAAAGACGGACCGCTTCATTTTGGTTGGTATCAGAATTTTCACGGAATGAAATTGATGCTGCGTTTTTACGATTGTACACATTGTAAAGGCTAAATACCCATTCACCGTCCAACGTTTTTCTTTTTTCTTGGTTGGAGTAAGTGTTGCGGAAATATCTAAACGATGAAAATGTTGTAGTCGGCTGCTATTTCTTGCTTCGTATACGGGAACTGTGATATCATTATACACATATTGACCGGTTGGATAGGTAGTGGGTTGTCCTGTTTGATAAATTAAATTAGCACCGAAGGACCATTTTTTGCTCCATTCATATTGCGCGGTTATCGAAATATCATGAGTTTTATCCCAAGGCGAATTGTACCATTCACCATTGTTTATACCAATCTCTTCGGAAGTTCGTCCTGGCGTGCGCTGCTCGCTTTTGGATAGCGTATAAGCGATCCACCCTTGAAGCTTTCCGTCGGTCTTTCGCAATAAGGCTTCCATTCCGTAGGCTCGCGCTTCACCGGAAAGTAAAATTTGCTCTACGGCATCATTAGCAATAAGATCGGCATCATCTACATAGTCGAGACGATTTTGAACTGTTTTGTAAAATCCTTCTACTTCAAGCGCATAGTTGTCAAACTTTTTAAAATATCCAGCTGCNACTTGATCACCAATCTGNGGATCTATATATTTTCCGCTTGGTGCATAGATATCAAAAGGGGTAGGCGAGGTTGTATTACTGATAAGATGNACATATTGCGTCATTCTATTGTAACTNGCTTTCAGGGAAGATGTTTCGTTTAATTGATAGGAAACGCCAAGACGCGGCTCTAGATTAGCAAAAGATTTAATGGTTTCACTACGATCAAATGATTCGGTACCAATGGGATCTGCTTTTTGATAGATATCTAAATCCTCATCATATAAAATAGGATTGTTATCGGCATAGATATTTAATTCGTCTTGTCCCAAACGATTGAAGGTAGAGAGTCGTAATCCCGCCTGAACATTCAGTTTGTTTGAAACTTTAATCTCTGCTTCTGCATATACCGCATTTTCAAATGCATATTTATCGATTAGCTTAAACGGATTAATTCCTGAAGTGGCCGTTGTTGGTGTAATATCTCCTGGGTTGAATTTGTAGTAGATACTATTCAAACCATATTTTAATTCAATATCGTTTGAAATATAATTTGTAAAATCATATTTCAGGTTAAAATTACGAATGCCACTATCGAATTGAAATTCCACAAACTTGAGTTCGAGTCCGTAATAGTAGTCTGAATAGATCACCGACAGATTACTAAAAAGTTTGTCGGTGAACAAGTGATTCCAGCGTAGATTAACGGTGGTATTTCCGAAGGTATTCGAAAAACTATCGGCAATATTGAAGACATCTCTTCCGAAGTAACCCGACAGAAACAAACGGTTGTTTTCGTTTATGTTATAGCTAATCTTTGTATTGAGGTCATAAAAAGTAGGCAACATTATCATTGTCAAATAGCGGTAAAAATAAATGCGCATAGCTACTTCTTCCGCCAACCAGGAATGAGGCTTTCTCTTTTTTGATAGGGCCTTCTAAAAGCAACCTACTCGCAACGAGTCCGATACCACCACTGGCTTTAAATTGTTTGGTATTTCCATCTTTTTGGTAAATATCTAAAACGGAAGAAATTCGGCCACCATAGCGTGCTGGAATTCCTCCTTTATAAACGGTAAGATCCTTTATGGCGTCTGGATTAAAAACCGAAAAGAAACCGAAAAGGTGTGAAGAATTATACAGTGTTGCCTCATCTAGTAAGATCAAGTTTTGGTCTGCCGCACCTCCACGAACGTTAAAACCACTGGCACCTTCACCGGCACTTGTAATACCTGGAAGAAGGGTAATGGCTTTAATAACATCTACTTCACCTAAAACCACAGGTATTTTTTTGATCGTACTTGATTTGAGTGTGTTGACACTCATTTGGGGTGTTTTGATATTTAGATTTTCAACATCGGCTTTGATCACAATTTCGTTGAGTTCCTCAGAATCTGTCAGCAGCGACAAATTCTGTGTGATATTGCTACTCAACTTGATATTGAGTTTTTGTGTTTGAAATCCAATACTACTGTAGTAGACTTCATAATCGCCCGATGGCAACGTAATCGAGTAAAATCCGTATTCATTGGTTATGGCTCCTATTTGTAAAGTGGGAATGAGCACGTTTACACCAATCAGTGTTTCACCTGTTTCTTCTTCGGAAACTGTTCCACTTAAGGTGTATTTTTCTTGCGCCAACAAGGTCTGGCTTCCGAAGAGAGTCAGAATAACAAAGGCAAAATATATGTATTTCATAGAAATAAAAAAGCCTTCCGTTTCCGAAGGCTTTTTGTTTAAATTATTTAATCTCAGCGAGGATATCGTTGAACGTCTTACTGGGTCGCATATAGCTTGAAACCACTGCATCTGTTGGTGCGTAATAGCCTTCCATATCTACTGGTTTCCCTTGTACTGCGTTTAATTCCTGTACAATCTTAGCTTCATTAGCGATTAGTTTTGCCGCAATAGGTGCAAAACGTTCTTGCAATGTTGTGTCGTTCGTTTGATTTGCTAAGGCTTCAGCCCAATACATGGTCAAGTAGAAGTGGCTTCCACGGTTGTCCAATTCATGCACTTTTCGTGACGGACCTTTCTTATTTTCTAGTAGTTTTTCTGTAGCATCATCTAAGGCCTCTGAAAGCACGATGGCTTTTGGATTGTTGTAGGTTGATCCAAGGTGTTCTAAAGAAACTGCTAAAGCTAAAAATTCACCAAGTGAATCCCAGCGTAAGTGGTTTTCCTTTAAAAACTGCTGCACATGCTTAGGAGCCGATCCTCCAGCGCCTGTTTCAAACAGCCCACCGCCATTCATAAGAGGTACAATCGATAGCATTTTGGCACTTGTTCCCAATTCGAGAATTGGAAACAGATCGGTAAGGAAATCACGAAGTACATTTCCAGTAACGGAGATAGTATCTTCTCCTTTTCCCACGCGTTCCAATGTGTATTCTGTCGCTTTCTCAGGAGAAAGAATTTTGATGTCTAAGCCATTCGTATCGTGATCTTTTAAATAAAGATTGACTTTTTTAATTAATTCTATGTCGTGTGAACGGTCTTCATCTAACCAAAATACAGTAGGCCAGCCCGTTGCTCTAGCGCGATTAACGGCCAACTTTACCCAATCTTGAATAGGTAAATCTTTTACTTGGCACATACGCCAAATATCTCCAGCTTCTACGGTATGTGTTAATATGGAAGTGCCACTCGCATCAATGACATGAACAGTACCATGGGTTGGAATTTCAAAAGTTTTATCATGTGATCCATATTCTTCGGCTTTTTGAGCCATGAGTCCAACATTTGGAACAGTTCCCATCGTTCTTGGGTCAAAAGCACCGTGTTTCTTGCAAAAATTGATGGTTGCTTCATAAATCGAAGCGTAGCTGCTATCTGGAATTACCGCTTTGGTATCTTGTTGCTTTCCATCGGCATTCCACATTTGGCCTGAAGTTCTAATCATGGCAGGCATGGAGGCATCAATGATGACATCACTAGGGACATGTAAGTTTGTGATTCCGTGGTCACTGTCTACCATCGCAACATCAGCATTTTTTTCGAAGATCAGAGCAATGTCTTGAAGAATTGTTGTTTTTTCTTCGGAAGTTAACTCGTCTAATTTACCAATAAGATCACCAAAACCATTATTTACGTCTACGCCAATTTCTTCGAATATTTTACCGTGCTTTTCGAAAAGTTCAGCAAAATACACCCGTACAGCGTGACCAAAAATGATAGGGTCACTTACTTTCATCATGGTAGCCTTTAAATGCAATGAAAAAAGGACTCCTTGTTCTTTAGCCTCTTGAATTTGTTCTTTCAGAAACGCTAACAAAGCACTTTTGCTCATTATCGAAGCGTCAATGATCTCTCCTTCTAAAACAGGGATTGATTCTTTTAACACGGTCTTGTTTCCTTGAGCATCTTCAAGTACAACCTGTAAAGATCCAGCTTTACTTATGGTCAATGATTTTTCAGTATGTCTAAAATCACCATGATCCATTGTAGCAACATGTGTTTTTGAATCTGGACTCCAAGCACCCATGCGATGTGGGTTCTTCTTGGCGTAATTCTTAACCGCTTTTGGAGCGCGACGGTCACTATTCCCTTCGCGAAGTACTGGGTTTACAGCACTCCCTTTAATTTTATCATATTTGGCTTGAATGGCCTTCTCATTATCGTTTTGAGGCTCATCTGGGTAATTTGGAATGGGATAACCCTTTGCTTGTAGTTCGGTGATGGCAGCAACTAATTGTGGAATGGAAGCACTGACATTTGGAAGCTTAATAATATTTGCTTCAGGTGTTTTAGCGAGTTCACCAAGTTCTGTAAGCGCATCATTAACGCGCTGTTCTTCTGAAAGATATTCTGGGAAATTAGCCAAAATCCTACTAGCCAATGAAATATCCCGCGTTTCCACTTCAATGTGCGAGGGTGCTGTAAAAGCTTTTATAATGGGAAGCAATGATTGGGTAGCTAGTGCAGGTGCTTCGTCTGTTTTTGTATAAATTATTTTGGCTGTTTTTGTCATATTTTAGGTAGATTTTAAGAAGAAATACTAACGATTGCGAAGATAAAGAATTGCGCTGCCACTTAAAAGCTGCAAAAAGAATATATTTCAATTTACGTCATTAATAAAACAATAAAAGCCATAACACTGTATTGCTACATTGTTATGGCTTCTTGTGAAAAATATCGTTACCGATCGATTTTCAAAATCTAAAGCAAGTTTTTTATTTCCTCGCAACCGTGATATATTTCAACAGGTTTTGCTTTTTGAAACGAAATGCACAATAAATTATGCAAGGCTTAAAAAACAAACCTATACCTTGTTTTCTCTAGGAATGACGAATCTGTAAGATTTGTAAACCGTTAAACAACAAAACAAAGTTGATAAAGTTCGTGACGCTATCTGTCTTGGATTATTACGACAAACATTCTAGGAACATCCGACTTATATAATAATTTAAACATATGACAACGAACGTGACTTCAACATCTCAGAGCATTTTACTGTTCTTCGATATTCAAATATAGTACAGGATTTTGAATAAACAAGCTTTTGTATACCGTTAGTTTTTAACGGGTTATAAACTATGCTTGTTAACAATTGTTCATAAAAAAAGCGCTCGATACTCGAGCGCTTTTTATTGATAAGATAAAGATTCTAGTGTCTTTTTTCTTTGATTCTGGCTTTCTTACCAGTAAGACCTCTAAAGTAGTAGATACGTTTTCTACGTACACTACCTCTTTTATTAACTTCAATTTTTTGAAGTGCAGGTAGATTTACTGGGAAAATACGCTCAACACCTACAGTACCAGACATTTTTCTGATCGTAAACGTTTGTGTTAATCCTGTTCCTTTTACCTGAATAACAACACCTCTAAAGAACTGTGTTCTGGTTTTTTCTCCTTCGCGAATTTCATAGTACACAGTGATTGTATCACCGGCTCCAAATTCTGGGAAATCTTTTGTGGTTACAAATTCGTTTTGAACAAATTTAATTAACTCTTCCATTGTAATGAATTGATAAAGTTATAGTTAAACCAACATTCGCGGACCTCGCCAGAGGTTGATTTAAATCGATTGCAAAAATAGTTATTTTCTGCTTAGGTGCAATTTTTTTTTCGTTTTTTATTTGGGCGTTGCTCGGCATAGCCGAGCCAGGCTTTCGGCGTTACATGGTAACTCGCCTCAATCCTTAACGCAAAGCGAATGCACTCCCTTATTTTTGTGACGCAATCCAAGTATCAATCTTTTCCTCTAACAGAGCTAATGGTACGCAACCCGTTTCCAATACTTGATTATGAAAAGCGGCGATCTCAAATTTTGATCCCAAAGAAGCTTCAGCTTTTGCCCGAAGTTCTCTAATTTTTAATTGTCCAATTTTATAGGATAACGCCTGTCCGGGATTTGCCATATAACGTTCAATTTCAGAAATAATACCTGCCTCACTTTCAGCTTCGTTTTCCAAACAATACTGAATCGCTTCTTCACGCGTCCAGCCTTTGGTGTGCATTCCTGTATCCACCACCAATCGTACTGCGCGATGCATCTCTGCACCAAGCATTCCAAAATACTGATATGGATCTGTATACAATCCTAATTCCTTTCCTAATGATTCACTGTAAAGGGCCCAGCCTTCACCATAGCCACTATACCAAAGGGTTTTTCTAAATTCTGGTAACTCAGTACTTTCTTGTGTCAATGATATTTGATAATGATGTCCGGGAATCGCTTCGTGTAGAAATAAGGATTCATCACTATATACATTATATGTAGATGCATTGGGAATTGGTACATAAAAAATACCCGGTCTTGTACCGTCCAACGAACCCGGATTATACTCNGCACTTGCCGAATGTTCTCTAAACGCTTCCGTTCTGCGTACTTCAAAGGGTGTTTTCGGTTTTAGATCGAACAATGTTGAAAGTTGTGGCTTCATGCGTTCATGAATGGCGTTAAAATTGTCAATAATTTCCTGAGGTTCTTTATAGGGCATCATCGCTTTACTTTCTCGTACATGATTAAAAAATGCCTTGATATCACCTTTAAAGCCAACTTGATTCTTTACTTGTTCCATTTCAGAAAGAATTCTTGCTACCTCACGAAGGCCTAATTGATGAATCTCATCTGCAGTCATATTGGTGGTAGTATACAGTTTAATTTGATGTTTGTAAAACGCTTTACCATTGGGTATGTCATCAATACCTGTAGACGTTCTTCCCGCCGCCAAATATTCATTCGCCATAAAATCATGCAAACTTTGATATGCTGGAATGATCTTCGCATTGATCTTTTGAACATATGCGGCTTTTAGTTTTGTTTGTTCTGCTTCGGAAATGTTCGTGGGGAAGTTTTTTATCGGACTGTAAAATAGGTGCTTGTCGAGATCGGGTATGGTCATAGCATCCAATTGCGGGATCACCTTTTTAATGAGTGACTTCGGAAGCACATAGCCTTCCTTTATTCCTTGACGCATATTCGCTTCCGCAGCATGCAGCCACAATACATAACCATCTAAGCGCTTGAGCCAATTTTGATAATCTTCAACAGTTTTAAAAGGTTGTGCTCCAGCGCCACTCGCCATTTGCCCCATCATCAAATTAACAGACCACATTTGGTCAATAGGGAAGTATTCAAAATTTTTAAACGTGAGTGTTTCCAAATTAATATCACATTCCCATGCTAAAATAGCTTTACTCATCTGCTCGCTTTCCGAAAGTTCGCTGTCGGGATACAATTTTAAAGCCTCTTTATATTCCTCATAAAATGCTTTTACTTTGGCTATTTGCATTGTGTCTAAAAAATTTGGAAACTGGTCATTATATCTATTGTCACCAGCAAAAGTGGCGGCTAACGGATTTAAAACCAAACCGTCCTCATAATAGTTGTTAACTAGCTCAGAAAAAGGAATGGCATCGTTGTTATGTATGGTTTGATCATTTTGAGTGTCTTTGACATCATTTTTACATGCTAAAGAAAGAACGAGGATACAGGCTAAGGCGCAAATTTTTTGAATCATTTGATGGGTGTTTTGAAATTAAAAACAATGTATTGTATTCGGGTGTTAAAACTACAGCTTTTTTAAGAAGCATCGACTTGCCTCGACGCCTTGATATTGACCGTAGTTTTCGGTTCTTTCAAAACCGTATTTAGTGTAAAGTGCAAT
>JGI24723J26617_10003726_pt1 | contig 10877 bp, 13 predicted proteins | sample Cruoilmetagenom6_FD_26617 | JGI IMG/M metagenome (IMG submission 26617) | reverse complement strand
AACAACGTATTAACCCAATAAACTTTTACTATGGTAGTTTAACTGCTGAAGAGTTTAATGAGTTATTAAAACATGCTTCCTTAGAAAATCAATCCCTAGATTAAATGTTTATAGATTTACCAGAAAAACGATATTATGCCATTGGCGAAGTAGCCAAAGCATTTGGTGTGAACACTTCTCTCATTCGTTTTTGGGAAAAAGAATTTGATGCTTTAAAGCCTAAAAAGAATGCTAAAGGCAATCGGAAATTCACTCCAGAAGATATTAATAATCTAAAACTTATTTATCATTTAGTAAAAGAAAGAGGTTTTACTTTGGACGGAGCAAAAACACATTTAAAAGAAGAAAAGCAAAAAACATTATCTAATTTCGATATTATTAGTAAATTAGAAGGAATTAGAAATCAATTGACTAAAATAAAAGAACAACTTTAAAACTAACAATTATGAAAAAAGCACTTATTCCATTAATAGTACTAGGCTTAATTGCTTTTGCTATATTTTCTTGGGGAAAGAATTTTAATAACACCGCAGTAAACTTAAAAGAATCTGCAACCAAAACCTGGGGAAATGTGGAGAGTTCTTACCAAAGACGAAATGATCTTATTGGTAATTTAATAAAAACGGTGCAAGGAGCTGCAGATTTTGAAAGAACAACTTTAAGAGAAGTAATAGAAGCACGTGCTAAGGCTACCTCAACAACTATTGATGCTAGTAATTTAACAGCAGATAATATGGCACAATTTCAACAAGCACAAAGTGGCTTAAGTGGTGCATTATCCAAATTATTAGTTTCTGTAGAGCGCTACCCAGAACTTAAAGCAAACCAAAACTTTTTAGAATTACAAAGTCAACTAGAAGGTACAGAAAACAGAATTAATGTTGCAAGAGATCGATTTAATGAGTCTGTAGAACCTTATAATAAGCATATTAAAACATTTCCAAATAGTTTATTAGCTGGATTTTTAAATTTTGCACCTTTAGATTATTACAAATCAGATGCAGGAAGTGAAAATGCTCCTGATGTAGATTTTGATTTCAAATAAAAATCATGCCGGATAGAGTTGAAGAATTTTTAAGCACTATAGAAGAGCAAGAAGTTGTAGAAGCTATTCGTTTAGCAGAAAAAAACACTTCGGGCGAAATACGTGTGCATATAGAAAACACTTTTAAAGACGATATAGAAAATCGTGCTTTAGAAGTGTTTTCTATTTTAAAAATGCATAATACCAAATTGCAAAATGGCGTTTTAATCTATGTTGCCGTTCAAGATAGAGCCTTTGCTATTTATGGCGACAAAGGTATTCATGAAGTGGTTGCAGCAAACTTTTGGAACGATACCAAAACGACTATTGCAAACCATTTTAAATCTGGACATTTTAAACAAGGTTTAGTAGATGGTATCTTACACGCTGGCGAACAATTAAAAAAACATTTCCCTATTAGTGATTCGGATAAAAACGAACTTGCTAACGAAATATCTAAAAGTTAATGCAGAAGCTAAAACACTTATTTTTAATCACCTGTTTCGCATTACTTTCCTTCGGAAATGTTTCTGCACAATTTGATATTCCAGAAATACCAGAATTTCAAACAAGTGTTTATGATTATATGGACATGCTTTCGGCTAACGAAAAAAGCACTTTAGAAAACAAGCTTATTAAATATTCGGATACGACATCTACACAAATTGTTGTTTCTATAATCCCCAGTACAAAAGGAGAGAACATCATGTACCTAGCTACACAATGGGCTCATAAATGGGGTATTGGTGGTAGTAAAGAAAAAGATAATGGTGTTTTTATTTTACTTGCTAGAGACGACAGAAAAATTGCGATCGCAACTGGTTATGGTGTGGAGCATTTACTTACAGACGCGATGTCTCGACGTATTATTGAGCGCGACATTATACCATACTTTAAACAAAACGATTATTACGGCGGCTTAAATAGAGGTGCTGATGCCATATTTGAAGTCCTAATTGGCGAATATCAAGGTTCTCGTCAGTCTAACAACTCTGGAGAGTTCCCAATAGGTTTTGTGGTTCTTCTTTTTATTATATTCATTATCATCCTAATTTCTATTTCTAAAAACAGACGAGGTGGCGGAAATGGCACCGATAATTTTGGAGGAGGTAGCAATACTACCAGAGGCTTATTAGAAGCAATCATATTAAGCAACTCTGGCCGTGGTGGCTACAGAAGTGGTTCTGGAGGCTTTGGCGGCGGTGGTTTTGGAGGAAGTTCTGGTGGCGGATTTGGCGGTGGCTTCGGTGGCGGTGGCTTTGGAGGTGGAGGCGCTTCTGGAGGCTGGTAGTCCTGCGCTAAAGCTTCGGACTATGTCTGTTCNGTGTTCCGTGTTCCGTGTTCCGTGTTCCGTGTTCCGTAAAAATATTTAATTTTTCGATTTAAACCAATTACCAAGAGCACTATCATAATACCAACTATCATCACCAAGACCAATAACCTTATACTCTATTTTAGAATTCTTAGCATACAACTTACTACAGTCTTCTTCTTTAGATTTGCATTTATCTTTAACTAAACTACTTCCTAAAGCTGTAATAATAATTTTTTTCGGATTTAAATGTAGACTGTCTAGGTACCCAGCTAACACTTTAGATTTCTGTTCCGATATTTTAGAGTTCATGGAATCTATTTCCTGTGAATCATGATGTATTCTTAATTCGACAGTATAACCTTTATTCACTAAGCTAATAATCTTTCTTTTTATTTTTTTAGAATCTTTATTAGAAAACCCAGAAGTAGTATGGGTTAAATCAATAGAAAGTTCTTGATATGTATTTAAAAGATCACACTTAATTTCTCTCCATTCTGAAAAGTCATTTTCCCCCATATACCTAATATAGCATTTGTCCTTTTCTATATTTCTAGGCACATCCCTATGTTGAGAAAAACTGTAGCTTGAAATGAATATAATTAAACACGTAATAAATTTATTCATAATAAATTTTTAAAAACTCAAGATAGCAAATAAAAGATTTACCTCTTTATTTTTATTGCTTAGTTATAAAAACGGAAACAGGCTCCACACAAAACATTGTTGCTTTATGTGGAGCCTGAAAAAATTTAATTTGCGTAGTCTTACTTCTTACGCATATACACACTTATTGGAACACCATGAAAATCGAATTTCTCACGTAATTTATTCTCCAAGAATCGTTTATACGGATCTTTTACATATTGTGGTAAGTTACAGAAAAATGCAAATTGCGGTTGTGGCGTTGGCAATTGCATGATGTACTTAATTTTTACAAATTTAGCTTTAAGTGCTGGTGGCGGACGGTTTTCTATAATAGGTAACATCACCTCATTAAGCACACTTGTTTTAATACGTTTGCTTCTGTTTTTGTACACCTCTACAGCAGTTTCAATCGCTTTATAAATACGTTGTTTGTTTAACACCGAAATAAATACAACTGGTACATCTGTAAAAGGTTCCATTTGTTGTTTAATTGCGCGTTCAAACTCTTTCATGGTTCTGTTGTCCTTGTCCTCTACTAAATCCCATTTATTGACTAATACAACAATACCTTTTCGGTTACGTTCTGCTAACCAAAAAATATTTTGTACTTGACCATCAAATCCACGAGTAGCATCTAAAACTACAAGGCAAACATCACAATGTTCTATTGCTCTAACGCTTCGCATTACAGAATAAAATTCTAAATCTTCTTTTACTTTCGATTTTTTTCTAATTCCTGCAGTATCTACAAGATTAAATTCAAAACCAAAACGATTGTATTTCGTATCGATAGAATCTCTAGTTGTTCCAGCTACATCGGTAACAATATATCTATCTTCGCCTATTAAAGCATTAATAAATGAAGATTTTCCTGCATTAGGACGACCAACTACAGCAAAACGAGGAAGCGCTTCAGCTTCTTCTTCTTCTTCTACTTCTTCTACTTCTGGTAAAGCTTTTACAAGATCATCTAGTAAATCACCTGTACCACTACCATTTATACTTGCAACGGTATAATACTCACCAAGACCTAAAGAATAAAATTCTACAGCATCTTCGGCACGTTTACCATTATCGACTTTATTTACTACTAAAAATACAGGTTTTGTTACTTTACGAAGTAATTTAGCAACATCTTCATCCATTCCTGTAACACCAGATTCTACATCAACCATAAAGATAATGGCATCTGCTTCTTCTATAGCTAAAACTACTTGCTTATCGATTTCTGCTTCAAAAACATCATCACTTCCTTTTACATATCCTCCTGTGTCAATTAACGAAAATTCTTTTCCGTTCCAATCACTTTTACCGTAATGCCTGTCTCTAGTTACACCACTAACTGCATCTACAATGGCTTCTCTACGTTGAATTAAACGGTTAAAAAATGTTGATTTTCCAACATTTGGTCTTCCTACAATAGCTACTATATTACTCATATTTTTTGTTTTAATCTGCCTTACATATCCTGTAAGCGGCTGCAAAGGTAGTGTTTAGTTATTGAACTTATCTGTTTTTTTTCAATTCACTGAAAAATCATTTTCCNGCATCTCCTTTTTATCTTTTACTCCTTTATATACTGCTGTTATGGGACTTATAAAATAAATTCAGACTAGATATAAAACCTAATTTACCCTTCGATTTAAAAAGTATAAACGAGTTTACAGAAAAAACGGTACATTAATACCTTAAAAATACGCAAAATGTCTCTAACCAACGAAATAGTCTTAAGACCTCGTTTTAAATTTGAAGTGAAATTGGATAATGAAACGCTTTTAAAACTATTTGAAGAAACTAAAAATACACAGACCGACTTTATTGTATCNCGAATAGATGCTCATGTTTTTATTAAAATACCCAAAGCAAAGCAACACTTTTGGTCGCCACAATTGCATTTAGAAATCAATAAAAACGAAACCAATACTAACAGTACCATTTATGGTTTATTTGGTCCGAACCCAACGGTATGGACGATGTTTATGTTTTCCACTTTATAGTAATAGCATTATTTTTTGGTTTTGGTGTTTGGGCATACACCAATTGGTCTTTAGACACTAATTACTCCTTACAACTAGCAACAACTCTATTCATGGTTGTTATTTGGGTTGCGCTTTATTTTGGCGGAAGTATTGGTAAAAAAACAGGAACAGCTCAAATGCACGAACTGCATACTTTTATGCGTGACACGTTAAGAAGCAAAGGTATTCATGCGATGCATAATTAACTATAATCTAAAAAAGGTATATAAAAAAAGCCNTANTAAAAACTAAGGCTTTTGTATTTGATGTATCNTTTTATTATTCGTTTTCATAAAAACTAACGGTACCACTATCTTCATTAGAAACGACTAACAAATCCTTTTCTGTTGGACTATTCTCTGCCGGAATGATTAAAACACCTTCTGGAGCTTCATCTCCTGCATGGGATAAAATAGATAAAAATGTTGGTGCAGTCGGATTGGTAATATCATAAACCATCACTTGATCTGTACGCTCTAAGCCTACAAAAAGAATATAACGTTCATTGCCAATATTTAAAACCTCTACAGCTTCTGGTTCTGCACCTTTATCATCACTTCTTTTATCTTCATCATTAAATCTATCTGGTGAAAACGCCAATGTTTCTGTAGCGATACTATTTCCACTATCATACACTAAGTTTCCGTTTGCAGACCACACACTAAAAGATCTTGCACCATACGAATAGATAACATCATTATCGCCATCATTATCTATATCTCCCAAAGTATTTGTTGTTTTTAAACGCCCTAGGTTTATTTCNTTTTGGTAATCTTCCGTTAGCGGAAAAACAGTTTCGTCTAAAGTTAAATCGTCTACTCTATCTTCTTCCGAAAAGCCATCATAATCTCTAGAATCTCCTTCATTAGCTGAAATAATATAATCTGTACCATTAATATTTACATTAACAATAGCATCTGGTTGGTACATCCCAAAAACGGGCCAATTTTTTAATGTGGTAAGCCCATCTTTATCACTAACATCTAGTTCATTACCAGCAATGCTATGATCTTTAAATCCGAAAGGATAAATAGCTTCAATAGTTTTAGATATTAAATTTACTTTAGCCATTCCGTTATTTTCTTGTAGGGAAACCCAAGCGGTTTGTGAATCTTCAGAAACGGCAACATATTCTGGTTCTACATCTTGCGCTAAAGTTGCTCCGGGACCAAAAACTCGGAAACCTTGTGCTTCAAGCGTTGCTTGTTGTGTGTTAAAACTTGTAAAATCTAAAGTGGTGGTTGTATTATCTGCTAAATCTATAATACTAATCGTTCCCATAGGATCTACCGTGTAGTCGTCATTTGGTTCTCCTTCATTAGCTGAAATAATTAACTTTCCGTCTTTGGAGAAAGTCACCATATCTGGTAACGCCCCTACATTATACTGATTTAATAAAGANTCATCTGCTGTATTATACACTAAGATTTTTCCTGGATCTTGCTTCACGTTAGCCTCAACAGCTATAGCTAATTTTCCATCTTTAATAGCAACACTATTTGGAGNTCCNTAAACACTTAAATTTATGGGAGCCTCTTGTAAAGGTGCATTTATATCTGAAATATCAAAAACAGATATCTGATTGGATGCTACATTAACCACATATAACTTATTTGTGGCTGCATCAAAAGCGGAAATTTCTGACGCTCCTTCTCCTCCAACATTAATGGTAGATTTGTATTGAAAATTTACCGTAGTGTTTAATGGCGTGTCTCGCGAATTGTTATCATCGTTATCACAACTAGAAAATATTGCAATACATAATACTAATAAAAGGCTGTTTATTTTTTTCATATTTGGTGGGTTTATTTATCCTCCAAATATGCTGCATCCATTTTAAGTTAATGTTAGCTTAATAAAAAGAAACTATTAGCAATGGTTAGTTATTGTAACCAAAACGTTTCAGCTGTCTTTGATTGCTTCTCCAGTTTTTATTCACTTTCACATAAAGCTCTAAATGGATTTGCTTTCCAAAGAATTTTTCTAAATCTTTTCTAGCTTCTACTCCTACTCTTTTTAAAGCAGCGCCTTTATGGCCAATAATAATTCCTTTTTGCGTTTCTCTTTCTACCATAATTACAGAACGAATACGAATGATTTTTTCTTCTTCAAAAAACTCTTCGGTATCTACCTCTACTGCATAAGGAATTTCCTTTTTGTAATGCATTAAGATTTTTTCTCTAATGGTTTCGTTTATAAAAAAACGCTCTGGTTTATCTGTAAGTTGATCTTTTGGATAAAACGGAGGAGATTCTGGAAGTAATTCAATAATTCTATCAAAGACTTCTTTTACATTAAAACCTTCTAAAGCAGAAATAGGAAAAATCTCTCCATTTGGCACTTTTTCTTGCCAAGTTTGTACTTGTTCTTCTAATTGTGCTTGGTCGGATTTATCAATTTTGTTAAGAAGTAATAAAACAGGGATTTTTGAGTTGGTTATTTTATTAAAAAATGCTTCATCTTTTAATTCTTTTTCACCAATTTCTACCATATAGATTAGTACATCTGCATCTTCAAACGCCGACTTTACAAACCCCATCATAGATGCTTGCAACTCGTAAGCTGGTTTTATAATTCCTGGTGTATCGGAAAGGACTACTTGAAAATCTTCCCCATTAACAATCCCTAAAATTCTATGACGCGTAGTTTGCGCTTTAGAAGTAATTATAGATAGTTTTTCGCCTACAAAGGCATTCATTAGTGTCGATTTACCAACGTTTGGGTTTCCAATTATATTTACAAAACCTGCTTTATGTTTCATTTTATTTCCTTTTAATAGTTTACAAAGTTACGACCTTGGTTTGTTTATACCTCTATCATACATCACAATACTTCCTGCAACCGATACATTTAGGCTTAACTGCGATTTAAATTTAATCAAGAAATGGCTTTTTTCTATGGCTTGTTTCGATAATCCATGATCTTCTGCCCCCAATAAATATACACAACGTCTAGGATGATGAAAAGTTTCTAAGTCTACTGCAGAACCATCTAATTCTACACCAACCAACCTAGCTCCTTTTGGGATATTATTATAAAAATCCTCGAAAGTATCATAATGAAAATATGGCATTGCCTTTACCGCATTGTGTGTATCGCAAGCTTGTTTCGCATATCTATTTCCTATTGTAAAAATATAACTCGCTCCTAAATTTTGCGCTGTTCGCCAAAGCACTCCTAAGTTTTCGGGGGTTTTTCCGTTTTGAATTCCGATACCGAAATATTCATTTTCAAAATTATCTACCATTTTACAAAAGTAAAATTTTATGAATAAATTAGAAAATTAACCTTTTAAATTAAAAATATTATTCTCTAATTTTTCTTTCGTACTGGCATATCCAAGATCAAAAATGGCATCCATACTTTTCATACTAAAAGTCCCGAAATTTATTAATTCGTCTGGAGATATCACTAAATCACAATCTGAAAACTTCGATATAGAATGGGATTCTGCCATAATTTTATATGCTCTTTCTAATACGGAATAAGAATGCTTTAGACTATGTGCTTTAATTGGTTTTAGCGGATTTACATATACTCCAATGATGGATTGACATATCTCTTTTAAAGGCTCTGTAGGAAAATTATTTAGAACGCCACCATCAATATAATGGGAGTTTTCAATTTTTACCGGAGTAAAAACACCTGGAAAAGAAGCAGATGCTAATATGGGTTTTATTAATTCACCGTTGCTAAAAATCTTTAATTTACCCGTTTCAATATTAGTCGCTGCAACAAAAAGTCTTTTCTGCAGGCTATTAAAATCATCTATTGGAAAAAAATTCTTAAACTCATCGGCAAGCTTTTCAGTATCTATAAAACCTGGTTTTTTAAAGGTGAATTTACTTGTTTTAAAAATGGGTACCGTTTTAAAAAAATGAAGCATTTCTTCCCAGCCTAAACCTGCAGCATATAAAGAACCAACTATTGCTCCCGCACTTGTTCCAGAAATATGCGTAGGATATATTCCTGCTTCTTCTAATGCTTTAATAGCACCAATATGAGCAACTCCTCGAACGCCGCCACCTGATAAAACTAATCCTATATTCATTTCTATGAGATTTTATTCACTTCCTAATTACTGCATTTATTTCGCTATCATTTGAAAGCTAATGAATCCGCCATCAATCTCTGCTTTGATAAGCTTTCCGTTTTTGTAGTAATAGATATTTTCTTTTCCTTTTGCATTGACTTTCTTATAGGTATGATTTCCTAAAGGTATAATGGTATTTATACTTCCATCTTCTTCCGAAAAACAATAACTAATATTTTCTGGTTCTATAAAGTACATTAAGANTGTACTGTAATTAATGGTTTTATTATAAGATATCGCCTTATCATCATTATGCTGAATACGATAATGATCGTTTAACCACTCTGTTTTAGTTTCTGCATGTGGTTTATTATTTACCGTAATATGCACATCTGCTTTTTCTAATTTGTTGGTATTAAAAATCACATTGTATTTATAATTTACAGTAATGTCTTTTATAAATCTAGTGCTGATATTTGTTGAACTTTGATAATGTGCTTTCGCATCTTTAAAACTTTTAGTAGCATGAAGCTGTCCTACCACTTTCTCTTTTAAAACAATATCAAACTTTAAATGTGTATCGCTTGTATGCAAAACTTGTTCTTGACACGATAATATATGGAATAGAATGAAGCACCAAATCATTTAAGCAACTTTTAAATTAGATCACAAATTACTACATTTAATCTACTAGAAAAAATAACTCTTGCTTAATATTAACAGTTTAAAAAAGAGTTTTTAGATATAAAAAAACAGGCTATATTTAAAATATAGCCTGTTCGTTATCGTATGAATAAAGAATTTAGTTTCCTTTATTATAGTCTTCTAAAAACTTNGCTAATCCGCTATCTGTTAAAGGGTGTTTTAACAATCCTGTAATAGAGGATAAAGGACCTGTCATTACATCTGCTCCAATTTTAGCACAATTAATAACGTGCATCGTGTTACGAATAGATGCTGCTAAGATTTGTGTTTGAAATCCGTAATTATCATAAATAATTCTAATTTCATCTACAAGGTTTAAACCATCTGTAGAGATATCATCTAATCTTCCTAAGAAAGGAGAAACATAAGTTGCTCCAGCTTTAGCGGCCAATAATGCTTGTCCTGCGGAAAACACTAAAGTTACGTTGGTTTTAATTCCTTTATCTGAAAAATACTTACAAGCTTTTACACCATCTGCAATCATAGGAAGTTTTACAACAATCTGAGGATGCAGTGCAGCTAAAGCTTCACCTTCTTTTACCATACCATCAAAATCTGTAGCAATAACTTCTGCCGAAACATCGCCTTCTACTACTTCACAAATCTTTTTGTAGTGGTTTAAAATATTTTCTGCTCCAGTAATTCCTTCTTTAGCCATTAAAGACGGATTGGTTGTTACACCATCTAAAACACCTAAATCTTGTGCTTCTTTAATTTGGTCTAGGTTTGCAGTGTCTATAAAAAATTTCATATCTATTATGTTATACGGTTTGTAAATATTCTAATACTTGTTTGCTTACTTTTTCGCCAGTAAAGCCGAACTTTTCGTCTAATACTTTTGCTGGTGCAGAATAGCCAAAGTGTTCTAAACCAAAAACTTTACCAGAATCCCCAACTAAACCTTCTAAATTTACTGGTAAACCTGCTGTTAAACCAAATAATGGTTTGTTTTTAGGAATCACGCTATTTTGATATTCCTTAGATTGTAATCTAAAAACACCTTCTGAAATTACAGAAGCGATATTCACTTTTAAATTATTCTCTTTCTCTAATATTTCTGCTGCTGCAAATAATGTTGCAACTTCTGATCCATTTGCGATTAAAACCACATCTGGATTTTCTACTTCTTTCACTAAG
>JGI24723J26617_10003721_pt1 | contig 10887 bp, 10 predicted proteins | sample Cruoilmetagenom6_FD_26617 | JGI IMG/M metagenome (IMG submission 26617) | reverse complement strand
TCAAAATCGTCATTAAAAATAACGACTTCATAAATAGTACGTTCACATTTAAAGATAAGGCTATCTCCGGAGTCATTAAGCTTGTGCTTAAGTTCTTTTGCTCTTACATTAACGTTTTGAAATAATGTGGATTTTTGACCATAGATAACAGACGTCATCAATAAGAATACAAGCGTGTATAATAGTCTCATAATAAGTAGGTTTTTTTTGCTTTGGGAAACAATTTTTTTTCACATGGAAAAGACAAATATGTACAATTCCTTATTAAAAACAAAGGTATTCGCTTTATTTTATAGCGCTTTATAATTCAGATATTCTACATTTATTTTTGGTCAACGTGCACCAATCCTCGACATAACGGGGAAAACACAGGTTAAAGAGAGACTATTTTTTAATGCATTTTTTATTTTTACATCAACAAAAATATGTATGAAAAATACTACTAAATAAAGTTGTTTGTCCGAAAAAAGCATACTTACAACTGACTCGAGGTGCTTCAAAATTCTTAAAATCTAACTAAAATTATCAGTTACAAATTGGGATTTAATTAGCTCTAAAAACGCTAAAAAACCTCTCTATAAATTTTGAAGGGTATTTTCGGTGATATAATAAGGTGTTGTATTAAACAAATCGGAATATAACGAATAGAAAAAATCAGGATTTAACATCTGATACTCCATAAATTTAGCTGAATTATAAACTTCCCAAACGGTTAATTCGTTGTGTTTTCCAGAAACACTATTCAGTTCTAATTTATGCTTTAAAATCATTCTATCAGCAACGTCTTTATTTACTAACCTCATTGTTTTACTAGAGCCACTTTCACTATTCACTTTTGTTAACACCCAGTAAAATTTTTGTTTTTTCTCTGTATTTCTTTTAGCACTAGACCCTGTTAAAAGGAACTCAATACTTTTATTTGGCGTTTTTCGTATGACATTTAAACTTTCGTCTAACATCATACCTTTGCCCTCTGCAATGTTTTCCTTTGTAGCTGTTTTAGAATAAGTACCTTCATCAGCATAGTCATATCGCATTAATCCCATGACGATGTTCTTATCCTCCAATNTCNCTTCAATCACAAATTTACCTTCAGGAATATCTGCTAAGGAAATTTGAGATTCAAAACCTTCGACTTTTACCAACTTTTCGTAATCTTCGTTAAAAATCTCAATCTGAAGGATTTTAGTTTCACTACTCAAAATCAAGCTGTCTTTAGCATGATTCAAATCATGCTTTAATGCTTTTGCTTTTGGATTGTTATTTTTGAATAGTATAGAATTCTGACTATAATTAATTAATGTCGAGAATAGAATCAGTAGCGTGCATATATTCTTTGTCATAATAATCACTTTTAAGTTAAAGAGCTTTCTTCAAACAGGATGTACAAAACACAAATGTTCTTCTAATTAAGAGCTAAGTTATAGCCTTAAAACCAAACGNTTATATATTTAAGATATGATGCATTTTTCTTAGACCATACACTTTCATCTTCGTTATAAAGCAAAAAAACAGGATTTAATTATCCCTAATTATTGGTGTGTTAATTTGTAATTATATTAAATTAGCCTATGCGAAAAATTTTATTTGGTGTTGTTATAACATTAATTGTTCTATTGACCTTTAAGTATTGTGAAGACAAGAAAGAAGATAAAATTGTCATTGAAGCACATAGTGCTTTAATTCAAGAACAGATTAAAAATGTTGGGAAATTAGTCGTTACTGAAGGCCATTTTTCAGAGGTCTTNAGTTACAAAAATTCTAAAGCAGTTTTTGGAGATTTAATGTCTGCAGAAAAGAAAGCATTAGTTGTGGTTAATGCCGATGTAACCATAGCTTATGATTTAAGCAAAATAGAATATCATATTGATGAAACAACTAAAACACTACAGATTATAAGCATTCCTAAAGAGGAAATAAAAATTAATCCCGATTTTGAATATTACGATGTACAGGCTGATTTTTTAAATCAGTTTGATGCCAAAGATTATAATACCATTAAGAATACAGTTAAAGAATCATTAATGAAAAAAATTGAGGCTTCTGAATTAAAATCTAATGCTCAGAATAGATTAATTAGCGAGCTTTCAAAGTTCTTTATTCTCACTAATTCTTTGGGATGGACCTTACAATANAATGAAAATCCTATAGAAGACTTAAATCAATTTCAAAACTTAGAAAAGATTTTAGCAGACTAGCTCTTAACCCAACTTTCGTTGTAAACTACCTATACCTCCGCCATTAATAGCATCAACTCCTTTAGATTTTAATAGACTCGCGGCACTNCCAGAACGCATACCACTGGCACAGTANGCAATCACAGGTTTGTTTAACTTTTTAACTTCATTAAGTCTATTACCCAATTCCTGTACAGGAATATGTAAAGCATTTTTAATATGACCACCTTGGTACTCACTATGAGTTCGCACATCTAAAATAACAGCGCCTTTTTCAATATAGTCTGCAACGTTATTCGTCGATTTTCCAAATAGAGCATTTAATAATCCCATAATTTTAATTTTGAGCAAAATTCTAAATAATACGAAGAACATTGCGTAACCAAAGTTACATTATAATTATTAATACATTAAAATCTTCTTATTTTAGTACTTTGCATACACATGAGACAAGAAACGCGTCAACAAGAAATTTTAAGAGTTGCAGCCAAACTTTTTAAAGAAAAAGGTTATAGTGCTGTCACTATGCGAGATTTAGCCAAAGCCATTGGTATAAAAGCAGCAAGCCTGTATAATCATATAAACTCCAAACAAGACATCCTAAATAAAATTATAATTTCATTAGCTGAAGAATTTACAGAAGGGATGACATCCATTCAATCTTCTGATGCTAGTTGTATTGAAAAACTCAAAAAAATTATAGAGCTACATGTGCGTATTTCTAGCCAAAATATTTACGGTATGGCATCGCTTAATAACGATTGGATGCACTTAGAAGACAAACTTAATTATTACCAAAAATTAAGAATTGATTACGAAAATGATTTTAGGGCAATTCTAAAAGAAGGAATAGCATCTGGCGAAATCGTAGACACCAAACCAGACGTAATGATGTTTTCTATTTTAACAACCTTACGCTCTCTCTATATCTGGATACCTAAAAAAGAAGACATCAACCCTGAAGAATTATCTCATACCCTAAATCAAATACTGATAAAAGGCATTAACAAATAGTTTAGAATATATTTTATAACTTTGCTGAACAAACTAACAAGTGTTAGTTAAATGTTTAAGAAAAACATATGGCAGATTTTCACATCTTAAAAGTTGCAGACATTTATAAGGAGACAGAAGACACTTCTGTAATTACTTTTGAAGTACCCTCAGAATTAAAAAAAGAGTTTCAATTTAGGCAAGGTCAGCATTTAACCTTAAAAGCAGACATTAACGGAGAAGACGTACGTCGTTCGTATTCGCTTTGTTCAAGTCCATTAGATGGTCAATGGAAAGTCGCTGTAAAGTTAATTCCTGGCGGAAAGTTTTCTACCTATATAAACGACGAATTAAAACGTGGTGACCAGTTAGAAGTAATGTCGCCAAGCGGAACCTTTGGTGTAGACGTCAATGCTACAAAAGCTAAAAACTATCTTTTTTTTGCAGCAGGTAGCGGAATCACACCTGTACTGTCCATGGTAAAAGCGCATTTAGAAGCNGAACCAAATTCAACATGTAAANTATTTTATGTCAATAAGACCGCAAAATCNATTATCTTTAAAGAAGAACTAGAGCAGCTTAGAAATAAATATTTTGGGCGGTTCGAAATCTATTACTTCTTAACCAAAGAACGTAGAGATATAGAACTGTTTAATGGAAGATTCGATGACGAAAAGATGCGAATTTTAACGCAAACGTTTATCGATATTCCAGATACTAGCGAAGTCTTTTTNTGTGGTCCAGAAAAAATGGTGAATTATGTTAGTACNTACCTCATTAATGCCGGATTACCAAAAGAACTCGTGCATTTTGAATTGTTTGTCACCGGACTTTCAGATGAAGATATAAAACGAGCAGAACGCTTAGCGCAACAAAATGTAGAAGGAATAGAGGTCACTATTGTTGATGGAGGAAAAGAATTTGCTTTCACCATGACCAAAGAATATGATAATATTTTAGACGCAGCCTTAGGTGCAGGAGCCGATTTACCTTTTGCATGTAAAGGTGGTGTTTGCAGTACTTGTAAATGTGAAGTTATTGAAGGGTCTGTTGAAATGAAAATTAACTATGCCTTAGACGACAAAGAGGTCTCTCAAAATTTGGTATTAAGCTGTCAAGCCGTGCCAACATCTGAGAAAGTAGTGGTCGACTTTGATGTGTAAAATTCCTGCGAAGACAGGAATCTTATAAAGCAAATTCCTTAACGCACCAACAGCAAAAGGCCAACGGCCACAGCTAATAAAAAATAAAGTTCAACGAGCTAAAGGCCAAAAGCCAATAGCTAATAGCCATAAAGATGAGTGAAGAACAAATAAAAAATCTAGAAAAACAGTTCGAAGAACGTATCGCAAGAGACGAGAAAATCGAACCTAAAGATTGGATGCCTGAAAAATATCGCAAGACGCATATTAGACAAATGTCGCAACATGCGCATTCCGAAATTATAGGGATGCTTCCCGAAGGCAATTGGATCACAAGAGCACCTTCGTTAAGACGAAAAGTAGCGTTATTAGCTAAAGTTCAAGATGAAGCAGGTCATGGCTTGTACCTCTACTCTGCTTGCGAAACTTTAGGAGTTTCTCGCGATGAGTTATATGAGCAATTGCATTCNGGAAAAGCAAAATATTCGTCCATATTCAATTACCCAACCATTACTTGGGCAGATATGGGAGCCATTGGTTGGTTGGTAGATGGTGCAGCCATTATTAATCAAGTACCACTTTGTAATACCTCATACGGCCCATACGCACGTGCCATGATTCGTGTGTGTAAAGAAGAAAGTTTTCATCAGCGACAAGGCTTCGAGATTATGATGAAACTAGCAAATGGAACACCAGAGCAAAAGGATATGGCACAAGATGCTTTAAACCGCTGGTGGTGGCCAAGCTTAATGATGTTAGGCCCAACAGATGCAGAATCTATTCATACAGAGCAATCGATGAAATGGAAATTAAAACGAAAATCTAATGACGATTTACGTCAGCAATTTATAGATCAAACCGTTCCTCAAGCAGAATTAATTGGACTTACCATTCCAGATCCCGATTTAAAATGGAACGAGGAACGCCAAAGCTATGATTTCGGAGAGATTAATTGGGATGAATTTTGGCAAGTTGTCAAAGGTCATGGACCAATGAATAAAGAACGAATGAAAGCTAGAGTAAACGCATGGGAAGAAGGAGAATGGGTTCGTGATGCTGCAATGGCTTACGCTGAAAAGAAACAAGCAAGAAAACAAAAACAAGCAATTTAATTAACCTCGGTACTCATACGAGTATTGTCCTCTTGAGGGGACTTTAGGGGTGTTTTTAATAGATAAATTCAATTTCATAATGAGTAAAAACTGGCCACTTTGGGAAATCTTCGTTAGAAGTAAAAATGGATTAGAGCATCGTCATTTCGGAAGCCTTCATGCTGCAGATGCAGAAATGGCTTTAGAAAATGCAAGAGATGTCTACACTAGACGAAACGAAGGTGTAAGTATTTGGGTTGTAGAATCTAAAAATATTACAGCATCAAATCCAGAACACAATGGTGAACTATTTGAGCCTGCTCAAGACAAGGTGTATCGTCATCCAACATTTTACGATTTGCCAGACGAGGTGAAACATATGTAATTAGAGCTGTGCTCTAATTACAATTCCCACGAAAGTGGGAAACTAAAAAACGTTTAATTAATAGATACCCACTTTCGTGGGCACTGAAGATGAAAAACGAAAACTTATACAACTANATACTTGGCATAGCAGACAATAGCCTAATNCTCGGTCAAAGACTAGGAGAATTAACAGGTCATGGNCCAAGNNTAGAAACAGATATCGCCTGTACTAATATCTCATTNGATTTATTTGGTCAAGTGCGAAGCTATTTTCAATATGCAGCAAAAATAGCAGGTGACGATAGAACAGAAGATGATATTGCTATGCTTCGAAAAGAGCGCGATTATAAAAATGTACTATTGGTAGAACAACCAAACACAAACTTTGCCTACACTATGGCGCGTCAGTTTTTATTCGATGTGTACCATTTAGCATTTCTTAGCGAATTACAAAAAAGTACCGATTTAACATTGTCTGCAATTGCTAATAAATGTATTAAAGAAGTCAGTTATCACGAACGTTTTTCTTCAGATTGGATAAAGCGTTTAGGTGACGGTACAGAAGAAAGCAAAGTAAAAATGCAAGAAGCTATTGATGGTTTATGGACGTACACTGATGAATTATTTCATCAAACAGANGCCGATAAAGCTATGGTTNCTGAAGNAATCGGTGTGGATNTTACNAAACTAAAAGACGCTTATTATGCTANAGTGAATGAAATTTTAGAAGAAGCAACGCTTNAAACACCAGAATCAAAATGGTTCCAAAAAGGTGGAAAAGAAGGTATTCATACAGAACATATGGGCTATTTATTAGCAGAGCTTCAGTATATGCAACGCGCCTACCCTAATATGGAATGGTAACAAATTAATTCCTGAGAAGGCAGATAAACCTTTAGGTTCAGCGAAGCTAATCTCATAAATTAATACAAAATGTCACTTCGAGTGATTCNNATTTTTCATTAGAATCGTATNGAGAAGAAATAAAACAAGATTCCCGTTTTNACGGNAAATGAATATGACAACAACAGAACAAAATATAGACGAAATCTTAATTCCAATTCTGGAAAAAGTTTCAGATCCCGAGATCCCAGTATTATCCATAATGGATATGGGCGTGGTGCGTTCTGCGGTTGTAAAAAATAATATCGTTAATGTTAAAATCACACCAACCTACAGTGGTTGTCCTGCAATGGATGTGATTGGTGATGATATAAAATTAGCATTAAAACAAGCCGGATACGAATCTAAAATAGAATTGATTTTACATCCTGCATGGACAACCGATTGGATTACACCAAGAGGTAGAAAAGCATTGGAAGATTACGGAATTGCAGCACCTTTAGATGCAGAAGCAGATAAAGATGTATTGCTTAATGGAAAGCGTATTGTTAAGTGTACCAATTGTGGTTCTACCAATACAAGACTAGTAAGTCAGTTTGGTTCCACAGCTTGTAAAGCACAATTTCAGTGTGACGATTGCCAAGAACCTTTTGATTATTTCAAATGTTTAAAGTAAGAAACAGACCTGTCAGGTTTTAAAAACCTGACAGGTCTAAAAAAATAAAANATGAGCAAAAGCATACAACTTAAAGTTGAAAACAAAGTAGCGTACATCACGTTCAATAGACCNGAAGTATTTAATAGTTTCAATCGTGAAATGGCATTTAGTTTACAAGAAACTTTGGATGCTTGCGAAGCAAATAAAGATGTTAGAGCTATTGTCTTAACCGGAAACGGAAAAGCATTTTGTGCTGGTCAAGATTTAAAAGAAGTTACAGATCCTGATTTAAATCCGGGATTCAAAAAAATACTAGAAGAACATTATAACCCAATCATCACCAGAATACGTTCCATTAAAAAACCAATTATTGGTGCAATTAACGGAGTGGCTGCTGGTGCTGGTGCAAATATCGCTTTGGCTTGCGATATAGTAGTTGCTCACGAAAGAGTAAGCTTCATTCAAGCCTTTAGTCTAATAGGTTTAGTGCCAGATAGTGCAGGAACGTACTTTTTACCAAGACTAATCGGTTTTCAAAAAGCACTAGCATTAGCTATGCTAGGTGATAAAATTGGAGCTGAAGAAGCTGAAAAAATGGGCATGATTTACAAATGTGTCTCAACGGAAGAATTTGACGAAACGATTAATAAACTAGCTTTAAAACTAGCAAATATGCCAACTAAAGCATTAGGTATGATTAAAGAATTGTTCAATACATCCATGACTAACGATTTAGAATCGCAATTAGCTTTAGAATCTAAATTACAAATAGAAGCCGCACAAAGTGAGGATTACAAAGAAGGAGTTGCTGCGTTTATAGAAAAAAGAAAACCGAACTTTAAAGGGAATTAAAATTAGGCATCCGAATATTGTCCCCTTGAGGGGACCTTAGGGGTGTTAAAATAAAAAGTGAAAAACAAAATTATTCCATACAATCCAAAACTTAAAGAATACGCAAGAGAGCTAAGAAAAAATAGCACACTTGCAGAGGTTTTAATGTGGAAAGCTATTAAAAATCAAGCGCTAGATGTTCAGTTTCATAGACAAGTTCCGATGCTAAATTATATAGTAGATTTTTATTGTCACGAGCTTATGTTAGCTATTGAAATTGATGGTGATTCACACGGTTTCAGATATTTTGAAGATAANAATAGACAGTGTGAACTTGAAAAATTAGGTGTCGAGTTTATCAGATTCTCTGATTCGGATGTAAAAAATAATATGTTTAGTGTTTCTATGACTTTAGAAGAAAAAATTAAATCTTTAAAAACACCCCTCAAGTCCCCTCAAGGGGACAATCCATGCGATTTAAAACAAACCCTCATACAAACCCACAACCGAATAAAACCCTTTATTCATAAAACGCCTGTGTTAACATCGCAGTTATTGAATGAAAAAGCAGGGTGTAACCTGTTTTTTAAGTGTGAGAATTTCCAGAAAATGGGAGCCTTTAAAATGCGAGGTGCTGCAAACGCTATTCTATCACTTTCAGAAGAAGAAAAACAACGAGGCGTAGTGACACATTCGTCTGGTAATTTTGCGCAAGCGGTGTCGTTGGCAGCACAGAAATTAGGTGTTAAAGCTTATATTGTAATGCCAGAAAATGCACCTCAAGTTAAAAAAGATGGCGTTAAAACGTATGAAGGAGAAATCATAGAATGCGAATCGACACCTCAAGCAAGAGAAGCAACTGCCAATAGCATAAAAGAAGAAAAAGGTGCGACATTTTTACATCCATCAAATCAAGATGAGGTGATTTACGGAAATAGTACAGCTGCAATGGAGTTGTTAGAAAAACAACCCAATTTAGATGTCATTGTAACACCAGTTGGTGGCGGAGGATTAATTGCAGGCACAGCGCTGGCAGCACACTATTTTTCAAAGAACTGTAAAGTGATTGGAGGAGAACCTAAAAATGCGGATGATGCGTTTCGATCTAAACAATCAGGAAAAATTGAATATAACAGCGCGGTAAATACAATTGCCGATGGCCTAAGAACACATTTAGGAGAACGTAATTTTCCGATTATTCAAACGTATGTGGATAAGATTATTTGTGTTGAAGAGGTTGAAATTATTGAAGCAATGCAGTTGATTTGGGAACGCATGAAAATTATTATAGAACCATCAAGTGCTGTAGCTTTAGCTGCAGTGTTAAAACATAAAGAAGAATTTGCAACTAAAAACGTCGGCATTATATTATCTGGCGGTAATGTAGATGTGAGAAATTTACCGTTTTGATTAACGATTGTCCCCTTGAGGGGACCTTAGGGGTGTTTAGACATTTTAGAATAAATATTAAAAGAAAACGATGAATTAATTTCAATTTTTGTTGTTAGTATTAAAACAGCTTCAAACAAGTTGAAATCATAAAATATAGATGGAATATCAGGTATGAGTGAAAATCAAAAATCAGAAATTGTTAATCCACAATCTCAAATCAATAGAGTTGGAATAATAGGATCAGGAACCATGGGAAGCGGCATTGCGCAAGTTGCAGCAACTTCAGGGTGTAAAGTGAAGTTATACGATACCAATCAAGTGGCTTTAGATAAAGCAAAAGCCTCACTAGAAAAAATATTAAATCGCTTAATTGAAAAAGGAAGAATTGATACGTCTGAAAAAGATAGAATTCAGTCAAACATCGCTTACGTCAACAACCTAAAAGATTTAGCCGATTCAAACCTGACTATTGAAGCTATTATTGAAAATCTTGACATCAAGAAAAAAGTGTTTTCAGAATTAGAAAACTATGTGGCTGAGGATTGCATTATAGCATCAAACACATCAAGTTTATCTATAGCATCAATCGCTGCATCGCTGAATAAACCAGAACGTTGTGTAGGGATTCACTTTTTTAATCCAGCACCTTTAATGAAGTTGGTTGAGGTTATTCCTGCTATTCAAACTTCAACTGAAGTTCTTGAAAAAGCCATACAAACCATTAAAGATTGGAAGAAAGTAGTCGCAGTTGCCAAAGACACACCAGGATTTATAGTAAACAGAGTGGCAAGACCATTTTATGGTGAAGCATTACGTATTTATGAAGAAGGATTAGCAGACTTTGCGACCATAGATCATAGTTTAAAGTCTTTAGGTGATTTCAGAATGGGGCCATTTGAGCTTATGGATTTCATAGGAAATGATGTTAATTATACCGTAACCGAAACGGTATTTACTGCCTTTTATTTCGATCCAAGATATAAGCCGTCATTCACTCAAAAACGGTTTGCAGAAGCAGGGTATTTAGGACGTAAATCAGGAAAAGGTTATTATGATTACGATCAAAATGGGAAAATCATTAACACAAATCATACAAATGCAAGGACTTTTGAAACCTATGAAGAAGAAGAGACTTTAAAAAATCAAATTTTTGATCGTGTCTTAGTCATGCTTATCAACGAAGCCGCAGATGCCTTCTTTTTAAACATTGCATCAGCTGAAGATATAGATAATGCCATGACCAAAGGGGTTAATTATCCAAAGGGATTATTGGCTTGGGCAGACGAAAAAGGGATAGATTGGTGTGTCAGTAAAATGGATGAATTGTATAACGAATATCACGAAGATAGATACCGTTGTAGTCCGTTGTTGCGTAAAATGAGCAAATCAGGTAT
>JGI24723J26617_10003720_pt1 | contig 10888 bp, 7 predicted proteins | sample Cruoilmetagenom6_FD_26617 | JGI IMG/M metagenome (IMG submission 26617) | reverse complement strand
TTTTTACCAACGGACGCTCCGACCATGGAGCGGGTAATAACCACATACGGCGCGCCATTAATTGAGATTTCTAATCGGCGCGTAGACGGGTCCAAAACATCAAATAAGCTACGCCCAAGTGCCATAATATTAGTATGGTTTTTTGTGGTTACGCTTAGCCTGTGCCCCTCCGTTCTATACTCATGCCCCAAAAGCGCAATATTAGCGTCTGTCAACAATTCGTGGATGAGGATGAGAGTATCTTGCTCTTGAGTTTTTATACTATTACTAGAGAGCGCATGTACTGGAGACACTGAAGTTACAGAAGCTGAAAGCCCAATAAATATAGCGGTAATAAGCGCATACCTCGTGAGGTATGCGCGATAATTACTATCCTTCAATATCATATCTTTACCTAGAGATGACGGCAATTGACGCAGCAGATAATGCCATTTGACTTAAGATAGACGTGATATCTTTTATCAGCATCATGCTATTAAACGGTGTCATGTTCTTCGGAACAAAAATAGTTGTGCCAGGTGTGATAACAAGCTCTTTCTTCTTCCAGAACGATTTTGTAACACGCTGCGCTTCACCATTAGGCTGCACTATATAGATACTATCTTCGTCTGCAGTTTGCGTAATGCCGCCAGCTTCACGGATATAGTCCTTAACCGTTTTATTGGGATCGTAGTGCAATGACGTCGCATTCAATACATCCCCTGACATGATCACATAACTCGGTGTACTTGGTATATACAGCAGATCACCAGGTTCTAAATACGTGTCTTCCTCAGGGCGCGCTGCCAAAACATCAGGGTCTGTTTCAATCACCATTCTGCCAAGAGTATCATCCGCATCTAATGTAGACATGGCTAACGCCACCACATCTGCACCCATCACCATATCTCTGTGCTTTAAAGAGGCAAACAAAAGCGCATCCTTCATTTCGTTCGCTGCTCGTCGTAAATTACGAGATTCACGCTCTCTTAAACTCACTCGTGTAAAAATTGAGCCAAATGGATAGGCCTCACGGGTCAACCCACCAGCACGTTCAATAACGTCTGTGAGTTTTTCACCGCGGCGAATAGCATAGGTACCAGGACGGTTTACTTCACCGCTGATACTTACCGTACCAATTTCAAGCTTCTCATCACTAGAGTAGAAGGTATAGCGAGAACCAGACTGCACATGAACTGTGCTCATATTAGTCTGAGTAAAGTCATGACTGACGCGTACAATTCTAAGGTCTGTACCGCCTGCTACAGAGCTCTCTTCCACGTGTCTTAAGTCCACGTTACGAGACAACCCCCCACTATAAGCGACAAGTTCTTTTAAACTTACGTCGCCAGTTACAGGAAACAGACCACTAGCACGAATAGACCCTTGCACAGCAAGCGCATGTTCTAAAACAAACGGCAGCAGGCCGTCGGTCTCTTCAAATATTGCTGGGCAAGCCATCTCAGGTGTGGCGATCACAGATTCTGCACCCACCAAGCTTCGGACATGATCAAATCGACCACTTGGTTGGTTTTTCCTAAGTTCAACAAGAGAACGACAGCCTCCGCCACCACCGTAGAGAGCAGCCTTAACTTGCGGGCTACTTAAAAAATCCATATGAGCACGAGAAAATACAATAAACGAATCTTCATCACGCAGGTTTACATCTTCTGCTTTTGCAAGAATGGTTTTTAGATTGATCGGCTTAAAGTAAAAGCGACCATTGGGCTCGTCTTTTGTGCGCAGCACCGCAAAATAAGGATAAAATTCATCCCCTAGCATCTCGCCGTCTTTGATAAGTGAACTTACTGTTGGGCGGTCTTCCAAAATAAATGATTGAGGAGACCGTACATTACCTGCCGCCCTCACACCACGTTCTGGTTTCCAGCTATCATAATAAACGGTAACCAGATCATTAATCTGAACGATAGCTTTATCACTTCTGATTATTCCAAGCTTTGTACGACCTTCCTCATCAATATAGTTACGACGATATAGGTTACCGTTTTTACGTAGTAGGCCACCACTTATTGAGATAAAATCATCTAATCCTATCGTATCGCTCTCAGAAATTTCAAAAATACCTGGGTGCAAGACCCTGCCCTGAATAGCAACTGTGTTCCCAATAGGCGGCACAACAATACGCGCACCATCTATGATACTAAGATCAACCTCACCGCCAAAAATCAGATCATAAAAATCAACAATACGGCTCTTACCATTTGTAATGACTTTAATGTTTCTAAGCGACCCTGATTTACGAATGCCGCCAGCGCGCGCAATCACCGTTAAAAGGTCAGCACTACTATCCACGACCACTGTTCCAGGCCTGTTAACCTCACCGAAAAGCTGAACGGTAAAGCGCCGCAAGCCTCCCATAGATAAATAGAGCTCAGTACCAACAAGGGCAGATTCAATTTGCTCACTTAAAGATGTACGTACGGTACCAAAAGTTTTGCCCGCCACATTCATCGGGTTTAGTCCTGGCACTAAAAGCTTGCCCTCGCGGTCAACTTTTACAACATAACTTTGTGGATTAGCGCCCACTAAACTTACTGAAAACTCGTCGCCAACTCCGATAACATAATCAGGTGACATTTCACCAAGATAGGAACCGGACACAGTGGATAGGTTAGCAAACATATCATGACCATAATGCTGCAAGAGCTGCTGATCTAACTGATCAATCATATCCTCATTACCAGCTGAGCCACCTCTTACATAGGCTTGGCGACCTTCTGATACGGCATCGACCAATTGTTGGCGTAAAGCTGCTTGACCTGCGCGGTTTTGATAGGCCAACTCGATGGCACTAAACTGCTTTAAAACGGGAGCTGCACGACCAATAACTGGAGCCGTTTTCTGCTCAATTGCTTGTGCATTATCACGAGATTTATCAGTGGTGGAGGCGCCAGCGTCAACGGTGCCTGCCTTTTGCCCTGCAATCTTCTTAAGAATATCCTGCGCAGAATCTTGCGCATTTACTGCACTAGCCGCGTTTATAATGATTGTTAACCCACAAATTGCAGCTACTGTGATTTTGGTCAATGACTTGAAAATTGACATGGTGACGCGATCCCTCCTAAGGGTAAAATATTCTATTTGAGCGTGAAGATACCACAAGTGCCTTATCCTGCAAGGGAATTATGGCTCCTTCGTGACATTGATTATATCTGGATGAACCCACCAATCAGCGTGATGCTTACTAAGCACAAGCGCCGCCTTGTCTCTTGCCTCACTACTTTGAAAAAGCGCTAAGCAGGTCGCACCGCTTCCACTCATCCGCACTAACTTAACGTCCGCCAGAGTGTTCATCAATGATAGTACCCGTGTGATTTCGCCAGAAAGCTTGACGGCTGATCTCTCTAAGCTGTTTTTCGTGCTTTGCAATGCAGATAACGAAACAGGTATATTTTTAAGTGACGCATCAAACTCACAAACATCCATACGGTACCTTTTAAATACAGCAGGCGTTGAAAGCCCAACCATAGGGTTCACGAGTAATATATAGATAGGAACATCAAGATCAACGGAGGTAACCACTTCCCCCACGCCCGTCACCCAAAGTGGATGATTGTATAGACAGGCTGGAACATCCGCACCCAGTTGTACGGCAATTTTTTCCAGTCGATTTTTCGACCAGTTGAGCCCCCATAATTCGTTNAGCGCTAGCAAGGTTGCCGCAGCATCAGCTGAACCACCACCGATACCCGCAGCAATTGGTAGGTTTTTCTCCAACGTTATTAAAGCGCCCTGCTCAATACCAGCTTTACTACGCAGCAAGCCAGCCGCTGTTAAGATAATGTTATCACTTTGAACCCCTGCATCACTTAAATCCGCGGCGAATGGCCCGGATAAGGAAAGGGAGAGTCCCTCATTAGGAGCAACTGTGATCTGGTCGCCATTTTTGGTCCTGACAAACAAACTTTCAAGCTGATGATAACCATCAGTGCGGCGTCCAGTGATATGTAGGCATAGATTAACCTTTGCAGGGGCTGTTTTAGTGATGCATGTTGTCATTTCATCCATCACTTTCACTGTGCTTTTTGGGCGAAGCCCAGCCCAAACTCAAGTTTATCTTTTAGACGCTTCAGGTCGTCTTTACTGCTGAGTAAAGTCAAAGCATGTTGCCACTGGAACCGCGCCTCACGTCGGCGACCAACCGCCCAGTAAACATCCCCTAAATGATCGTTAATAGTTGAATTATCTGGTGAAAGGCGAACAGCTTTCTCTAGTGATATCAGAGCATTAACTGTGTCACCTGTGCGGTACTGCAACCAACCTAAACTATCTATTACAGAGCCATTTTCAGGCTCTTTTTCGGCGGCTATTTGAATGAATCCTAGCGCTTCTTCAAGCTTCTCATCACGAATGAGTAAGCTATAGCCTAAGTAGTTCAACACCATGGCGTTGTCGGGGTTTAGGTCTTTAGCGGTGTATAAATCCATCTTAGCCTTCTCCCAATCGCCAAGCTCTTCATAGCAGGCCCCGCGCGAAAAATACTCCTGCCAAATACGGTCATTTTTTCGGCTGAAGCTTGTGATGATCCTGTCATAATACGGTATCGCATCTTCGCATCGTCCTGCCTCGCGGTAGATCTCTGCGATAGATGTCAAAAGCACACGGTTATTGGGTGATGACTTAAGCTCATTGATCATTAGGTCAGCCGCTTTGGTGTAGGCCTTTGTTTGCAGTAAAGCGCTCACATTGCGCATCACGGCTGTTTTATATATTGGACTTGTCATAACGATGGCATCATAACTACGCGTAGCCTCGCCGTACCTCTCCAATGACATCAAGGCATCACCAAGCAGTAACTTTGTATCATCATTATCAGGCGCCAAGAACTCGGACATGCGACCATAGATAATTGTCATCAAATTTGGACCTTGTTGCATGGTTTCCGCCGCCATCCGGTAATAAAAGTTTGCCATCGCACCCTCGGGTGTTGCTGCCCTAAGCGAAGGCCCTCTCCCCATCATCAGTGACTGTGCTTCTCTTAGCAGAAAGCGATCTTCCTTATTTTTCTTCAATTCATTTGCAATGAGTTGACGAGCATCATTTCCTCGGTTTTGACGGTACAAGAAGTCGCTATAGGCAATAACTGGCTGCAAACCGGTGAACTCATCAGAATAGATAAGTGATTGGTACGCCGCTTCTGCTTCAGCCTTTTTACCAAGATAATCATAGATATAAGCTTTATGCTCTAGCCGAAGTGAACGTAGCACAGCACGGTCCCCCAGCCCTTTAAGAATGTCTATCGCGACTTGATCATCACCGTTTAGTGCGGCAGACCAAGCATCAAAAAGTGGCTGGAAAATAAAGCCAAAAGAAGCACCTCTCAAGTCGCTTGCCGCTGCACTACTTTTCTCTGCATCTCCCTCTTTGAGGGCTACAGTTGCTCTAGTCAAGTTGGCCAGGCCGCCAAGTTGTGATCCGGTATTTATTTGTGCTGCAATCCCAGCAGCGTCGTTGATCATACCGCTGGTAACCAGCTGCAGAAAGGCTTTCTCAGTAATAAATTGATTATCAGGTGCGTTGTTGAGAGCTTCTAAATAATAACTAGCTGCCAAACGATCATCATTGTCGCGCATGGCAAGAGACGCAGCAACAAATGATGAAAATGGGTTCGGCCCATCGCTCTCCCACGGGATAACCTCAGCATACATGGATGGTACAGCCTTATCCACAGCATCATTTTTTGCACAAGCTGACAAGGTCAAAGCGAGCACTATAGCAGTCATGAAATTGCGTGAGATCAAATCCCATCCGATCCTAATTCACCCTATACCCTACATATTCGGATAATTGGGTCCACCGCCACCTTCAGGCACGGTCCAGTTGATATTTTGTGTCGTATCTTTGATGTCGCAGGTCTTACAGTGCACACAGTTCTGTGAATTGATCTGCAATTTCTGACCAGCGTCTCCCTCAATAAACTCGTATACCCCAGCAGGACAGAAGCGCACCTCTGGCCCCGCATACTCTGAAAGATTTACCGAAACAGGTACAGCTTCGTCCTTGAGCTTCAAATGACAAGGTTGATCTTCTTCATGGTTGGTGTTGGACAAAAACACACTGGTTAATTTATCAAAAGTGACCTTGTTATCAGGTTTTGGATACTCAATAGGCGTACAGTCAGCCGCTTTTTTGGTGGCTTCATGGTCTTTGTGCGCATGATCCAGTGTCCACGGCATCAAGAAACCAAGACCAATAGAGTTGATCCAAAGATCAATTCCTGAATAGATCGTACCCATTGCAACACCCCATTTAGAAAGCGCTGGGCGGGCATTTCGTACCTTATGTAAGTCTTTATAAACCCAAGAGTTTTCATAGGATGTTGTGTATGATGTAAGCTCATCAGCCCCATCAGAACCTCCTGAGATAGCATCGTATGCGGCTTCAGCTGCAAGCATCCCAGTTTTCATGGCATTATGCGTACCTTTAATACGCGGCACATTAACAAAACCCGCTGAACACCCGATAAGTGCCCCGCCTGGGAATGTCAGTTGTGGTACAGACTGCAATCCACCTTCATTAATAGCACGCGCGCCGTAGGACACACGACGACCACCTTCTAAGATAGCGCGCACGGCCGGATGACCCTTAAAGCGTTGCATCTCTTCAAACGGTGATAGATAGGGATTGTCATAGTCAAGCGTGACAACAAAACCGATTGCAACTTGATTATTTTCCTGATGATAGATAAAGCCACCACCTGCGATACCATCCAATGGCCAACCTTGGGTATGGATTACGCGACCCGGAACATGCTTGTCTGGCTCAATATCCCACAATTCTTTGATACCAATGCCGTATGTTTGGTGCGATGTATCCGCGCGCAGATCAAATTTCTCTTCTAACTCTTTGGTTAGCGAGCCGCGACAGCCCTCCCCAAAGAAGGTGTATTTGGCGTGTAGTTCCATACCGCGCATGAAAGTATCTTTTTCGTCGCCGCTGGCAGAAACACCCATATCACCCGTTGCAACACCTTTAACACGACCATCAGCATGGTACAGCACTTCAGCAGCTGCAAAGCCCGGATACACTTCAACGCCCATTGCTTCAGCTTGTTCGCCGAGCCACCGCGTAAAGTTGCCAAGTGACAAGCTAAACATACCCTTGTTGGACATAAGAGGTGGCAGCATGAAATGGGGCATGTCTTTTTTGCCAGTATCACTCATGATCCAGTGATGGTTGTCTGTCACTGGCGTGTTAAGTGGTGCACCTTTTTCCTTCCAGTCTGGAATAAGCTCATCAAGAGCCTTTGGGTCAACGACAGCACCAGATAGAATATGAGCACCAACTTCAGAGCCTTTTTCAAGCACACAAACCGTCAGTTCTGTACCCTTGTCTTGTGCCAGTTGCATGCAGCGAATAGCCGCCGAAAGACCAGACGGTCCTCCACCAACAATCACAACATCAAATTCCATGGCTTCTCTATCCATCTCACACTCCCTAAAAGACTTTTCCTGCCGCTAGACCTATGGTCTAGACTTTATCAATTTATCCCCGATCATTCAGTTATGCCTTGTCTCTAATCAGTGGTCAATGCGCTCGAAAGACTAAGTTAAAATTAATCTAGGTCACTCGTGATTTTTATGAACTCAAACTTGCGCGATTCACCTGATTCCGTTACACTTAGCCAACTTAGGGAACTGCAACACGAACGGGGTCAATAATGAGCAGCTTAACACTGGATTTAAACGATCCCGCCACGCTTCTTGCATGGTATGTTGCCATGGGCGCAGATGATGCTGTTTTGGACGAACCACAAGACCGTTTTGCCTTAACAAAAGAAATTGCAGCAGCGCCCGCTCCCACACCGACAACATCAGCTCCGTCAGCCAAAAAAACTGCAACGCCCAAACCCGTTGCTGCGCGGCCAACGCAGCCGATGGCATCGGTGAACACGGCACAAAAGGCTGCTGACAACGCTGGCACACTAGCAGAGCTTAAAAAAGCGCTTGAGGGCATTGACGGTGGCACGCTTAAATCTACGGCGACCAACACAGTTTTTGCTGACGGTGTCGTTGGTGCACCGCTTATGGTTATTGGCGACGCACCAGGCGCTGAAGAAGATAAAAACGGCAAACCCTTTATGGGGGTTGAAGGTGCCCTACTTGATAAGATGCTCGCGGCCATTAGCTTCTCACGCCTTGAGAACGCTTATCTAAGCTGTTTAGTGCCTTGGCGACCCCTTGGAAACCGCCGCCCAGACCCACAAACTGTAGCACTCTGCCTACCGTTTTTGTTGCGCCATATTGAACTAGCCAAGCCAAAGGCTGTGCTTGTTTTAGGCGGCACTACGGCAAGCGCACTTTTTAACAATGACCAAAATATCGCGAAGCTGAGAGGTGACTTTCATGATATTTCCGCTGGGAGCCACGAGATTGCCGCAATAGCGACATATCAACCAGCATATTTGATTAAGCAACCACGCTTTAAAGCCGATGCTTGGCGCGACCTGCTCGCGGTAAAAGCTAAGTTAGAGAGCAAATAGGACCACATGACTTTGTTGAAGCGCATCATATATCTCTTCTTTGCGATCGCGCTTTTACCCGCAACCAATTCGGTGACCGCTTTAGACGAAGACCAAGTAACCGCACCAGTATCGCTACTAGAGGCGCCACTACGTCCCTCTATCCTCTCAAGTGATGATATCGCGACTTACCAAAAAATATTTGAGTTGCAGGAAAATGGCCGCTGGAAATCCGCTGACAAGCAAATAAAAAAATTAGATAATGATCTCTTAATGGGGCACCTGCTATTTCAACGCTATATGCACCCAACAAAATATCGCTCGCGCTACTCTGAACTAGCTGCTTGGATGAAGTTTTATGCTGATCACCCGTTTGCGCGGCGCATATATAGGCTCGGTGATAAACGTAAGGGCAAATTACGCGGTCCCAAAAAACCAGTCGCCACACATTACCCCGGCGTTACAGGCCAAGCGGGCTTCGCTAGTCCGCCAGCTCCTAGGCGCTCTACAACAGAACTGGCAAAAATCAGCAAGTTTCGTAGCGATTTCCGCCGTAATTTGCGCCGTGACCGCTTATCCCGCGCTGAACGCAGCTACTGGGCGATGGAGCGAAATGGACTGTGGAGCGGTCATGAGGAAGCTGACTTGCTCGACATGATGGCAGCCTTCTATTTTTATAGCGGTTATGACAAAAAGGCCCGCGCCTACGCTGAACGCGGCATTTTGAAATCTGGTGAAACGGTACCTAACCTATATTGGATCGCAGGGATGGCGTCATACCGCATGGGCGAGATGCATAGAGCGGAAAGTCATTTCGCTGTTCTTGCAAAAACGGAGCGAGCAGATAATCGCCTAGCCTCTGCTGGCAGCTTTTGGGCTTCGCGGATTGCTTTTCAGGATCGACGTGCAGAAGAAGGCTTTACCTATCTCGCTGATGCTTCTCAGTACCGTGAAAGCTTTTACGGTCTTATCGCCGCACGTCAGCTTGGCGCGGACATTACCTATAACTGGGCAGCGCCTACTCTTACTGAAAAAACTCTCAAAAAAGTAATGAAAGAGCCTGGCGCTCGGCGCGCTGTTGCCCTCACTGAAATTGGGCGCGATGACCTCGCAGACGAAGAATTAAGGCTTCTTTGGGCACGAAAAGGTATTAAGATTCAAGACGAAGTGGCAGCCCTTGCAGCCCGCCTGCGCCTACCCGCCATTCAACTGCGCCTCGGCCGCACAGGCGGCACCACAGCACCGCCGCCTATCGCTATTCGCTATCCTATGCCTGACTGGGCACCTGCGGGTGGCTTCACGGTGGACCGCGCCTTTATATATGCTAAAATGCGCCAAGAGAGCGCCTTTAAGAGCACAGCGCAGTCTGGCCCTGGTGCACGCGGACTAATGCAGATAACCCCTGCTACCGCCTCAATTATCGCCGCAGATAACTCGCTATATCGCAATAACCGCAAGAAGCTATATCAGCCAGAGTTTAACATGGCACTCGGCCAGCAATATATTAATTACTTGGAAAATATGGATCTGGTGGACGGTAACTTGTTTATGCTTCTCGCCGCCTATAATGCGGGACCCGGCAGCTTACAGCGCTGGAAAGGTGACATCGATTATCACAATGATCCACTGTTATTCATCGAATCTATCCCTTTTCGCGAGACCCGCGCTCATATTGAAATTGTCATGGCTAACCTGTGGATCTACCGTATGCGCTTAGGCCAAGAGACACCAAGTTTAGACGTAATCGCGGAAGGTGGTTGGCCAACGCTCGAGCGCCTCGACCCTAAAAGCGATGAACTGCTTGCAAATATCACCCACAACCGCCGTAACGGCACACGCGCCCGCAGTGGGCAAAAATAATTAAAGCAGGGCTTCGATGTCCGCGCGGATGTCCTCTGGATTAGTTTTAGGCGCGTAGCGTTTGATCACTTCACCATCCCTACCAATGAGAAACTTAGTGAAGTTCCATTTGATCTTCTTGGTACCAAGCACACCTGGCGCTTGTTCTTTGAGATAAGTAAATAGTGGTGCAGCATTGTCGCCGTTCACCTCTACCTTTTCAAACATATCAAAGCCAACACCGTAGTTGATCTGACAAAAAGAGCCAATTTCATCGGCACTACCCTGCTCTTGCTTGCCAAACTGATTGCAAGGAAAACCTAAAATGGACAGGCCTTTGTCAGCCAGATCTTTATGAAGTGTTTCTAAGCCCTCATACTGCGGCGTGAAGCCACATTTGGACGCAGTGTTCACCACAAGCATCACTTTGCCTTTGTAGTCCTCAAGCGCCTTGGGCTGACCGCGCAGCGTCGGTGCCGTAAAGTTATATATATTTGTCATTTCATCACCCCTCCTATTTTCATAAAAAGCCTATCAGAGCTTTTATATTTTGCATAGACACAGCTTTAAGATGAATTTAAGCTACTC
>JGI24723J26617_10003719_pt1 | contig 10900 bp, 12 predicted proteins | sample Cruoilmetagenom6_FD_26617 | JGI IMG/M metagenome (IMG submission 26617) | reverse complement strand
GAAGTGACCACGCTGGCGCTGTTGGTGATCGCAGGCTGGCTGCTCTGGCGCATTGTTGCCATGGCCGTCCTGCAATTGTTTGCTGACGAAGTGGTCCAGGCGGTGGAGACCCGATACTATCCTGCCACGCTTGGGCATGTGCGCCCGCTTGGCTGGCGGCGCGAGCTGGCAATCGGCCTGAAAGGCGCGGGCCGGGCATTGCTTTACAACCTGCTCGCCTTGCCGTTCGCCTTGATCCTGCTGATAACCGGTGTTGGCACGGCGCTCCTGTTCCTGGCTGTCAATGCCGTGCTTCTGGGCCGCGAGCTGACTGAGCTTGTCTGGTTGCGCCACGCCCATGGTTCTGACGCCCCCCTTCCATTGGTGCGGTGGGAGCGCTGGCTGCTGGGCGGGCTGATTGCCGGATTGCTGGTTGTGCCGTTTGCCAATTTCCTTGCCCCTGTTATCGGGGCCGCTATGGCAACGCACCTTGTCCATCGCAAAGGAGTGATCGTGGATGCACGCTAAGGCCGGGGCCATGATCGCCGTGATCGCGCTGCTCTCGGCTTGTGCATCGAGCGGAAGCGGAAGCGGTGGATCTGGAGCGACAGCGGCAACATCGCCCCGCCCCATCATCCGCAAGCCAGTAACCCGGCCCGCCCGCAATCCGCAATTGCAAGTCATTCCCGGCCTTGAAGGCGTTATCGGCGCAAACGAGGGGCAGCTGACGCGAACATTCGGTGCGGCGCGCCTCAATGTCTGGGAAGGCGATGCCCGAAAGCTGCAATTCCAGGGCTCTGCATGTGTGCTCGATATCTACCTTTACCCGACTACGAACAGCCGTGAGCCAATTGCCACCTATATCGACGCGCGGCGCGCCTCGGACGGGAAGGATGTTGACCGGATATCTTGCATCAGGGCGCTGCGGCGGCGCTGATCGCCGAAATCGGCACGGTAACCCGTATTTAAGCATATCAAGTGATAATGGGCGCTCGACAGAGGGACCCTTACACGATGAGCATGCATTTTCGCGAAATTGCCGAGAAAGCGGCAGCGGACGGCGTTATTTCGCCCAATGAAATCCTTGCCTTGCGCCAATCAGGCTGGGCCGATGGCAAAATGACGCCCGAAGAGGCCGAAGCGGTCTTCCAGGCCAACAATGCCGTGGAAACGCCAAGCGCCGAATGGTCCGACTTTTTTGTCGAATCGGTCCGCGAATTCATCGTCAACACGCAAGAGCCCAAGGGTTACCTGACCCAGGATCAAGCTGAATGGCTGGCAGCCAAAGTCGATAACGACGGCAAAGTCGAGAGCCTTACCGAGCTTGAACTACTGGTCCGCGTGTTCGAAAAAGCAACCAGCGTACCAGACACACTGCGCGAATATGCCCTTTCGCAAATCGAACGCGCCGTATTGACCGGCGAAGGCCCGACTCGCTGCGGCGGCGTGCTTGAAGCCGGGAATGTTACCGAGGCCGAAGCAAAATTGATGCGCCGGATCGTGTTTTCAACTGGCAGCGCGCGGCCTGCAGCTGTGAGCCGCACCGAGGCGGACATGCTGTACCGCATCAAGGACAAGACGCTCGGCGCGGGCAATTCGCCGGAATGGAAACGGCTGTTCGTTCAGGGTGTCGGCAATTACCTGATGGGTTTTGTCCAGCACACCGCTCTCTCAAGCGAACGGGCTGCCGAACTCGATACGTTCATGAACGATAAGACGGCGTCAGTCGGAGGCTTCTTTGCAAGAATGGGGAAGTCAGCCGTGACAGGCAGTTTCTTCAATGCGATTGGCGATGCCATCGGCAAGGCACCTGACGGGCCAGACACGTCCAGTCAGGCAGCCCAGGCACGCGCAGTCGATATCAACGAGCAGACCTGGCTTGAAGACCGACTCGACGGAAATGGCCAACTCGACGAATACGATCAGGCGTTGCTTGCATTCCTCAACGAGGAAAGCGGCTTCACGCGTTGAATTGTGTTTCGCATTCCTGCGGACAAACACTCAAACCGTAAAGCTTTCCCCGCAGCCGCACGCACCGGTTGCATTGGGATTGTCGAACACGAACCCGGCCGTAAAATCGTCTTCCTGCCAGTCCATCGTGCTGCCGATCANGTACAGCACNCTGGCGGCATCGATGAAGAACACNCCGCCCGGCGTTTCGATCCGCTCATCCATGGAATCAGCTTCGGTCACATAATCAACTGAATAAGCAAGGCCTGAACAGCCCCGGCGCGGCGTTGAGAGTTTTACGCCAATCGCGCCTTCTGGTGCCTGCGCCATCAGNTTNGCCACGCGCGCCTCGGCGGCATTGGTCAATTTGACCGCAGCGGGCCGTTCGCNGATTTTGGTATCATTTCCCATCACAGCATTCCCAGTTCAAGGCGGGCCTCGTCGCTCATCTTGGCCATATCCCACGGCGGATCCCAAACGAGGACCACTTCGGCATCNCNCACGCCCGGAACCGCAGCGACGCGCAGTTCAACCTCGCCGGGCATCGATTCTGCAACCGGGCAATGCGGCGTAGTCAGAGTCATGGTGACCATCACTGCCGCATCGGCGGACACCTCCACACCGTATATAAGTCCCAGATCGTAAATATTCACCGGAATTTCCGGATCGAAGATTTCCTTGATCGCAGCGACTACTGCTTCGTAAAGGTCGCCGCCCGGTTCGCCGGGGCTGGCCGCTTTCGGCTTGTCAGAGAGAAATCCTTCAAGATAGTCGCGCTTGCGTTCCAGCTTGTCTGCATCACTTTCAAGACCGTTTTCTGGCGCGGCCGCATCGTCCACGCGTGCCCTGAGCGGCGCATCGGGGCTTTCTATCTCCTCGACTTTATAGCCGGGTTCATCCTTTGCATTGTGCTCGCTCATGAGACGAAAATCCTTCTGGTGCGTTCGATGCCGGCCAGAAGCGCGGCAATATCGCTTTCATCGTTATAAAGGCCAAAGCTGGCACGCGCCGTGGCGGGCACGCCAAGGTGATCCATCAACGGCTGGGCGCAATGGTGGCCGGCACGGATCGCGACGTTTTCCTCGTCAAGAATTGTGCCCAGATCATGTGGGTGGACCCCTTCCAGTTCAAAACTGACGATCCCCGCCNCGTCATCGGGCCCGAACAGGCGAACGGCATTCAGCCGCCTCAGCTCCTCGCGCGTATTGGCCACGAGTTCAGCTTCATGGGCATGAATCGCATCNAGCCCGATCGCGTCNACATAGTCGATTGCAGCGGCCAACCCGATAGCTTCGATGATAGCCGGCGTGCCCGCTTCAAAACGNTGNGGCGGCGGGGCAAACGTTGTCTTGTCGAATGTCACGCGCTCAATCATTGCNCCGCCCCCATGCCATGGCGGCATCGCATCGAGGATNTCCGCCCGTGCCCACAGCGCGCCAACCCCGGTCGGCCCGTAAAGCTTGTGCGCAGAGAACACGTAAAAATCGCAATCGATCGCAGCAACATCAACGGCCAGGCGCGGCACCGCCTGGCAACCATCNAGCAGCAGCTTTGCACCAACGCCATGCGCCAGATCAGCAGCCCGTTTCACATCNAGAACCGAGCCGAGCACATTGGAAACATGCGCGAAGGCGACCAGTTTGTGCTGCTTGGTGAGCATGGCCTGGGCCGCGTCGAGATCGATCCGGCCATCATCGGTCAGCGGGCAGACATCAATTTCGATTCCAAGTGCCTCGCGCAGCAATTGCCATGGCACGATATTCGAATGATGCTCCAGCACGGACAGCAGCACCCGATCACCCGCCTTGAGATTGGCACGCCCCCACGTCTGCGCGATCAGGTTGATCGCTTCGGTCGCACCGCGCGTGAACACGACTTCGTCCTGCTTTGCGCCGATGAACCGGGCGACGCGCAGGCGCGCAGCCTCAAACGCCAGCGTCATTTCAGCCGAGCGCGCNTAGACACCGCGATGGACTGTCGCNTANTCCGCGCCCATCGCGCGCAGTGTCGCATCGATCACCGCTTGCGGCTTTTGCGCTGTCGCACCNCTATCAAGATAGTGCCACGGCTGGCCATCGGGCGTGAGCAGACCGGGAAAGTCAGCGCGCAAATCCGGGCGCATGAGAGTTTGCGTGCTCATACAGCTGCCTCGTCAAGCAACGTGAGCGTGCGATCCAGCATATCATCGCGGACATTCTCATCCCCGATTGCTTCGAAAGAATCGGCAATGAACGCGCGCACCAGCAGCTTGCGGGCAACTTCAGGCGCAATCCCGCGTGATGCCATGTAGAAACCGGCCTGCTCGTCCAGCGCGCCAATTGCCGCACCGTGCGCGGCTTTGACATCGTCGGCATAGATTTCAAGTTCCGGCTTGGCATTAACGCTGGCGCCGGCTTCAAGCAGGATTGCGCGGAAGTTCTGTGCCGCATCAACCTCTTGCGAATCCTTCGGGATCTCGATGCGGCCAAGAAAATTGCCGACCGACTGGCCCCACTGGACAGCGCGCACAACCTGATTGGATGTGCAGCGCGGCGCAGCATGGATCGTGCGGGTCACGAATTCCTGGCGCTTGATGCCGCCGCCCAATGTTACGCCGCCAAATTCGAAATGCGCGCCTTCCTCCAGCGTGACTTCGATTTCGCACCGGGCGTATGAGCCTGCTGCATTGGTGGCGAAATGCTCATAGCGACCACCCTTCCCGACATGGACCCGCAGCCGGTCAACCAGGCCCTTCGCCTCGTTTCCCGAGAGGTGGACCGCGCAGTCACATTTCGTTTCGCCCGGCGCAACTTCAAGCGTGCGCCAATGGGCCAAAGCAACTGGATCTGCGGATGCAAGATAATCTGCATCCCCATAGCGCCAATCCTCGTCCCGCGTGGTTGGAAGGCTGGCCAGATCGTTCACGTGACCGCCTCATAGCCTTCGTCTTCAAGCGCACGCGCCAACTCAGGCCCGCCGGTTTTCACGATCCGGCCGCCTGCCAGGACGTGAACATAGTCCGGCTTCACATAATCAAGCAGACGCTGGTAATGCGTGATCAGCAGCACGGCTTTGCCGGGTGCGCGCATGATCGCATTGATGCCATCGCCAACGACGCGAAGGGCATCAATATCGAGGCCCGAATCGGTTTCGTCCAACACGGCGAATTTGGGATCGAGAATGCCCATCTGGACCATTTCAGCGCGTTTCTTCTCGCCGCCCGAAAAGCCGACATTCACTGGACGCTTGAGCATGTCCATATCAAGCTTGAGGAGCGCTGCCTTTTCCCTGGCAAGCTTAAGGAAATCGCCGCCCGTAAGTGGCTCTTCACCACGCGATTTGCGCTGGGAATTGGCCGCTTCTCGCAGGAACTGGACAAACGACACGCCGGGTATCTCGACCGGATACTGAAAGCCAAGGAACAGCCCTGCGGCCGCCCGTTCGTGCGGCTCAAGTTCAAGCAAGTTCACACCATCGAACGTAACGGAGCCGCCCGTCACTTCGTATCCGGGCCGCCCGCCCAGCACATAGGACAACGTCGATTTGCCTGCGCCGTTCGGCCCCATGATGGCATGGATTTCGCCCGCGTTCACTTCGAGCGAAAGGCCCTTGAGAATTTCCGTGCCGCCAACATTCGCGTGGAGGTTTTCAATTTTGAGCATCTATTGCCTTCAAGTCTGTCCCTGCCGCGCCCGGCTTTTCGAATGGCTTCTGTAGTTCTTCAAAGATTGCGTCGCAGACGGTGTCGATTTCGTCCGTCACTTGTTCCGCCGTAAACCGCAGCACGCGCAAGCCGACCTCAGTGAGCTTCTTGTCCCGCAGCGCATCGATTGCCGGTGTGTCATGCGCATCGCCATCGACTTCAACGACCAGCCAGCGTGCTTCACATGCGAAATCGGCAATCGCCGAACCGAGCACGACCTTGCGCTTGAATTTAAACCCGCCGAGTTTGCGGTTGCCCTGCATGTGTTCCCACAGCGCCTTTTCCGGTTCCGTGGGATTGCGCCGCATCTGGCGAGCGTGGGTTTTAAGTCGTTCCAGCCGTTCGGGCGAAACACCCCAATTGCGGCGCGGATCATAATCGTCGGGCCGTTCCTGCGTGCTGGTAGTGAGAGTGCGGCGCTCTGTCATCCGACGCTCCCTTCAAGCGAAATGCCGAGCAGCTTTTGCGCCTCGACAGCAAATTCCATCGGCAATTGCTGCAACACCTCCTTGGCAAATCCATTGACGATCAGCGCCACGGCCTCTTCGGTGTCGAGCCCGCGCTGCATCGCATAGAACAGCTGGTCATCGCTGATCTTGGAGGTCGTCGCCTCGTGCTCGATCTGCGCGCCAGGGTTCTTTACTTCGATATATGGCACAGTATGGGCGCCGCATTCATCGCCCAGCAGCAGCGAATCGCACTGGGTGAAATTGCGCACTCCGTCCGCTGCCGCCCCGACACGCACCAGCCCGCGATAGGTGTTGTTCGATTTGCCTGCGCTGACGCCTTTGGAAATGATCGTCGAACGGCTGCGCGCGCCGTTATGGATCATCTTGGTTCCGGTGTCGGCCTGCTGGTAATTGTTAGTGACAGCAACCGAGTAAAACTCGCCAACCGAATCCTCACCGTTAAGCACACAGCTGGGATACTTCCAGGTGATCGCGGAGCCAGTTTCGACTTGCGTCCAGCTGATCTTTGACCGTGCGCCCTGGCAAATTCCGCGCTTGGTAACGAAATTGTAGATCCCGCCCAGCCCTTCGGCATTGCCAGGGTACCAGTTCTGGACAGTCGAGTACTTGATCTCGGCATCTTCCATGGCGACCAGTTCGACAACCGCGGCATGAAGCTGGTTCTCATCACGCATCGGCGCAGTGCAGCCTTCAAGGTAGGACACGTAAGAGCCCTTTTCCGCAACGATCAGCGTGCGCTCGAATTGCCCGGTGTTTTCGGCATTGATGCGGAAATAGGTGCTGAGTTCCATCGGGCAACGCACGCCCTCGGGAATGTAGACGAATGTGCCATCGGAAAAGACCGCACAGTTGAGCGCGGCGAAATAGTTGTCATTCTGCGGCACGACTTTGCCGAGCCACTTCTTCACCATGGCTGGATATTCGCGAATCGCCTCGCTGATCGACAGGAAGATAACGCCGGCCTTGCTCAGCTCTTCGCGAAACGTCGTCGCGACTGAAACCGAATCGAACACGGCATCAACAGCAACCTTGCGTGCACCTTCCACGCCAGCGAGGACTTTCTGCTCTTCAAGCGGAATGCCAAGCTTTTCATAAACCCGCAGGATCTCCGGATCGACTTCATCGAGCGAACCGAGCTTTTCCTTTTGCTTGGGCGCGGCGTAGTAATACGCATCCTGATAGTCGATCGGCGGCACGTTGAGCTTGGCCCAGTCAGGCGGCGTCATTTCCAGCCACTTGCGAAAGGCCTTGAGACGCCATTCCAGCATCCATTCCGGCTCGTTCTTCTTGGCCGAAATGAACCGCACTGTGTCTTCGGACAGCCCTTTCGGACCGAATTCCTGTTCGATATCGGAAGACCAGCCGTGCTCATAATCTGCGACTTTATCAGCAGCATCGCGTGCAGCCTGGTCTTGCTGCGTGGCTTCATGGATCGTGGAATTGTCTGTCATCGGATCTCTGCTGCCAGTTGTGTCAGCGGGACTTGCTCAAGCGCGCCGCGCAGGGCCTTGTTCACGCGCGGCCAGTGCGGCCTGACCGCACAGGCGTCTTCCAAAGTGCAGTCATGGCCTGCCTCGTCGAGACAGGAGGTCAGCATGATTGGCCCTTCCACTGCTTCGACAATATCCGCCAAGGTGATCGCAACCGCCGGGCGCGCCAGCTTCAGCCCGCCGCCAACTCCGCGCAATGACCGCAGCAATCCCGATGCACTCAACTTGCTCACCAGTTTTTGCACAGTCGGAGCCGGCAACCCGGTTTCCTCTGCCAGCTCACCTGCCGAAATGCGCGCACCGCCACAGTGGCGCGCGGCAGCGGCCATGATGACAACAGCATAGTCGGCCATACTCGATAATCGCATGATTTCCGGGCCTTGCGCTTTTCCCAGCCAAAGTGGACTGATTCGTTCTGGTTTCACCTAATGCGCTCGGCCATCAGTTTCAACCATCTTGTTGTGCGCCGCAGCGAGACACGCGGCACCAGAGGAATGATTTGTGCCAAAGCCAGAGCCAGATTATGCGCGAAAGTCCATGGTCTACAAACTGATCCGCCCCGCGATTTTCCTGCTCAACGCCGAAACTGCTCATGGCCTCGCGATAGCAGCACTGAAACGCAAGCCAGCGGGCAAGCGCGCAGTGGCCGGCGGCAAGCTCTCGGTGCGCGTGGCCGGGATAGACTTTCCCAACCCGGTGGGCATGGCAGCAGGCTTCGACAAGGATGGCGAAGTGCCCGATGCGCTGCTTGGTCTGGGCTTCGGCTTTACAGAAGTCGGCTCGATCACACCGCTGCCACAATCCGGCAATCCCAAACCCCGGCTGTTCCGGCTGCGCGAAGACCGCGCGGTCATCAACCGGATGGGATTCAACAACGGCGGCGCGATGGCTGCTATCCGCCGATTCGAAGCGCGGCGCGGAACACCCGGCGTGGTCGGTATCAACATCGGCGCGAACAAGGATTCAGACGACCGCATTGCCGACTATGCCCGCATGGCCGTGGCAGTGGCCCCGTTTGCAACTTACCTTGCAGTCAACGTCAGCAGCCCCAACACACCGGGCCTGCGCTCCTTGCAGGACGAAGGAGCGCTCAGTGAACTGCTTGATGCCGTGATTAAAGCGCGCGGTGAAGGCGGGCCGCCAGTGTTCCTGAAAGTCGCCCCCGATCTTGAGCCTGCCGACATAGATGCGATTGCCCGGATCGCCATCGACAGGAAACTTGGTGCGCTGATCGTTTCAAACACGACGCTTGCACGCCCGCCGCTGAAATCGAAACATGCTTGCGAGACAGGTGGTCTTTCAGGAGCGCCTCTACGTGACCTTGCGCAGCAACGCCTGCGCGATTTTCGCAGCGCGACTGGCGGCGCAATGCCTTTGATAGGCGTTGGCGGGATTGCCTGTGCAGACGATGCCTGGGCGCGCATCCGGGCCGGGGCAAGCCTCGTCCAGCTATACAGCGCAATGGTTTACGAAGGGCCGGGAATTGCGCGCCGTATCACACGCCGTCTTGGCAAGCTGATGAAGCGCGATGGCTTCACATCGATTGCAGAGGCGGTGGGAACCGAATAACGATTGTGGCCATGATCAAACGCCTCGCAACCACGCTCATCGCCCCACTGGCACTCGCCGCCTGTGTCACCACTCCGCAAGATGTCAGTCCGGCCAAAGCGGTTTTTTCCGAAAATGGCGCTTCGGCTGTGCTTGCCACCGGCATGGTCAGCGCTGCCGATCCTCGCGCCGCCGAGGCCGGTGCCGAGATACTACGCAAAGGCGGTAGCGCCACAGATGCCGCAATTGCGACGATGATCGCGCTGACTGTTGTCGAACCGCAAAGCTCCGGCATTGGCGGCGGCGGGTTCTATTTGCGCGGAACGCTGGACGGCGACATCGAATCCCTCGACGGGCGCGAAACCGCTCCATCAGGAGCAACTTCGCAGTGGTTTCTTGACCAGCAAGGCAAGCCTCTTGGCAGGCGCGATGCTGTTATCAGCGGGCTTAGTATCGGCGTGCCCGGCAACATAGCGCTTGCTGCCGAAGCCCATCGCCGCCACGGCAAACTGGAATGGGCGCAGTTGTTCGATCCTGCGATCCGCCTCGCCCGGGACGGCTGGTCCGTGACCGAACGGTTCCACATGTTCCTGACCCGAATGAAAGAGCGAGCCAGCCACGATCCGGCNGGCAAGGCGCTGTTTTTCGATGCGGCCGGGCAGCCGGTTGCCGTTGGAGNACGCCTCAGGAATCCAGCGCTCGCCGACACGCTGGAACGTATTGCCAAGGNCGGCTCGATTTCATTCTACGAAGGCGACCTTGCAAAAGGCATCGCGCGGCGGGTGGCTTTGGAAACACCGCACACAAGCGCGATGACCAGCGCCGACCTTGCCGCTTATCGTGCCAAAGCCCGCGCGCCTGTTTGCGGCGCCTATCGCGCCTACCGCGTTTGCGGCATGGGACCGCCGTCTTCAGGCGCGACAACCGTGCTCGCCATCCTAGGCCAGCTCGAACATTTCGACGTCGCGTCGCTTGGCCCTGAATCGCCGACTGCCTGGCACGTGTTCGCCGAATCGCAGCGCCTGGCCTATGCTGACCGCGAACGGTTCCTGGCCGATCCAGATTTCATCGCAGTGCCGGTCCTGCAGCTGATTGATCCGACATACCTTGCAAAGCGCGGCGCGCTGATTGATCCGCAAGCAACGCTTGCCAAAGTCGAACCCGGACTGGACTTGCCACCGCCTGATGGAATGGAACCACCAGAGCAAGGCACGTCACATTTCGTCGTGATTGATCGCGGCGGCAACGCCGTGTCGTATACTTCGACAATCGAAGGGCCGTTCGGATCGGGCCTGATGTTCGGCGGGTTTTTCCTCAACAATGAACTGACCGATTTCAGCTTGGTGCCTGAAGTTGACGGCACCCCGGTCGCCAACCGTATCGAAGCTGGCAAGCGGCCGCGCAGTTCGATGGCGCCGACTTTGGTATATGGGCCGGACGGCAAACTTGTACTCGCCATTGGCGCGGCGGGTGGCGGCACGATACCTGTGCAAGTCGCGCGCGCACTGATCGGGTTTATCGACTGGGGCATGGATATCGACAAGGCACTGGCACTGCCGGTTCTCTATTCGCCAGGCGATGTCGTTTTTGTCGAACAAGGATCCAGCCTCGAAGCAATGGTCCCGGCGCTGAAGGCTCTGGGCCATGCAAGAGTCACGACACGCTATTTGCCGACCAAGGCCAATGCCGTCGCAGTTTCAGGAGGCGAGGCAATTGGTGCAGCGGACCCGCGCAGCGAAGGCCGCGCCGTAGCGCAATAACCCTGCCGCTTGCCGCTCTGG
>JGI24723J26617_10003718_pt1 | contig 10905 bp, 8 predicted proteins | sample Cruoilmetagenom6_FD_26617 | JGI IMG/M metagenome (IMG submission 26617) | reverse complement strand
CCCGCCGTGGAGTGTTACCCCTTCAGGCATTGCAACAGGGGGCGGGGGAGCGTATCCCCGTTGCAGTACTCAAGCTATGGCATAGATGGGGTTGCTGTCAAGATATTTGCGGAAAGTGAGCCTACCCCAACGGCCGTAAGTCCGTACAACTGCTCAAGTTTCCAGTTACTAACCGCCCATTTCCAGATGTCTTGAAGGCTTGCTTCACCGAGGTCGTCGGGTGGTTCCTGTCGCAGTGCCTGCAGGGCCGAAATCAGCACGGGTCGTACCCTGTCAAAAGGTATGCCAGGCGCTCCTGTAAGCTTGCTCAATTTATCGCCATCAGGGTGCGTGATGACGGGGATGTGTATGTATCGCGGTGTGTGGTAGCCGAGGAGTTTTTGCAGCCAGATCTGGCGTGCGGTTGAGTCCATGATATCGATGCCACGCACTATCTCGGTCACGCCTTCCAGTTCGTCATCGACGACGACCGCAAGCTGATAGGCAATGAGGCCGTCGCGGCGTTCGATTATGAAGTCGCCAGACTCGGATTCAAGCTGGTGGGTGAGCAGTCCCTGGAGACCGTCTTCAAACGTGATGGGAGTGTCATCGGTGCGAATCCGGATGGCCGTCTCGGACTTGTCACAGCCATCACGGCAAGTGCCGGGATAAATGATGCCCAGTGGCCCGCGGGCCGCACCGGCAAGGTCCTTGCGTGAACAGCCACACGGGTAAGCAAGCGTCCGTTCAAGCAGGTCCTCAAGAGCGGCTTCGTGCTCTTTGCTGCTCTTGCTCTGGAAAATAACGTCGGCATCCCAGGCAAACCCATACGCTTCGAGCGCCTTGAGGATCAGCTCGGTGGCACCGGGTTGCGCGCGTGGTGGGTCGATGTCCTCAATACGAAGAAGCCAGAGCCCGTCGTGGGCTCTGGCTTGCAGATAGCTGGCGACGGCGGCAACGAGTGAGCCGAAGTGCAGCGGGCCGGTCGGCGAGGGCGCAAACCGGCCAACGTATTGTTTACCGGTAACGATCGTCCCGGTCGCGGAACTGGCGCTCGGCGAGTTCCCGACGTTCCTGAGCTTCGAGACACAAAGTCGCGACAGGGCGTGCTTCCAGGCGCTTCAGGCCGATTTCTTCGCCCGTCTCGTCACAGAATCCATAGGATCCCTCGTCGATCCTGATCAATGCTGAGTCGATCTTGCGAAGCAGTTTGCGCTCGCGGTCACGGGTGCGCAGCTCGAGGCCAAACTCGGATTCCTGGGTTGCACGATCGTTAGGGTCAGGGAAGTTAGCGGCTTCGTCCTGCATGTGATGAACCGTACGGTCAACTTCATGCATCAGCTCACTCTTCCAGGCGCCCAGTATCTCCCGGAAGTGCTCCATCTGTTTGTCGCTCATATACTCCTCGCCACGCTTGGGCTTGTACGGAGCGATACCGTGAATAGGCCCGGACAGGAGATCACCTTTCGGCTTGACGCGGCGCGCTGGAACCTTGCGGGCGGCGGCCTTGCTCGTCGGTACCTTTTTCTTCACAGGTACCCTTTTCTTGCTCGCTGCCTTCTTCTTGCTGACCTTCTTAGCAACCTTTTTCTTGCTCACCTTTTTGGTCACTTTTTTCTTTGTGACCTTCTTTGTGACCTTCTTTGTGACCTTCTTGGCCGCCTTCTTCTTGGCAACCTTCTTCTTGGCTACCTTTTTCTTGCTGGCAGCCTTCTTGGAGGTCTTCTTTTTCGAGACCTTTTTCCTGGCTACCTTCTTTTTGGACGGTTTCTTTCTCGCCGTGGCCTTTTTCTTGCTCACGGCCTTCTTTTTGGCGACTTTCTTCTTCGTCACAGACTTTTTCGAGGCAACCTTCTTGCGAGAGGTCGTCGTCTTCTTCCGCGTACTGCGAGCGGCTTTCTTTGCGGGCATTCTGGGCTCCTGCCGGGGAAAGAAAAGGCCGGGATTATACATGGCCTGCAGCAGCATGGAACCCTTATTTTTCTGGGGAAATCGCCCCCCGATTACATTACAATAACGGACTTTATTGACGGGATATGGCGTAGACCACGCATGCGATTAAGCAAGATCAAGCTCGCCGGCTTCAAATCCTTCGTCGACCCCACAACTATTACCTTTCCGAGTAGCCTCGTCGGCGTCGTCGGGCCCAATGGATGTGGTAAGTCGAACGTAATTGATGCCGTGCGATGGGTAATGGGCGAAAGCTCAGCGAGTCGCCTTCGGGGCGATTCCATTACGGATGTGATCTTTAATGGATCCAGCTCGCGCAAACCTGTCGGAGCTGCGTCGGTCGAATTATTGTTCGATAACACGGAAACGACGCTGGAAGGGCAGTACGCCAAGTATGCCGAAATCTCGCTTCGTCGTGAGGTCAGTCGCGACGGGATTTCCAGCTATTTCCTGAACGGCACCAAATGCCGCCGCAAGGATATTACTGGCGTTTTCCTTGGCACGGGACTGGGCCCTCGCAGCTATTCGATCATCGAGCAGGGCATGATCTCGCGCCTCATCGAGGCGAAGCCGGAAGAAATGCGCGTCTTCATTGAGGAGGCGGCCGGCATTTCCAAGTATAAAGAGCGCCGTCGCGAGACATCCAATCGCATCAAGCATACGAAAGAGAACCTGGATCGCTTGCTTGACGTACTCGACGAAGTCGAAAAACAGATCAAGCACCTTGACCGCCAGGCCAAGACGGCCGAACGCTACGGCAAGCACAAAGCAGAAGAGCGACGTACTTCAGCCGAAGTACTCGCATTGCGAACGAGGGACCTCGACGACCGCGGGGGCGAAGCACAATCTCGCCTGTCGGAGTGCAAGACCGCTCTCGAAGCGGCCATCGCCAAGCAGCGCAGCCTCGAAGCATCGCTGGAAGACACGCGTGTCAGGCAGAGCGAACGGACTGATGAGTTTAACGAAGTCCAGGGCCGCTACTACAAAGTCGGCGGTGAGATCGCGCGCCTTGAACAGTCGATCGAGCATGCACGCGAACTTCGCGAGCGCCAGGAACGTGACCTGGAGCAGGCAGTCCAGGGCGCGAAAGAAATAGCGGGCCATATCGATCAGGACCAGACCGAGATTGAACAGCTCGAATTGACTTTGAGTGAGCTCGTACCAGGTCTTGAGCAGGCGCGGCAAAGTGAACGAGCCTCTTCGACGTCACTGCAGCACGCAGACGGTGCTGTGGCGGAATGGCAGACGCATTGGGATGCACATTCGTTGAAGCACAACGAAGCGATGCAACTGCAGAACATCGAGCGCACGCGATCGGAACAGATCGAATCGCGGTTGCAGAGCTTTGCCGAGCGTCTCCGCAAGATTGATGAGTCGCGGGCAGAGGCAAGTCCCGAGGAGTTGCAGGGGAAATACGATCAGATCGCAGAGCAGGAAATGCGCAAGCGCCAGGCTCGTGATGAGTTTGATCGCCACCTTACCGACATCGGGGGAAAGGTTCGCAAACTTCGCGAACAGGACCAGAAACTGACGAGGCTTGTGGAAGAGCGCCGCTCTGCGCTGCTGGACGCGCAGGGTAAATATGCATCACTTGAAGCTCTGCAGCAGGCTGCGCTCGGCGAGGGCGACGACGGCATCAAGGACTGGCTCAAAGGGGCCGGGCTTGAAAGCAACAAACGAGTTGCCCAGACGCTCAACGTTATTGACGGGTGGGATAAGGCGGTCGAGACGGTACTGGGTGAATATCTGCAGGCGGTCTGCGTTGCAGACATCACTCCGGTAACAGAAACGATCGCGAGTCTGCGCTCTGGTGCAGTGACGATTCTCCGCGAACACTCGAAAGACGATGTTCCTGTGAACACTGATGACACGCTGGCGAACAAAGTCGACGGTGCGCCGGCGGCTGTGCAGGAAATGCTGGCCGGCGTGAAATATGCGGATTCGATAACGAGCGCGTTAGCGATGCGTGAGCGTCTGTCGGGCGACGAGTCAGTCGTTACTGCAGATGGCATCTGGCTTGGCCGTAACTGGCTGCGCGTGTCGCGTGACAAGGAAGGTAAGGCCGGTGTGCTTGCTCGCGAACATGCAATGCGCCGTCTCAAGTCCGACATGCGCGAAATGCAGGCACGTTTCGACAGTGCGAAGAAACTTCTCGCCGACGGCCGCATTCGACTGAACCAGCTCGAGGAGCGCCGGGAATCGCTACAACAGGACGCCTCGTCGCTGTTGAACGAGTACTCGGAGATTAAGGCGGCACTTGAGTCGGCGAAGTATCAAGTGGACCAGGCGAACGCCCGCAAGGCGGCGCTGGCTGAAGAGGTATCCGAGCTAGACAACGAGAAAATCTCTGCCGAAGAGCAGTTGCGCGAGTCGCGCCGCTTGCATGAACAGGCGGTTGTGTCGATCGAGCGCCTCGCATCGGAGAAGGAAAACCTGGAATCGCAGCGTGATGATCTGCGCAGTGAATTGCAGCGTGTCCGGGCGCAGGCCGATGAAGATCGCCAGACGGTCCAGAACATCACGATTCAATTCGAGAGTCGCCGTAACAGCAAGGAATCGGCAGCGCAGAATCTGGAGCGCATGGAAAGGCAACTGCGCCAGTTCCGGTCGCGGGAGAACGAAATCCGTGAGCAGCTGTCGAGCAGCCAGACGCCAATGGTCGACAACAGTGCCTTGCTCGAGAAACAGCTCGAGGCACGCGTTGAAGTTGAAGAAGAATTGGCGGCCACAAGGCAGAAGGTCGAGAAAGTCGAGCATGAACTTCGTGAACTTGATCAGTCTCGTATGCAGATCGATCAGACGGTCGACTCTGCTCGCCAGACGGTAGGCGAGGCTGAGATGGGCGTGCAGGAATTGCGTGTGCGTCGTGAAGGTTTCGCGGAACAACTTGCACAGACGGACTTCGAGTTTGCAACGCTGCTCGAGGAGATGGACGACGCCGCAGATATCGATGCTTGGGATGAGAAGCTCGAGAAAGTTCGTCGGCGAATTGATCGACTTGGTCCTATCAACCTTGCGGCTATCGATGAATTCAAAGAACAGTCGGAGCGCAAGGAGTACCTCGACTCACAGCTCGCCGATCTCAATGATGCGCTTGAGACGCTGGAAGGCGCGATTCGCAAGATCGATCGCGAGACGCGTACGCGTTTTCGCGAGACCTACAACAACATTAATGATGGCTTCCAACGCCTCTTCCCGAAATTGTTTGGCGGTGGTCACGCATATCTCGAGTTGACGGGCGATGACTTGCTGTCTACAGGTATTACGGTCATGGCGCGGCCACCGGGCAAGCGCAACAGCACGATTCATTTGCTGTCAGGCGGTGAAAAAGCGCTGACAGCTGTTGCCCTGGTGTTCGCTATCTTTGAATTGAATCCTGCGCCGTTCTGTATGCTCGACGAAGTTGATGCGCCACTTGATGACGCCAATGTCGGGCGTTTCTGTGACATCGTTCGTGAGATGTCAGATAAGGTTCAGTTTGTCTTCATCACGCATAACAAGGTGACGATGGAAATGGCTCGTCAACTTTCCGGCGTCACCATGCAAGAGCCGGGTGTGTCCCGACTCGTGTCGGTCGACCTCGATGCAGCTGTGAAGATGGCGGCAAGCTAGAGACGATAAAGAGTCGTGGAAATGGACGGTTTGCGTTGGTTGCTATTGCTCTTTGGGCTACTGGTAATCGCCGGTGTCTATTTCTATAGTCGCCGCGAGAAAGCCAAACCTGTTGACGATCCGGTCGAGCCGTCAGGCCCACGTGTTGAACCAACGCTGGGCGGTGAGGAACCGGACGAGGCGGCGGAGATTCCGGAGCCTCGAATCGAGTCACCCACAATTGGTGCAAACGANTCCTNAGAGCCCATTCCTGAAAGCGCGCCGCAAAAAATCGTAACNCTGCGGCTCGTCGGTCATGACAAGAAGCCTTTCCCGGGCGACGATTTGATTCTCAGCATGCGCGGCATCGGGTTGCGTCATGGCAAATTCGGTATTTTCCATCGCTATGATGGTAACGATGAGTCGCGAACGATTTTCAGTGCGGCGAGCCTGGTAGAGCCAGGTAGCTTTGACCTGGCGAATATCAAAGATCAGCAGATACCGGGCATTAGTCTTTTTCTCGTGTTGCCAGGCCCTGTCGACAGCGTCGAGAGCTTCGACTTGATGATGGCTGCAGCGCGCGCGCTGTCGCAGTCCCTCGATGGAGAGCTGCTTGACGAAACAGGGAGCACGTTGAGTATCCAGCGTGAGCGCTACATGCGCGAAGAGATCATTCAGTACCAGCATTCCAACCTGCTTGTGTGAGCCGGCGGCGCGGGTAGTCATGGGAGCGTCCGCAGAAACCCGAAAAAGAATCGAGTCACTGCGTGATGAGATTCGGTACCACAATCACCGTTACCACGCACTCGATGATATCGAGATTCCCGATGCCGAGTACGACCGGCTCATGCGCGAGCTGCAGAAGCTCGAAAAAGACCATCCTGAACTTGTAACCGCTGATTCCCCGACGCAACGGGTTGGGGCCGAACCCAACGATACGCTGCAGACCGTGCAGCATCGCCTGCCCATGTTGTCATTGGACAACGTGTTTGCGAAAGATGAGCTCCGTGAGTTTCACAAGCGAGTTGCGGACAAGCTGGAGTTCGAAGACGGAGCCGCTGATTTGCAGTACGCAGCAGAGCCCAAGCTCGATGGCGCAGCGGTCAGTCTCTTGTATGAAGACGGTGTTCTGGTCCGAGCCGCGACGCGCGGTGATGGCACGACCGGGGAAGACATCACACACAACGTGCGGACAATCGATTCCATTCCGTTGCGGCTATTGGGGAACGGCTACCCGAATACACTGGAGGTCCGCGGCGAGGTGTTCATGCCGCGAGCAGGGTTTGAGGCTTACAACAAAAAAGCTCGTGCGGCTGGCGAAAAGACGTTTGTGAACCCACGTAATGCGGCTGCCGGAAGTCTACGGCAGCTTGACCCCCAGCTGACAGCAGAGCGTCCGCTCGATATGTACGTGTACTCGGTGGGTCTGGTGGAAGGTGGCAATCTGCCGGACCGTCACAGTGAAATCATTCAGCAATTGCAGGAATGGGGATTGAAGACCTGTCCCGAGCGTGGGGTAGTAACGGGCGTCGAGGGATGTCTTGAGTACTATCTTTCAATAGGGAAAAAGCGTGATGCGTTGGGTTACGACATCGACGGTGTGGTCTACAAGGTCGATAGCCTTGCGATGCAACGTGAACTTGGATTCGTTGCGCGTGCACCCAGATGGGCTATCGCACACAAGTTTCCCGCCCAGGAAGAGCTGACGACGGTAATCGATGTCGAGTTCCAGGTCGGACGGACGGGCGCAGTCACTCCTGTCGCAAGACTTGAGCCCGTATTTGTTGGAGGTGTGACGGTCAGTAATGCCACCCTGCACAATATCGATGAATTGCATCGCAAGGATGTCAGGGTCGGGGACACCGTGATTGTCCGTCGCGCGGGCGACGTAATTCCCGAAGTGGTTGGCGTGGTGAAAAGTCGGCGTCCGAAGACGACGACCCGAGTGCAGTTGCCGGACCGGTGCCCCGTTTGTGATTCGCGCGTACTGAGAGAAGAGGGAGAGGCCGTTGCTCGATGCACCGGTGGGCTCTTCTGCAAGGCGCAGCGATCGGAAGCGTTAAAGCACTTCGTGTCGCGTAGAGCGTTAGATATCGAGGGCCTGGGCGCAAAACTGATAGAGCAGTTTGTGGAGGAGGACCGAGTCAAGAGCCCGTCAGATATATTCGACTTGACGAGAGACGAGCTCGCTGAGCGGGAGCGCATGGGTGAGAAGTCGGCAGAGAATCTCGTCAATGCCATCAACGCCGGCAAGTCAACATCGCTGTCGAGATTCTTGTATGCGCTTGGTATTCGTGAAGTAGGGGAAGCCACAGCGCAGAGTCTTGCAACTTACTTTGGCAATCTGCCTGCGATCATGGAGGCGAAGGCTGAGGAACTTGTGAAGGTACCGGACGTGGGCCCGATCGTCGCTCACCGCATTCGTGAATTCCTCGACGAGCAACACAACCTGGAGGTCATTAATCAGCTCCAGGAACACGGTGTGCATTGGGAGGATACAGACCCAATGCAGATCGCTGAAGATGGTCCTTTTACCGGGAAAACGTTTGTCATCACCGGCACGTTGCCTGGAATGACCCGCGATGAAGCCAAAGCGCTGATTCAAAAGGAAGGCGGAAAAGTGACAGGAAGCGTCTCGAAGAAGACCAGCTACCTGTTGGCTGGCGAAAAGGCCGGATCGAAGCTCACCAAAGCCCAGCAACTAGACGTCGACGTGCTTGATCTGGATGGTCTGATGGCTCTCATCAAGCAATAAACCGAGATTGGCCTCGGGTCGGTCCGATTGCGGAAGATTCGTTTCCCTGTGTTCTGTCCAGTTACACATGTGGCAAGCGGTACGTTCCTGTGTCAAGACTTGGGCGATTTTTCCCATGTTGGTCTTTTCTCTGGTGATTCTCCTATGCGATCAATATATTGCGGGCCATGCAAAAAGAATTGAAAGAGCAGGTCTTGGACGCGTTCCTTTTGATCCTACGTCCAGTCGTGCGAATTCTGTTGCGATACGGCGTGAGTCACAGAGAATTCTCAGAATTGGTAAAAACAGCCTTCGTCGATGTGGCGTCTACGGACTTTGGATTGAGGGGACGCCCGACTAACATCTCTCGCGTTGCAGTAATGACCGGTTTGACGCGTAAGGAAGTGAAGCGCATTCGCGACTTGATCGCTAATGGTGATAGGTCAATAGCCGTGAAAACTACGCCTATCTCAGATGTGCTACACAACTGGTATGCACGTGATGATTTCACGGATAGCGATAGTAATCCTCTGCGTTTGCCATTTTCTAACGGCCCAGTGTCATTCTCGAGTCTTGTCAGGGCATATGGCGGTGATGTCCCTGCGGGCGCGATGCGTACGGAGATGCTACGAGTAGGGGTAATCGAGCAAGACGAGAATGGCGACTTGATTGCTCTCTCAAGAGCGATGAGGCCGGACAGCGACCATCAACGATTAATAACTATGCTCGTTCATGGTGTTTACGCACATCTAGGAAACGTAGTCCACAACACGGATCCGAACTCAAAGGAACAAAAATGGGGTAGTCGTGTTGCGTACACTACAGCGCTAGATAGCTCAGAGGCTAGGCAGTTGAGGCGCATAGCAAAGGACAGAATCACAGATTTCGCTGCATCAATTGACGACATTTTCATTGCATACGAGGCGATACATCCACGCTCGCAGGAAGAGGAACAGTCGGCTCCTGTAGCGGTTGGGGTCTTCTATTTCGAAGAGGATGATAAAAACGCGGAGTACAATTGGTGATGAACGATACTAAGCCTGAATCGCACGCCAATTAGTTCTTGCATAGATGTGGGGCCGCAGCGTCCCGCGACTTAGTTGCGCGATTGGGCAAGAGTTTTGCGCATTCTAGTGCGTGGCGGCCGATCCGGAAACGCTATGCGCTCTTAAAACGACGCCTCCCTGGCGAGAATCACTAGGCACACCGCAAATCTTCGGACTTGCTCCGTTCCTCGATCGTTACGATAAAACCCCTTATTTACCAATAGGTTATGTAATACGGNTACGTGACTACAGCAGATGTGTTGCCCAACACTTTGACATAATTTTNCCGTACGCCACAAATGGTGGAATTGCCCCATCTGTAGGGAGGGGGCGAGCTTGCATAGAATGAATGTGCGAGATACTTTACATATTGCGCAGGAACAGTGGCCTTTAATGGGGCAAGAAGTAAAAGACCATCTCAGGCGGGCCCTCTCGCTAATGTTTAAGCCGCTTGTACGCCTGCTGATCGCACAGGGGGTCACGCACGCGGAGTTTTCTGAGACGGTCAAAGAAGTGTATGTAGAGACGGCTCTTAGACATTTTGAGACCGACGGGAAGGTAAATAAGTCGCGTATTGCGATACTGACGGGATTAACAAGAAAGGAAGTCAAGAACGTAATAGACCGATCGCTGGCGAGCGATTTTAGGGAGAAGACGTACTCGCGACCGGCGAGAGTATTAACGGGCTGGTATTCAGATCCTGCGTTTCAGGGGCCGTATGGGATACCGCTTGAGCTGCCTTACGAGAGCTCCGAGAACGACAGAATTAGTTTTGTGGAGCTTGTTAGACAGTACAGCGGTGACATGGCGCCTCGGCAGATGCTGAATCAGCTCATTGAGTCAGGATCAGTTGTCGAGGTCGACAGAAAATATAAGGCGGTGAATAGAGCGTACACACATTCACAACTAACACCGTCAGCGATAAGTCGCTTAGGAGACGTGGGTTATCGAGTTTTTTCGACAGCCGCAAAGAATATCGACAGGGAAGGTGATCTCGATCGTCACTTCGATCGGATGGTTTACGCCGATGATGGTTGCACAAGCGAGGTCCTAAATCTGTTTCATGACTACATCCGACAACATGGCCAAAAGTTTTTGGAGGAATTGGATGTTTGGTTTTCTTCTCGACGTGAATTAAACAAGCCCGGCGAAGAAAGAAAGGAAACAGGTTTGTACATGGTTCATTACGTCGAGGATCAAGGTGACTTGGGGACACTTCAGTCACTCCTGATGGAAAGAGGGATTAGCGAAGACAATTTGTAGAAGAGAGATATTGGTGATGTCTGTTTGTTAACCGAATTGGAGATCGGTTGGCAAACGAATCAGCAATAGGGTTGGAGTAAAAAAAACTAGGAGCGAAAAAATGCGTACTACAAGAAGCGCTGGAGCACTTGTTGCTCTGGGAGCGTCGCTGATTGTGACCGCCACTTCCGCGACAGCGGAAGTGGGTGGAGCCCAAGCACTCGGAATTGACTCGATGGGTAGCTTGGGAATTGACTCAATGGGCATCCAGGGTATCGACTCAATGGGCATCCAGGGTATCGACTCAATGGGCATCCAGGGNATCGACTCAATGGGCATCCAGGGTATCGACTCAATGGGCAT
>JGI24723J26617_10003716_pt1 | contig 10907 bp, 9 predicted proteins | sample Cruoilmetagenom6_FD_26617 | JGI IMG/M metagenome (IMG submission 26617) | reverse complement strand
GAAGAATGCAATCGGAGCCAGGATTGCAGCGCCGGCTCCTACGCAAACGAACCAGCGCAGCGGCAGTCCGGCCAGGAACATGACCACAAACCCGCCGAAACAGATAGCCAGCGAAGTCCCAAGATCCGGTTGCAGGATCACCAGCCCTACCGGCAACGCGATCAGCCCGACCGCGGGCAGCAAGCCACGCCAGCTTGCCGTCATCGATGCAGGCAGCGTGCTGTAGAACTGCGCCAGTACCAATACGATTGTTGGCTTCATCAATTCGGAGGGTTGCAAGGTCATGAAGCCAAGATTGAGCCAGCGCTGGCTGCCGCCGCCCATTGCGCCCAAAATTTCGACAAGGATCAGCAACAGGAAAATCGCGCCAAAGGCCGGATAGGCAGCCCATTTGTAAAGGCTTTCCGGAATGCGCGACATGACCAGCGCCATCACGAAGAAAATTGCAAAGCGGATAAGGTGCGAGCCCGCNAAGGGCTGCATGCTGCCGCCTGANGCGGAATAAAGAACGGCCGCTCCGAACAGGACNAGCGNAAANAGCGGGAGGATGACTTGCCACGGTTCGCGCGCGACGGCGGCNGGAATNAAGCNGGCCCTCATTGCGCTTCGCCAGTTGCGCCANCGGCAGGCGCGCTGCCTTCNGGTGCAACCGCATCGGCTATGGGCGAGGAAGGAGTGGCTGCCGGTGAGCGTGGCGGTGAGGGTGGCGCAGATTGCGGGGGCGAAACATCTCCCGAACGCCCTGCGGCACCTGCAGGTTCGCCAGCATCCGGCACCGGTGCAGCGGGTTCGGGCGGCGGAGTTCGGGCTTCCTCGACGATCGGCGGCGCATCGTCAGGCTGCTCCGCCTCTTCCTCAAGCACTTCCTCTTGTTCTTCTTCAGTTGGAACTTCGGCCTGTTCCTCACCATATTCTACCACCGAGCTGCGGTACTTGGCATCGAGGCGCTGCTGTGCGGTGCCGCCCCAGCCTTTTTCAAGGCTGTGCAGGGTTTCCAGCGCCTTTGACGGATCGAACAGGAACGTCATGACGTCGCGCGCAATGGGGTAAGCAGCACCCGATCCACCGCCATGTTCAATTGTGACGGCACAGGCATACCGGGGATTGTCGAACGGTGCGAAGCAGATGAAGTGGCCGTGGTCCCGGTATTTCCACGGCCCGCTTTTGCCGCTGCTGACACTCAGGCTGACGACTTGCGCGGTACCGGTCTTGCCTGCCATTTCAACACTATCCACCGGCAACCGCGCCCGGCGGGCAGTGCCCGGTCCATTGACCACATCTGACATCGCCTTGTGAACAAGGTCGAGGTATTCCTGCTTCACGCCGATGCGGTCTAACTGAGGGACATTCTTGTCATACACCAGACGCGGCATCAGCATCTTGCCGCTCGCGATACGCGCTGCCATCACTGCCTGCTGCAAGGGGTTTACCAACATGTAACCCTGGCCAATGGTGGCATTTACAGTGTCGAAGGCCTCCCATTCGCGGTCATACTTTCGTTTCTTCCATTCCGGGTCCGGAACCGTGCCATAGGACTGGCCAACGACGGGAATGGGATACGCCTCGCCCAAGCCGAGCCTTCGGGCCATCGCCGCAATCTTTTCCATCCCGATTTTCTGGGCGAAGTGATAGAAATAGACGTCGCAGCTCTGGTAAATTCCTTTCGCCATGTTGACCTGGCCATGGCCGCCGCGGTTCCAGCAATGGAATACGCGATTGCCAACTCGCAGGCCCCCGCCGCAAAATACAGTTTCCTCGGGATCAAGGCCAGCTTCCATGAATGCCAGGGCCACCATTGGCTTGACAGTCGAACCGGGTGGGTAAAGCCCGCGCAGTACCTTGTTGCGCAGCGGGACATGATCGTCTTCGCGCAACATCTTCCATTCAATAGAGCCGATCCCGTCCGAAAAACTGTTGGGATCGAAACTCGGCATTGAGGAAGCGCACAGGATATCGCCGCTCTGACAATCCATGACGACCACTGCTCCTGATTCAAGGCCGATCCTGCGCGCTGCGTAATCCTGCAATGGGCCATCAATCGTGAGCTGGACCGAGTCGCCAGGCACATCATCGCGGGTTTCGAGATCCCGGACGATGCGCCCGCGGGCAGTCACTTCGACGCGGCGTGCTCCCGGATATCCGCGCAGTTCCAGTTCGAACTGCTTTTCCATTCCGTCCTTGCCGATCTTGAAGCCCGGCGTAATCAGTAGCGGTGCCTTGTCCTCAGCCTCCCAGTCTTCTCGCGATGGGGTCCCGACATAGCCAAGCAGATGGCCGACAGACGGGCCGGTCGGGTAATACCGGGAATAGCCACGCTGAGTGACTACTCCGGGAAGGTCCGGAAGCCTGACGCTAACTGCGGCAAAGCGATCCCAGTCAATTCCTGACGCTACTTCAACAGGAGCGAAGCCCTGGGATTTTTCCACCCTGTCTCTGATGTCGTGCAGCTCGATTGCGGACAATTGCAGGATGTTGCCCAATTGCCCGATGATATCTGCATNGCCGGACAGACGGTCTGGGATCACATCGATGCGAAAATCGGCACGGTTAGACGCGAGCGGACGGCCTTTNCGATCGAGAAGCCAGCCACGACGCGGGGGCATCAATGAGAGGTTAACCCGGTTACTCTCGGCCTCAAGTTCGTATTTCTCATTTTCCGCCACAGCAATGTAGCCAAGCCTGCCAGCCAGCAGCACTCCAATTCCACCTTGTATCGAACCGATGACAATGCTGCGCCGGTCAAAGCTGTTTTGCAGCGTTGCAAGACTNACGTGCGGCTTGTTTGTCGCCATCAATTNANTTCCAGAAAAGGTGTCAGCCTGATGCGGTCGAGCAATGCGACAAGGCGACCAGCCAGGGGATAGGCAAGCATGGAAATGACGATCAGTGGCACAATGACCTGCAGTGACGTTGCTGCGCCAGCCCAGCTGGCCAGCGCCAGTCCCATCACGATATATACCGCAATCAGTCCGCTCGCCACTAGCCACTCAGTCAGGAAACTGCGCCAGGGAAGCCGCGCTTCGACGATATCGAGCACGATTGCGGACACCGACCAAAGCAGGGCAGCACTGCCAAACGGCTGGCCACTGTACAGATCATCGATAAGCCCCATGGGCAGCCCGGACCATACCGGCAAAAGCCCCGGCCGCAATTGACGCCACGCCACAAAAAGCAGGAACCCCACCGGCGGGACAATCGGAGCCGATGCGATTACCAGTGCGCCTGGCAGCAGTGAGGCGAGGAAGATGCTCACCCAGGGAAGGCCAATCGCCAGCACCGGCGAGGGCGCGCGGTTGATGTTCGTTCGAGAAGAAGCCTTGCCTCGCTTGAGAAACGGAAAAAGGCTCATTGTTCGCCTGCATCCTCGTTGTCCGAGGAGGCGCCTTCTTCCGCAATAATTGCGTTGCTCTGCTCTACAATCACGAATTCTGTCGCAGAAGGATCAGCCAGCACGCGGGCGAGGGCTCCATCGCGAGACAGTTCGGTTACAACTGCCATCGCCGTTCCCGATCGGTAGAGTCCGCCTGATCCGGATGTTACGAATACATCGCCTTTCTTGAGCGGGTTTATGCCAAGGTCGAGCAATCGCAGGTGCACGGTTCCTTCGCCATTACCTTGTGCGAAACCGGCAATACCATCTTTTGACCGGCGAACGGGAACAATGCTCTGCGTATCTGTGACCATAAGCACGCGGGCGCTGGACCGGCCGACTTCCAGCACTCGCCCGATCAGGCCCAGCCGTGACCGCAGGGGCATGCCTTTTTCCACGCCGTCCGCGCTGCCTGCACCGATAGTGGCGAACCGGCGCGTGCTTGAAGGTGTCGAACTGGTGAGACGGGTGATCGCCACTGGTTCGCTATCGCGCCGGGCGAGCTTGAGCAATTCCCTCAGGCGGGTGTTCTCTTCGGCGACAGCATCCGTTTCAGCCAGACGCACTTTTGCNTCGCCAAGTTCGCGCTGCATCCGGGCGACGCGCCGCCCCGTCGTTACATATCCCTTGATCGTCGAGAAAAAATCACTTCCGGTNGACCGCGCGCGCGCCGCTACGCCTCCAGCAGGCTCTGAGACTTGCGCCGCAGTGCTTCGCAAGCCGGAAAACAGATCGGGATTGTAGATCGAGATGANCAGCAGCGCGCCACCCACAACCGCGCCGAGCACGCCGGCGATATAGCCGAAAAATGTACTGTACTGCGCCCTGCGGGAATAGCCGGGGCGCCGGTTAGCAGGCGGCGCCATTCGGTGCCCTCTCCATCCTTGGCAGGCCAGCGCAGGTTTTGCGCTGCTGCCGATTTCTTCGCCTCTAAGCCGTCATCAGTACGCCGCGATAGATCGGGTCTTCCATCGCTCGCCCGGTTCCCAATGCAACGCATGACAGCGGATCCTCAGCGACACTTACCGGAAGTCCGGTTTCTTCGCGAAGATATTCATCAAGGCCTTCGATAAGCGCGCCGCCGCCAGTCAGNACAATGCCCTGNTCGACNATGTCGGCTGCCAGTTCGGGCGCTGTATTNTCAAGCGCAATGCGAACGCCCTCGACAATGGCACCNATTGGTTCAGAGAGCGCTTCGGCNAGGTTGGCCTGGTTGATCGTGATTTCCTTGGGGACGCCGTTGACAAGGTCGCGGCCCTTGAGCGTGATCGTTTCACCCGCGCCGTCCGCCGGGACAGTTGCAACGCCGTAGTCCTGTTTGATGCGTTCTGCTGTAGCATCGCCGATCAACAGGTTGTGATGACGGCGAACGTAGCTGACGATTGCTTCGTCCATCTTGTCTCCGCCGACACGAACTGAAGTAGTATAGGCAAGCCCGCGCAGCGAAAGCACGGCTACTTCAGTAGTCCCACCACCAATATCGACAACCATGGAACCGACCGGTTCGGTTACCGGCATATCTGCGCCGATAGCGGCGGCCATTGGCTCAAGGATCAGAAATACCTGGCTTGCGCCTGCATTGGATGCAGCATCGCGAATGGCGCGGCGTTCGACCGAAGTCGAACCCGATGGCACACAGATCACGATTTCGGGATAGCGAAACAGGCTGCGCTTGCCATGCACCTTGCGGATGAAGTGCTTGATCATTTCCTCGGCGATTTCGATGTCGGCGATGACCCCGTCGCGCAAGGGGCGGATCGCCTCGATGTTGTCAGGGGTCTTGCCCATCATCATTTTTGCATCGTCACCGACTGCCTTGACCTTTTTGACGCCATGCAGGGTTTCGATTGCAACGACCGATGGTTCGTTGAGAACCACACCGCGATCCTGCACGTAGACGAGGGTGTTCGCCGTGCCGAGATCGATCGCCATGTTTTGCGAACCAAATTTCAAGAATCGAGATAGTGCCGAGGCCATCAGAGAATCCGTAAATGTGTCCGGCACTGAGCGACGCAGTCGCAACCGTCCCGCGCCGGAGAGTGACATAAAGGCGGTCCCATAACGCAAGCCGATACGAAACGCCAAAATTTTGTGTCGAAATCCCCGGCGAATAAAGCGATTTCCATCTCGAAATCACATCACTTCGCGGTTACCATCCTTGCGATGCCGGAAATCCGTCGCCTTCCTGAAGACCTGGTCAACCGAATCGCGGCTGGCGAAGTGGTNGAACGTCCCGCAGCNGCGCTCAAGGAACTGGTCGAAAATTCCATCGATGCTGGCGCGCAATCGATCACAATAAAGTTGGGAGCCGGCGGGCTTGAGCTGATTGATGTGACTGACGACGGCTGCGGGATGAGGCCTGATGAAATAGCGCTCGCGCTGGAACGTCATGCGACTTCCAAGCTGCCTGACGAGAATATCGAACGTGTTGCAACTCTTGGTTTTCGCGGTGAGGCATTGCCGTCTATCGGGAGCGTTGCACGGCTGACTATCCAAAGCAGGCCACATCATAGCGACGAAGGTTGGCAGCGGATTGTTGATCATGGAGTGCTTGCCGCTGACAGTCCCGCAGCGCTGCCACCGGGCACGCGGATCCGTGTCGAACAGTTGTTTGCGCAGGTGCCTGCCCGCCGCAAGTTCCTGCGCACGGCACGTTCGGAATATGCCGCCTGCCGCGATATCGTGCGTCGACTGGCGATGGCGCGGCCCGACATCGGTTTCACGCTTGAGCATGACGGCAAGCGCAAGCTGGCTGTGCAACCAGGCGAAGAGCTGGCGCAGCGTGTCGCCCGAATTGTCGCACGAGAACTGGCCGAGGATGGCGTGGTTATCGATGTCGAACGCGAAAATGCCCGGCTCACCGGAGTTGCCGGGCTGCCGACATTCAATCGCGGCATCGCCGATCACCAGTACCTGTTCGTGAACGGGCGGCCAGTGAAGGACCGGTTGCTGATCGGGGCTGTGCGCGGGGCCTATTCGGACATGCTGGCGCGTGATCGCCATGCGGTGCTGGCGCTGTTTCTTGAGGTTCCACCTGAAGATGTCGACGTCAATGTCCATCCCGCCAAGACCGAAGTCCGCTTTCGCGACCCGGCGTTCATTCGCGGTTTCCTGGTGAGTGCATTGCGGCACACGCTCGATACCGCGAGCCAGCGCAGCGCGCAGTCCCCGTCACAATCGGCTATGGCCAACTGGCAAACCGAACCAATCGAGCCCGCGCCGCCAGCGCCCGCCTTGCAATCTCTGTTTGCGCGGCAGCATAGCAAACCCGGAACCCGGCTTGGCGAGGCTGAACAGGGGTGGCGCGGCTATGAAGAGCAGATCATGGATCGGCCTGCGGGCAAGGCCGAACAGGCCGAGCAATTGCCTGAAGACGCCGCGCGCTATCCGCTTGGTATTGCTCGCGGGCAAGTCGCCGAAACATACATCGTTGCCGAAGCCGCTGATGGACTGGTGATCGTTGATCAGCATGCAGCGCATGAGCGCCTCGTGCTGGAACGGTTAAAAGCAGCCGGAGCAGGGGATACTGTTTCACGCGCGCAGGCGCTACTTATTCCCGAGGTTGTCGAACTGGATGAACCAGCGTGTGACAGGCTCGAAGCGCAAGCCGGGAAACTGGATGAACTGGGCCTTGCGATCGAACGCTTCGGACCGGCAGCGATGCTGGTGAGATCGGTGCCGCAAGCCTTGGACAAGAGCAATGTTGCTTCGCTCGTTCAGGACATTGCCGACGATCTTGCGCAAAACGGCGAGATCCTGCTGCTGGGCGAAAGGCTCGATCATGTGCTGGCGACAATGGCATGCCATGGATCGGTAAGGGCGGGCCGGACGCTTTCCGTTGCCGAAATGAATGCGCTACTGCGCGAAATGGAAATGACGCCCCGATCCGGCCAATGCAATCACGGACGGCCAACCTGGGTAAAGCTTGCCCATGCTGACATCGAAAAGCTGTTCGGGAGGAAATGATGCGCGTCACGATCACGGTAATGGCTGCCTTGCTGGCAGGCGGCTGTATGGAGGCTGCTACCAGCCCGGAAACAGCGCCCCCGCGATTGCACCAAATTGCGCCACAGGGAATCACATTCGCCGATATCGAGAAACATGACCTGTTTGGCGCTGGTTGCGGCTTCATGCCGGACGGAGCCGATAAGCCGGATGCCGTGGTCTTTACCGACGATGTGAAGGCTTCGATGTTGGTCGGCGAAAGCCTGGTGCAACTGCCTGCAATCACATCGAGCGCTGACTTTCCGTATGGATCGTATCAGCGGTATGCGAGTCCCGATCTCTCGCTGAAACTCAACAAGGCCAAAGGCAAACCGATCACCACTGGCATGGAATCGGCAACATGGCGCGGCTCGCTCACAGTTCGCGACAAATGGGACCGGGTTGTCTACCAGGCCGATGGCAAGGTTGAGTGCGGGGCCTGAAGGCATGCCGTCGGCTGTTGGTTTGGCAGACAGAAATTCCCCCGAAATCGGGACGCAAACGCGCTCCTAATGCCCCAACGAGAGCTTCGTGAACACCGTGTAACCCCATGGGCTGCCACCATATGCAGCATCCAGCGCATTCGGCTTGGCATAGGTCGATAGCGATCCCCCCAGAGCAAGGCTGAAAGGATCAAGCCGTATCCGCCGGGCATAGCCAGCCTGGAATTTCGTCATTCTGAACGACTCATCATGGAGCGGATCGTCATGGTCCGGGAAGAACTCGTCGTTTCGGACATTCTCGATCCGGCTGAACAGAGTGTTATGCTGGTCGATATTCCAGTTTGCCTCCGCCAGCCACGCTGTAAGCGTCGGACCCGGGACACGGTTCTTGGCGCTGAAGGCGAGCATCGCAGACAAGCCTGGCGTGGAATAATGTGCTGAAGCGGTGAAACGCTTTTCTTCCCTCGCCCGGATGAAGTGCTTCCGGTTCCTTGATGTCGCCGTAGCTGGCCTGCAATAACCAACGTGGCGCAGGGTTGTAAGTGCCGCGCACCGACCACGAATCGAGCTTTGGAGATTCAATTCCCCAACGCTCCTCGTCCGGCTCAGCCCCGCGAAATGCCGATGTTTCGATTTGCCAGCGCGGCGCCGAAATACCAGCTGTTACAACGCCATAGGTGATGTGCGTGGAATCGAACCAATGGTGCGTTATCGGCGGCTCGGGATTNACNTCTGCCGAATTTCGATGCATGAATGCGCTGGGGCCAAGCGCCGGTTCCGCGACCGGGCCGCCATAGAGGAACGCCGTGGTNCCTTCGCCGATGTTGAAATCCACGCGAACCGCNAGTTCCATGAACAGGTCATGCGGATGCTGGCGGTCGACCAGCGCATCGCCGTTCGCAGTTTCCCCCGACGCAAACAGGTTTGGATAGCCGGCTGCATCCATCGCCGGTTCAAGGCTAAGCATGGATTTGAGCTGGATGCGGCCCCAGCTGGTCTTTCGCGCCCCCGTCAGCATTGCCATCGAGGTTGCATAAAGCTTATCATCGCCGCGCGGGCCGGAGTGGTCTGTATATTGCGCTGAAACAAAGCCGTGCGCCATCAGCATCCATTCGCCAGACATCGTATGTAGGCCGCCGGGCGTATGGCTTGATGCTGCGTCAGTGCAGCCACTGCCCATGGTGCTTTCATTACCGGGCAGACGCGAGCTGCCGGACCCGTTGGACCAGCGTTGTATTGCCTGGTTGGCTACGCATACGTTTCGATCGTCTTGCGAGGATATTGGTAGCTTGTGGTGGCTGTGGTCCATGNCCTGGGCCTGCGCACTTGGCGCAAGCACTGCGGCGCCAGCAAGCGCCAGAAAGAGGTATCTGATCATATGTATTTTCCTGATTGAAGCATTCGTTATCCCGCAGTCGCGGGCCGGATTTGCGTCGATCAGGCGCGGGGAGGGGGCGTCTCGGGGCTGTCGGCTCGCGGCGTAAGCTCGCGCGGCGTCCACGCGGCTAGTTCGATTGTAGGCAGCCCCGTCATTTCGGGTTCGACCGGTGCATGATGATAAGGCGCGATACACCCGATGCAGCCGTGCATCGCAGCAGGATCCGCCGGGTCATGTTCGCTGTCCGCATCACCTTGATCGTGGCCTGCCACATCGGACGTCAAAGCATGGCAATCCCCGGACATCTGCCCATCCATCGGCATGGCAATGGCGGGCAGGCTGATCGCGATCACGAACAGGAAAGACATAAGATTGCGAAACACGGCCCGCCTATAACAGCAACGGCTCAAACATTGAATTTGAAGTGCAGCACGTCGCCGTCTGCCACGACGTAGTCCTTGCCCTCCTGGCGAAGTTTCCCGGCGTCCTTGGCTGCCGTTTCACCGCCAAGAGACACGAAATCGTCATAGGCGATTGTTTCACCGCGAATGAAGCCGCGTTCCATGTCTGTGTGGATTTCGCCTGCCGCTTCGGGAGCTTTCGCGCCCTTGTGGACTGTCCATGCCCGCGCTTCTTTCGGGCCGACGGTGAAGAACGTGATCAGGTCGAGAAGCTCATACCCGGCGCGGATAATCCGGGCGAGGCCGGTTTCGTGCAGGCCCATTTCTTCAAGGAACACCAGACGGTCATCCATTTCCATTCCGACCAGCTCAGATTCGATAGCGGCTGAGACAATCACCGCGTTGGCGTTCTCTGCTTTCGCTTTTTCAAACACGCGCGCCGAAAATTCGTTGCCATTCGCAGCGGATTCCTCATCGACATTGCAGACATACAGCACTGGTTTGGCAGTGAGCAGCTGGGCCTGCTGGAAGATGCGTGCTTCTTCTTCGTCCTTGGGTTCAGTCATCCGTGCCGGCTTGCCATCACGCAGCAATTGCAGCGTCTGACCCAGCACGCTGGCTGTAAGCTTGGCTTCCTTGTCCCCGCTCGTGGCCTTTTTCTCGGCGTTGGGGACTCGCTTTTCGAGGCTTTCGAGATCGGACAGCAACAATTCTGTCTCAACTGTCTCGGCATCGACTATCGGATCGACGCGATTATCGACGTGCTGGATATCATCATCTTCGAAACAGCGCAGCACATGGACGATCGCGTCAACTTCGCGGATGTTGCCGAGAAACTGGTTACCTAGGCCTTCGCCTTGCGAAGCGCCGCGCACCAGCCCTGCAATATCGACGAAACCAAGCTGTGTCGGGATGACCTTGTCAGACTTCGCAATCGCGGCGAGTTTTTCAAGCCGCTCATCGGGAACGCCGACCTGGCCAACATTGGGTTCAATCGTGCAGAATGGATAGTTCGCCGCCTGCGCGGCCTGAGTCTCGGTGAGGGCATTGAATAAAGTTGATTTACCGACGTTGGGAAGCCCGACGATTCCGCACCGAAAACCCATATTCTGCTCCTGCGCTCAGGCGACATTGTGTCCCCAGAGCGCGGGCCTTTAGCGGGGGCAGGGCGCTTTGGCCAGTTCAGCCAGCTTGTTCACGGCATTTTCACCCTGAATCGTTACCTTCTGCGGTATGAAACACGTCACACGCCTGGTCTTCGCCACAATCACCGCGGGATTGCTTGCCAGCTGCGGAGCGAGCCCGGGTGAGCGCCTGGACCGCGGCGAACG
>JGI24723J26617_10003714_pt1 | contig 10909 bp, 19 predicted proteins | sample Cruoilmetagenom6_FD_26617 | JGI IMG/M metagenome (IMG submission 26617) | reverse complement strand
GGGCCGAATACTGGCACGCGATGTTCACATCCAACCTGTCGAAGGAAACCCACTGGCCGACATCACTGGCACGGCTGAAATTCATCGCGCTGGCGTTGTCGCCCGTTGCGCTATTTGCCGCGCTCGGCATGATGCGCCTATCAGGTGAGGCGCGCCGGTTCATGCTCGCATGGCTTGGTGCGGCGCTGCTTGGTCTGGCCGCCGTGCCGAACTTTTACCTGCACTACGCGCTGCCGCTGCTTGTCCCGCTGTGCGTGGCGGCAAGCGGGTTTTTCAATCGCGGGATTGTCGGCACTGTCGCGGTTGGTCTGCTTGCTTTCCTGTCGCTTACCATCGCGCCGCACAAGCCTGGCCATGCAAAACAATCGGCAGCCGCGATAAACAAGCTGGAATCGCTGGTGCGCACTCATATCGGCAATGGCCCGCTGCTACTCTACGATGCGCCGCCGCAGCTATATGTGCGCACCGGGCAGCCGTTCATCACGCCGCTGGTGTTTCCGACGCACTTGTCGCACGCGTTGGAGAAAGACGTCAGCCATCTGCCCACACTGGCCGAGACGCAGCGCGTGCTGTCGCTCAAACCCGGCGCAGTGGTGATGGCCCACCCCTTGCGCAACGCGCCTGCCAATGACGAAACGCACAAGCTGGTGCTCGCCTATGTCGGGCAACACTGCCAGCTGGCAGGTGTCATCCCTACGCCTGAACGCCAGCGCACCGACCGGATCGCAGTGTGGGGAGATTGCGGGAAATAGGCTGCGTGGCTGCCGCGGCCACGCGCCGAACCCGGACATACGCCGCACAAATACAAAAAAGCCCCGGCGCAAACCGGGGCTTTTTGCTTGCGAACGTTCGCAAATGCCGGATGGCTCAGTCGCTGACGACTTCGACCATGTGCGGCAGTTTGGCGATCACGCCGCGAACTTCGGGAGTGTCCTGAAGTTCAACGACCTTGTGCATCTTGTTGAGCCCGAGGCCGACCAGCATCTGACGCTGTTTGTCGGGGCGGCGAATCGGAGAACCGATTTGCCGCAGCTTTATGGTTTTTCCCTTGGCCATGGTGCTTACTCCGTAACCGCTTCAGCGGCGACTTGCGCTTCCGCTTCGCTTGCTCCGCCACGACCAAGAAGATCGGAAACCTTCTTGCCGCGACGCTGGGCGACCGACTTCGGCGAAGTCTGGTGCGTCAGCGCATCGAATGTGGCCCGGATCATATTGTAAGGGTTCGACGAACCGACTGACTTGGTAACAACGTCAGCCACGCCAAGGCTTTCAAACACCGCGCGCATCGGGCCACCGGCGATGATACCGGTACCGGCAGGCGCTGTCCGCACTGTGACCTTACCCGCACCGAAACGACCATTGCCGTCATGGTGCAACGTGCGGCCTTCTTTCAGCGCGACGCGGACCATCTTCTTCTTGGCCGCAGCGGTCGCTTTGGTAATCGCCTCTGGAACCTCACGCGCCTTGCCGTGGCCAAAGCCGACACGGCCCTTGCCGTCACCGACAACCACGAGCGCTGCAAAGCCAAAGCGCTTGCCGCCTTTGACCGTCTTGGAAACGCGGTTGATGTGAACCAGCTTTTCGATCAGCTCTTCGCCATCGTCGTCTCCGCGACCACCACGCCGGTCGTCACGGCCACGACCGCGGCCTCGGCCACGTCCACCGCCGCCACGATCATTGCGACCACCACCACGGCCTTCACGGCCCTTTTGCGGCTGCGCAGGGGCAGCTGGCTTTTGCTCTGCTGCTGCGGCGGGAGCCGCCTCAGCAGGAGCTTCAGCCGACTTGGCCTCTTCTGCGGGCGCTTCAGCAGCAGGTGCTTCAGCTGCCGGTGCCTGCTCAGGAGCAGCTTGTGCCGGAGTCTCGGTTGCAGGCGTTTCCGCTGCTTCAGTCTCNGGCGCTTTTTTGTCGGAATCGTTCGTGTCTGGCATAATCAGAACTCCAGCCCGCCTTCGCGGGCGGCATCGGCCAGCGCTTTGACGCGGCCATGGAACAGGAAACCGCCGCGATCAAACACGACAGTGGTCACACCCGCCTTCTTGGCGGCGGCGGCAATATCCTTGCCCACCTTGGCGGCGGCATCGGCATCGGCACCCTTGCCGCCAAGCGAATTGGCGGCAGCCAGTGTCTTGCCTGCGCCATCATCAATGATCTGCGCGTAGATGTGCCTGCCAGTGCGGTGCACGGACAAGCGCGGCTTACCACCGGCACGCGATTTGAGCGCAGTACGAACTCGCCGGCTGCGGCGATCAAAAAGGCTGAGCTTTGCCATTATTTCTTCTTCCCTTCCTTGCGGAAGACATACTCGCCGCGATACTTGATGCCTTTGCCCTTATAAGGCTCAGGCTTACGCCAGCGGCGGATTTCGGCGGCGACCTGGCCGACCTTCTGCTTGTCGATACCCGAAATCTCGATCGTCGTATTGTCCGGGCACTTTATCTCGATACCCTCTGGAATCGCGTAATCGACGTCGTGGCTGAAACCGAGCTGCAGCTTGAGCATCTTGCCCTGAACCTGGGCGCGATAGCCAACACCGGTGATTTCCAGCACCTTGGTGTAGCCGTCGGTAACACCAGTCACCACATTCTGCACCAAAGTGCGCTGCAGACCCCAGTAAGACTGCGCCCGCTTCGTATCATTGGCGGGCTTCACTGCGATCTGGCCTTCGCCAATCTCATAGCTGACATCGTCGGACAGGCCGAGCGCGAGAGCGCCCTTCGGACCCTTCACATTAAGGATGCCGTCAACGATATTCGCCTCGACCCCTCCGGGAATCTCGACTGGCTTTTTGCCAATGCGGCTCATCAGAACACCTCCGCCAGCACTTCGCCGCCGACGTTTTCAGTGCGTGCTTCGTTGTCCGAAAGCACGCCCTTGGGCGTCGAGACGATGGTGATACCAAGGCCGTTGCGCGTAATCGGCAACTCCGAGCTGCCAGAATAGACGCGGCGGCCCGGCTTGGAGACGCGAGCGACATGCTTGATAGCAGGCTCGCCTTCGAAATATTTCAGTTCGATCCGCAGCTGCTTGTGCCGGCCGGTCTCATCCTCTGTGTAGCCACGAATGTAGCCTTCACGCTGCAAAACCTCGAGCACGCGGGCGCGAATCTTTGAAGCGGGAGAGAGGACGGAGTCCTTCTTGGCCTGCTGGCCGTTGCGAATACGGGTGAGCATATCACCCAGGGGATCAGTCATCGCCATATGCGTTATCCCTTACCAGCTTGACTTGGTTACGCCGGGGATCAAGCCATGATTGGCAAGATTGCGCAGCTCGATACGATTCAGGCCAAACTTGCGGTAATAGCCACGCGGACGGCCGGTCGTCGCACAACGGTTGCGCACCCGGGTGGGGTTCGCGTTGCGCGGGATTTCGGCCATCTTGAGGCGAGCCATAAGGCGCTCGGAATCGTCGAGCGACTTATCGTCGGCTATTGCCTTCAGCTTGGCATATTTCGCTGCGTATTTCTGGACGAGCTTCTTGCGACGCTCGTTTTTGTTTATGGAACTCAGTTTCGCCATGGACTTAAGCTCTCCACGTCCCGGGGGTGGCCGGGATCTCCTTCAAAAAAACCGGACGGCTCACGCCGCCTCCTGCTGTTCCTGCGCGTCCTCTTCGTCAGCGGCAGGGAATGGGAAACCGAACAGNCGAAGCAGCTCAAGCGCTTCGGCGTCGGTGTTTGCAGTCGTCGTCACGATGATGTCGAGACCACGAACCTTGTCGATCTTGTCATAGCTGATCTCTGGAAAGACGATCTGCTCTTTCAAGCCCATCGCATAGTTACCGCGCCCGTCGAAACTCAGCGGGTTCAGCCCGCGAAAGTCACGAATGCGCGGCATCGCGATAGTCACCAGTCGGTCGAGGAACTCGTACATGCGTTCTGAGCGCAAGGTGACCTTACAGCCGATCGGCATGCCTTCACGCAGTTTGAACTGCGCAATCGATTTCTTTGCCTTGGTGATGACGGGCTTCTGTCCGGCAATCAGTTCCATTTCCGCAGCAGCAGTCTGAACTTTCTTCTTGTCCTGACTCGCCTCGCCCACGCCCATGTTGAGCGTGACCTTCTCGATCTTGGGCACCTGGAAGCGGTTGGTGTAGCCAAACTTCTCAGTCATTGCCTTGACGATTTCCTCGTCATAGCGCGTGCGAACGCGTGGGGTATACTTATCAGCCATCGATCGTCTCCCCGGACTTCACGGCCACTCGGACCTTCTTTCCGTCTTTTTCCTCAAAGCGAACTCGTGTCGGCTTCCCATCCTTGGGATCAGCAACCGAAACCTTGCTAATCGCCATCGGCGCCTCGCGGCGTTCGATGCCGCCTTGCGGGTTTGCCTGGGTCGGCTTGCGGTGGCGCGTCGCAACGTTGATGCCTTCGACCAGGACCTTGCCATCCTTGGGCATGACCTGAAGGACAGTACCGGTGCGGCCCTTGTCCTTGCCCGAACGCACGACGACGCTGTCGCCCTTCTTGATCTTTGCAGCTGCCATCACAGCACCTCCGGCGCGAGCGAAATAATCTTCATGAAGCCCTTGCCGCGCAACTCGCGGACAACCGGGCCAAAGATACGCGTGCCGATCGGCTCTTCGTTTTTGCTGATCAACACAGCTGCGTTGCTGTCAAAGCGGATCACGCTACCGTCCTTGCGGCGCACATCCTTGCGGGTGCGCACGATCACGGCGCGATGAACATCGCCCTTCTTGACCTTGGCGCGCGGCTGCGCTTCCTTGACGGAAACCACGATCACGTCCCCGACGCTGGCAGTACGACGCTTCGACCCGCCCAGCACCTTTATGCACTGGACGCGCTTCGCGCCGCTGTTGTCCGCGACGTCAAGATTGGATTGCATCTGGATCATCGATCCGGTTCCTTCTTACTGGCTTGCCGAAACTCGTGGTTCGGCAGTTCCAAAAATTCTTATTCCGTTGCGCCTGCCGCTACGACCTCGAGATCGGCCTCGACAGCGGCAGCCTTGCTGGCCTGAACGCGATCGAGCACGCGAAACGTTTTGGTCTTGGAGATCGGCTTGGTCTCTTCGATCCGCACGCGCTCGCCTTCTTTGTACGTATTGTTCTCGTCATGCGCGCTGTAGCGCTTCGAACGACGGATGATCTTGCCATAAAGCGGGTGCTTGACCTTGCGCTCTACCAATACAGTCACAGTCTTGTCGGTCTTGTCGGAAACAATGGTCCCGATCAGGATACGTTTGGGCATCTGTTGTCTCCTCAGGCCTTCGCCGCTTCGGCAGTTGCGCTACTCGCGCGTTCGCCCTGAAGCGTCATNATCCGCGCGATATCGCGGCGCACTTCCTTGATGCGAGCCGGACGCTCAAGCTGGTTTGTTGCGGCCTGAAAACGCAGGTTGAATGCCTCGCGCTTGAGGTCTGCCAGCTCGACCGAAAGTTGATCATCGCTCTTGGCGCGCAAATCTTCGGTGCGGCCCGATTGCTTGTCAGCCATCATTTCGCTCCCAGGTGTGAGGTGTCGCCCAGTCGGGCCACAACCTTGGTCTTGATCGGTAGCTTCATCGCCGCACGCTCAAATGCGATCGCAGCGAGAGGCCCCGGAACGCCATCGAGTTCGAACAAGATNCGGCCCGGCTTTACGCGAGCAGCCCAGTATTCGACCGAACCCTTGCCCTTGCCCTGGCGGACTTCGGCNGGCTTTTTNGACACTGGCACNTCAGGGAAGATGCGAATCCACANACGCCCCTGGCGCTTGATNTGGCGCGTGATCGCACGGCGTGCAGCCTCGATCTGGCGTGCGGTGATCCGATCCGGTTCCAGCGCCTTGAGGCCATAGGAGCCGAAGTTCAGCTGGGTGCCGCCTTTGGCATCACCCTTGATCCGACCCTTGAAGGCCTTGCGGAACTTTGTTTTCTTCGGTTGCAGCATGATCTGTTACTCAGTTCCTGACCTTAACGTGCCGGACGCACGCCAGAGGTCTGGGCTTCCATCATCAGGCGGTCCTGCGCCATCGGGTCGTGGCCAAGGATCTCGCCTTTGAAGATCCAGCACTTGATGCCGATGATGCCATATGCGGTCAGCGCTTCGGCTTCGGCATAATCAACATTGGCGCGCAGCGTATGGAGCGGAACCCGGCCTTCGCGATACCATTCGACGCGGGCGATCTCAGCACCGCCAAGACGGCCACCGCAAACGATCTTGATGCCTTCAGCGCCAAGCCGCAAAGCTGACTGCACCGCGCGCTTCATTGCACGGCGAAAGGCGACGCGGCGGATAAGCTGGTCCGCAATGCCCTGGGCGACGAGCTTGGCATCGATTTCCGGCTTGCGAATTTCAACGATATTCAGCTTCACCTCGCTATCGGTCATTGTTGCAAGCTTTTGGCGCAGCTTTTCGATATCTGCGCCCTTCTTGCCAATGATGACACCGGGGCGGGCGGCATAGATCGAAACCCGGCACAGCTTGGCCGGACGCTCAATAACCACCTTCGAAATCGCTGCCTGGGGCAGACTTTCGGTGATATACTTGCGGATCTTGATATCTTCTACGAGGAGCTGCGCATAATTGCGGCCCTCGGCATACCAGCGGCTGTCCCAGGTGCGGTTGATCTGCAGCCTCAGGCCGATCGGATTGCTTTTCTGACCCATGGCTTACGCCTCCTCGACTTCGCGGACCACAATACGCAGGCGCGAGATCGGCTTCAGAATGCGGGTTGATTTACCGCGGCCGCGCGCGTGCCAGCGCTTCATGGTGATGGATTTGCCGACGCTTGCCTCGGCAACGACGAGGGAATCGACATCCAGGTTATGGTTGTTCTCGGCATTGGCGATTGCCGACGCGAGAACCTTCTTGGCATCCACCGCCATCCCTTTTCTGGAAAAGCTCAGGATNTTCAGCGCATCTTCGGCCTTCTTGCCGCGGATCAGGCCAGCGACAAGGTTCAGCTTCTGAGCCGAGCCACGGATCGTGGTGTCGACAGCCAGTGCCTCGTTCTCACCAACGCGGCGGGGAGCTTTGCTCTTGCTCATCAGCGCTTACCCTTCTTATCGGCAATGTGGCCAAGGAAAGTGCGCGTCGGAGCGAACTCACCCAGCTTGTGACCGACCATGTCCTCGTTGACCGAGACGGGAATAAACTTCTGGCCATTGTAGACGTTAAACGTCAGGCCGACGAATTGCGGCAGAATCGTCGAACGGCGCGACCAGGTCTTTATCGGACCGGAGCGGGTGCCATCTTCCTGCGCGGCTTCCGCCTTCTTGAGCAGGTACAAATCGACGAAGGGGCCTTTCCAGACGGAACGTGCCATTATCGCTTACCTCTTCTTCTTTTTAGCGTGGCGCGAACGGATAATCATCTTGTCCGTCTGCTTGTTCTTGCGAGTGCGGGCGCCCTTGGTGGGCTTGCCCCAAGGCGTTACCGGATGGCGACCACCCGATGTCCGACCCTCACCACCGCCGTGCGGGTGATCGACCGGGTTCTTCGCAACACCGCGGGTCAGCGGGCGACGGCCCTTCCAACGTGTGCGTCCGGCCTTGCCGAAGTTCTGGTTCTGGTTGTCCGGATTGGAAACCGCACCGACCGTACCCATGCATTCGCCGCGAATGTAGCGCTGCTCGCCAGAGTTCAGGCGAACGATGACCATGCCGCGGTCACGACCGACGATCTGGACATAAGTGCCGGCCGAGCGGGCAATCTGGCCGCCCTTGCCCGGCTTCATTTCGATATTGTGGCAGATCGTGCCGACCGGCATCTGACTGAGCAGCATTGCGTTGCCCGGCTTCACGTCGGTCTTTTCTGCGGCGATCACCTTGTCACCCACCGCCAGGCGCTGCGGAGCAAGGATATAGGCCTGCTCACCGTCATCATACTTGATGAGGGCGATGAACGCGGTGCGGTTCGGGTCGTATTCCATGCGCTCAACCGTTGCGGGAACATCCCACTTGCGGCGCTTGAAATCGATGTAGCGGTACTTCTGCTTGTGACCGCCGGCGATCCCCCGAGACGTAACGTGGCCCTTGTTGTTGCGGCCGCCAGACTTGCGTTTGCCTTCAGTAAGCGCCTTGACCGGCTTACCTTTCCAAAGCGACGTTTTGTCGACCAGGATCAGGCCGCGACGGCCTGGGCTTGTCGGATTGTAGTTTTTAAGTGCCATCGGTTCAGCTCACGCCTTCGGTGATGTCGATCGACTGGCCTTCGGCCAGCGTGACAATCGCCTTTTTCACATCGCTGCGCTTATAGGGTCTGCCCTTCCAGCGCTTGGTCTTGCCCTTGGTCACGAGCGTGTTCACGCCAGTTACCTTGACGTCGAACAGTGCTTCGACCGCATTCTTGATCTGCGGTTTGGTAGCGTCACCCGACACCTTGAAGACAACCGCGTTGTTCTCAGACAACAATGTCGATTTCTCTGTGATATGGGGCGAGAGGATGACGTCGAAGTGACGGGCATCGACTTCCTGATTCTTAGCCATTGAAGCGCGCCTCCAGTTTTTCGACCGCGGAGCGCGTCAGCACCAGCGTATCATGCTTGAGGATGTCGTAAACGTTGGCACCCATTGCCGCCATCACGTTGACACCCACGAGATTGCCTGCGGCTCGCGCAAAAGCTTCATCGACTTGCTCACCATCGATGACCAGAACCTTGCCGTTCCAGCCCGCCTTGTCGAAGCTGCCCTTGAGCGCCTTGGTCTTGGCATCCTTGATTGCCAGGTCATCGACAACGATAAGGCCGTCCTTGGCCTTGGAAGAAAGTGCCATCTTGAGGCCCAGTGCGCGAACCTTCTTGTTAAGCGACTGGTTGAAATCGCGGCGACGCGCACCGTGAGCCTTACCACCACCAACAAAGATCGGTGCCGCGCGGTCACCGTGACGTGCGCCGCCTGTGCCCTTCTGGCGATACATCTTCTTGCCGGTGCGGCGAACATCGGAACGCTCGCGAGTTGCACGGGCTGTGCCACGGCGATTTTCCAGCTGCCAGGTGACGACCCGGTGCAGGATGTCTGCGCGTGGTTCGACAGCAAACACATCGTCGGAAAGCTCGATATCGCCTTTCCCGGAAGTGCCGTCGATCTTGAGGACTTTGACTTTCATGGCTTAGCCCTCCTTTCCATCATCGCCGGAATCGGCATCGCCTTCGGCAGGCTTGTCACCCTGCGTTTCGGGGGCATCTTCGCTCGGCGGAGCAGCTTCGACAGCCGGTGTTTGCTCGGCCTGGGGCTCGGAAGCCGGNNCNTGATCAGCTGCTGGTGCTTCGTTCACNTCTGCTTCGTCTGCAGTGGCGGCGTCGGCCTCATCGGCGTTTGCAGCGCTCTTTAAGCCGGCGGGGTAAGGCGCATCGTCAGGCCGCGCAACTTTCACTGCGTCTGCAACGGTCAGCCAGGTATTCTTCGATCCAGGGACCGAACCCTTGACGAAGATAAGGCCACGCTCGTCATCGACGCGCACGATTTCCAGATTCTGCTGGGTGCGCTCACTATCGCCCATGTGACCAGCCATCTTCTTGCCTTTGAAGACCTTGCCCGGATCCTGATTTTGACCGGTGGAGCCAAGCGAACGGTGCGACAGCGAAACGCCGTGCGTCGCGCGCAGACCGCCGAAGCCCCAACGCTTCATCGCACCGGCAAAGCCCTTGCCCTGCGTGTGTCCGGCAACATCGACCAGCTGGCCTGGCACGAAATGCGAGGCTACGATCGTTTCACCGACACCCAGCACAGCATCTTCAGCCACGCGAAATTCGACAACGCGCGCCTTGAGCGGCACTTTCGCTTTGGCGAAATGCTCACGCTGCGGCTTGTTCACGTTCTTCTGTTTCGCTTCACCCGCGCCCAGCTGGACGGCCACATAGCCATCCCGCTCAGCGGTGCGGACAGAGACGACCTGACAGTCTTCCAATGAAAGGACAGTCACCGGCACATGCCGCCATCGTCCTGGAAGACGCGGGTCATTCCCACCTTTTTTGCGATCACGCCTGTGCGCACGACCAAACTCCTCAAACAGAGGCACCCGAAACCATTTCCGGGTGCTTGCAAGCCCATCATATTTGCGAGCCCCGTCCGGGCTAAGTGCCCCTTCGAAAAGGAGCGAGACGGAGGACGCAGCCCGGCACGTGCCGGCGGTATCCAAGTGTCGTGCGGGAGCTTCCTCCCGGTAGCCCTGTTCTTGCAGCTGACTGGCCTTAGGCCAGTTTGATCTCGACGTTCACGCCAGCAGCCAGATCGAGCTTCATCAAAGCATCGACGGTTGTGGCGTTGGGCTGAACAATGTCCAGCATCCGCTTGTATGTACGAACCTCGAACTGCTCACGCGACTTCTTGTCAATGTGAGGCCGCGGTTCACGGTAAACTTCTCGATCCGTGTCGGGAGTGGAATGGGCCCACGGATCAGCGCGCCGGTGCGACGCGCTGTTTCCGCAATTTCGCCAGTCGCCTGGTCGAGCACACGGTGATCGAACGCCTTCAGGCGAATGCGGATATTCTGAGCTTCCATAACCAACTACCGATGAGAAAGAGCAAATTCAAAAATAGCCGACCCGCCCTCTCCCGATTCGTGAAAGAGCGGGGCAACCTCATACGTAACTGAAAACCGACTGCCAGGGCGGTGGGCGAATCCCGATCCGCCCCGGCGAAGCGCGGCCTATATTACTTCGTAATCTTGCTGACAACCCCTGAACCGACAGTGCGACCGCCTTCACGGATAGCAAAGCGCAATCCTTCGTCCATCGCGATCGGCGCGATCAGTTTGACAGCGATCGTTACGTTGTCGCCCGGCATCACCATTTCAGTGCCTTCAGGCAGGATCACTTCGCCGGTCACGTCCGTCGTACGGAAATAGAACTGCGGACGGTAGTTCGCAAAAAATGGCGTGTGACGGCCACCTTCGTCTTTCGACAGCACATAGACTTCGGCATCGAAATCGGTGTGCGGCGTAATCGAACCCGGCTTGCAGAGAACCTG
>JGI24723J26617_10003712_pt1 | contig 10909 bp, 10 predicted proteins | sample Cruoilmetagenom6_FD_26617 | JGI IMG/M metagenome (IMG submission 26617) | reverse complement strand
TTTTATATTTTCTTCAATCTCTCTAAGATTTGCTACTTTTGTACTCTACAAAATTTAAAAAAGGTATGGTCGATAAAAACCAAGCTACGAAAACGATTTCGATTGATAAATACGGAATCAAAAATGCAAAAGTTAAATATCAACTTTCTTCTGAAGAACTTCACGACGAAACATTGCAAAAAGGACAAGGTGAAGAAGCCGCTAGTGGTGCCTTGTCAGTAAACACTGGAGAATTTACAGGAAGGTCCCCAAAAGATAGATTTATTGTAAAAGACGATGTTACTCGTGACAAAGTTTGGTGGGGAAACGTAAACATTCCGTTTCCGCCAGATATGTTCGATGCGCTTTACAACAAGGTTGTTGATTATCTTTCAGGAAAAGAAGTGTACGTTCGCGATAGCTATGCCTGCGCTGACGAAAAATACAAACTAAACATTCGGGTAATTACTGAAAACCCATGGTCTAATATGTTTGCCCACAATATGTTTCTTCGTCCCAATGAAGAAGAATTGGCATCTTTTGACCCAGAATGGCTTATTGTGAATGCGCCTGGGTTTTTGGCAAATCCAGAATTAGATGGCACCCGTCAACATAATTTTGCAATATTAAACTTCACAAAAAAAATAGCTTTAATTGGTGGGACAGGATATACTGGTGAAATTAAAAAAGGAATTTTTTCTGCTCTTAACTTTATTCTCCCTGTAGATAAAAACACAATGCCAATGCATTGCTCTGCAAACGTTGGTGATGATGGAGAAACGGCTATTTTCTTTGGCCTATCAGGAACTGGAAAAACAACACTTTCTGCAGACCCAGATCGTAAATTGATTGGTGATGACGAACACGGTTGGACTGAAGACAACAAAATCTTCAACTTTGAAGGAGGTTGTTATGCGAAGGTTATAAATCTTTCTGAAGAAAACGAACCAGATATTTTTAATGCTATAAAGCCAGGTGCAATCCTTGAAAATGTTGTAATGGATGAAAATGGCGAAGTTGATTTTGCCAATACTTCCATTACCCAAAACACAAGGGTTAGTTATCCAATCTATCACATTAAAAATATTCAAGTGCCATCGATAGGCCACAACCCAAAAAATATTTTCTTCTTAACTGCAGATGCTTTTGGTGTTTTGCCTCCTATTTCAAAATTGACTCCTGGGCAAGCGGCATATCACTTTATTAGTGGTTATACTGCAAAGGTTGCAGGAACTGAAGAAGGAATAAACGAGCCAACGCCAAACTTCTCAGCATGTTTTGGCGCCCCTTTTATGCCACTTCACCCAACAGAGTATGCCGAAATGTTAAGCAAAAAGATGAAGACAGCTGGTGTTAACGTTTGGCTGGTAAATACAGGATGGACAGGTGGACCTTATGGAGTGGGAAGTAGAATGAAACTGAAATACACCCGTGCAATGATTTCTGCTGCATTGGAAGGAAAACTGAAAGATGTTGAATTTGAAAAACACCCAATTTTCAATTTGATGATGCCGAAATCCTGCCCGAACGTTCCTTCGGAAATATTAAACCCTAAGGAAACCTGGAAGAACAAAAAAGCGTATGATATTCAAGCAAAAGAATTGGCAAACTCTTTCAAAGAGAACTTTGCTAAATTTGAAAGTTATGCAAATGATGAAATTCTATCCGGAGCTCCCGCTTCAGAATAATTTCTTTAAATAGTTAATAAACAAAAAGGCTTGCCAATATGGCAAGCCTTTTTTTATTTGCAATTAATCGAGCTTATTTTTTGTTGTTCACCTCTTTAATGTACTTTTCCAAAGCCATTGTCATAGAAGGAGTTTCGGGGGTTGGGGCTTGAATGTCCACGCGTAGACCTTGCTCAGTGGCTGCTTTTACCGTTGTGTTTCCAAATACCGCTATGCGTGTATCTTTTTGATCAAAATCAGGGAAGTTTTCAAAAAGAGATTCAATTCCACTGGGGCTGAAAAACACTAAAATGTCATAGTAAACGTCACGAAGATCTGAAAGGTCGCTGATAACGGTTTTGTAAAACGTAGCTTCTTTCCAATCTACTTTTAATTCGTTCAATACTTCCGGCACTTCAGGCTTCAACTTATCTGAAGTTGGAAGCAGGAATTTTTCGTTTTTATANTTTTTTATCAAAGGAGCAAGTTCAGAAAAAGTTCTTTTTCCCACATAGATTTTCCGCTTTCTGTAAACAACATATTTTTGAAGATAATAAGCTACCGCTTCACTCAAGCAAAAATATTTCATGGTGTCTGGCACCTTAAAACGAAGCTCGTCTGCAATCCTAAAATAATGATCCACAGAATTTCGACTCGTAAGAATAATTGCGGAATAATGGGTAAGATCAACTTTTTGGGCTCGAACATCCTTTCCTGACACGCCTTCAACGTGAATAAAAGGCCGGAAATCTATTTTTACTTTTTGTTTTTCGATTAAATCGAAATAGGGAGAGTTTTCAATTTTAGGCTCGGGCTGGGAAACCAAAATAGTTTTCACTTTCATAGATGTTCCTGATTTTTATTATAATATCCAACTAAACAAACGTTTTGTAGAGGATAATATAGGGTGCGATTTCAAGTGCGCAAAGATACAAAATAAAATAGAAGAAATTACTGAATATTAATTTTCCGTTTTTCTTATAACTGTATAGCANTGCAATAGCGTTTAAGGCAAGGGCGAAGCCACCAAAAATTACCAGTGTTATTCGGGTTGGTGGGTAAACATAAAGAAAGAAAAGATTGCCGAGAAAAAATAAAATTCCCAAAAAATTGCGATAGCTAAGCTTTTGATATAAATAATTGTTGATAAGCTCGTCCATGGAAAAAATATTTGCAACAATTTTTTCCAAAGAAAACTTTATAAGGATGAAAACACTGTAAGCCGTGCAAATTTGAAGAAAGAGCCACTCGTTTTTTTGAATTTNGGAAGGATTGTAAACCTTAAATAACAAAAAGACAAAAATAGAAACACANATTATCTGTACAACGAATAGCATCATATTAAAAGGATGGTTCAGTTCGTCATTTTTCCCNTGAACAAAAAAATATTGGTTGGTTATAGGTAGCAACGAAAATTCGTGAAATCTTTTGGGATAAAAATATTTGGATAGCGCAAAAAGAACAAAGCAGGCAACTAACAAATATGCGGCCCAATCGGTTGATATAATAAGTCTTTCACTGAAATCCAACTTCAATATTTTTGGTAAAGGTACAGTAAAATAAATTTTCTTTTTTGGGCATCAATTAGATTTTACTTCACATTTATTTATTCAAAAAAGGGTACATTTGCGCTAAAATAGCAGTATGTCCAAGGCAGTAGTGGTGGTGCCAACCTACAATGAAATNGAAAATATAGAGCGGCTGCTACGTACTNTTTTTTCATTGCAGCGTGAATTTCACATATTGGTTGTGGATGACAACTCCCCAGACGGCACGGCCAAGGTGGTTGAGGCAAATTTCAAAATATATCCCGATAAATTGTTCATTNTTAATCGCAGTGAAAAGAAGGGTTTGGGCTCAGCTTATATAGCGGGTTTCAAATGGGCTTTGGAAAANGAATACGATTATATTTTTGAAATGGATGCAGATTTTTCACATAATCCCAATGATTTAATTAGNCTGTTCAATGCTTGCCACAAAGAAGGGAATGATATGGCTATTGGTTCGCGTTATGTGAAAGGCGTAAATGTAGTAAACTGGCCAATGAGCCGAGTTTTAATGTCTTGGCTGGCTTCAAAATATGTGCGTCTTGTGATGCGGATGGATATTTATGACACTACGGCTGGGTTTATATGTTATAAAAGAAAAGTGCTACAGAAAATAAACTTGGACAACATTCGTTTTGTGGGCTATGCCTTTCAGATTGAAATGAAATTCAAANCCTATATCAATAACTTCAAGATAAAAGAAGTGCCTGTTATTTTCACGGATCGCACAAAGGGAGAATCCAAAATGAGTTCTGGCATTATTTCTGAAGCTATTTTTGGAGTGATTGCAATGAAANTTAAGAGTGTGTTTAACCGAAAAAGATTTAATGAAGCATCTTTTCATTAAGCTTTAACCTATANTGGAATATTAAAAAAGATGTTCCAAACCTTTACTNAACAAAGACGGAGTATTTCCTTAAAAAAAGAATTTTATAAACAAATGAAATCAGTTTTAATCAAGAATGCGAATATTGTAAATGAAGGTGAAATCGTAAAAGGCGATGTGCTTGTTGAGAATGGACGTATAGCGGAAATTTCTGAGACCATAAGTGCAAAATCTTCAGAAACGAAAGTGATCGATGCTGATGGAAGCTATTTGCTGCCGGGAATGATTGACGATCAAGTGCATTTTCGTGAGCCCGGACTGACGCACAAAGCCAATATTGAAACCGAGTCAAAGGCAGCGGTGGCAGGCGGAATCACTTCTTTCATTGAAATGCCGAACACCGTTCCGCAGGCTACGACTATTGAATTGCTGGAAGATAAATTTGATATTGCTTCAAANACTTCTTGGGCCAACTATTCCTTTATGTTTGGTGGCACAAATGATAATTTGGACGAAATTTTAAAAGTAGATCCACAAAAGGTGGCTGGGCTGAAATTATTTTTAGGTTCTTCCACTGGAAATATGTTGGTTGATGATCCAAAGACTTTGGAGGAAATTTTCAGCAAAACAAATTTNCTTATTTCTGCACATTGTGAAGATGAGGCAACCATTAAAGAAAATTTGGACAAATATAAATCTGAGTATGGCGAAGAAATTCCTATAGAGCTTCACCCAAAAATAAGAAGTGAAGAAGCTTGTTATATTTCGTCTTCAAAAGCTATAAAGCTTGCAGAAAAAACTGGCGCGCGCCTTCATGTTTTCCATCTTTCAACGGAAAANGAAACGCATCTTTTTGGCAATAAAAAACCACTTTCAGAAAAGAAAATAACCGCTGAGGTTTGCATTCACCATTTGTGGTTTACGGATGAAGATTACAAAACTAAAGGCACCAAAATAAAATGGAACCCAGCCGTAAAGACTGAAAAAGACAGGGACGGTTTGCTAAAAGCATTGCTCGATGACCGAATTGACGTTATTGCAACAGACCACGCACCGCACACTTTAGACGAAAAAAACAATAAATATTTAAATGCTCCCTCAGGTGGCCCATTGGTGCAGCACGCCTTGGTTGCGTTATTGGAAATGTATCACAAAGGAAAAATTTCTTTGGAAAAAATTGTTGAAAAAACCGCTCATAATCCAGCCATTTTATTTCAAATAAAAGAACGTGGGTATATTCGTAAAGGCTACAAGGCAGACTTGGTTTTGGTCGATCTCAATTCACCTTGGACTGTAAAAAAAGAAAACCTTCTTTATAAATGTGGATGGTCGCCTTTTGAGGGAACAATCTTTAAATCACGGGTTACGCATACTTTGGTAAACGGCATAGTGGTTTATGAAAATTCAAAATTCCCNAACAAAAGCANTCCGGAAAGACTTACTTTTAACAGATAATGAAGCAATCGCTATTTTTTATAATACTCACTTTAGGTCTCTTTGGCTGTCAGGATGTAAAACAACCTGAAAAGCCAAAAAACCTTATTGCAAAAGATAAAATGGTCGATATACTCATGGAAACCTATTTGGCTAATGCAGCCCGAAGTATTGACAATAAGGCAATCACTTCAAAAGGCATAAAAATGGATTCCTTGGTCTATAAAAAATTTGGAATAGACAGTCTGCAGTTTGTAAAAAGCAATGCATATTATGCTGCAGATGTAAATACATACATGGAAATTGTTCAAAAAGTTGAAGCTCGGCTTACCGGAATGCAACAAAAAATGGACAGTATTTGGGAAAAGAATTATGTGGGGAAAGATAGTATCACTCCCAAATTGATTGAAAATAAAGCAGATGTTGAGCCNGCAAAAGATAGTTTAATTTGATGCTTTCCCTGTTTCTTTTGCAATTCTTTCCAAGGTTGTCTCGATTGGTATAAATTGAAAACCAAGCTCGTTTTTTATTTTGGAAGAATCGTAAAATGATAATGTGAACATAGATCGCACGTTAGCTTTTATAAGTCTTCTTTTGGTTCTGAAAAGTTTATTTGATAGCCAATCCATTCCGCTTAAAAAAAGCATAATTTTTTTCGACAATTTTTTTGTGGGCGGTTTTTTTGCGAACAATAGGGCTAGTTTGGAGAGCAGTTCTTTATAAGTAACATTTTCGCTAACCAAAATAAATTGCTCGTTTGTTATTTCAGAATCCATCAAATCAATCATTGCTTTTGCCACATCTTGAACATCAACAATACCCATTGCTCCAGATGGATAATATGGTATGCCNCTTGCTCCCAAAGAAATAATCACACCNCTTCCACCTCCGTCTGGTGAGANGCCCAAAATAACGCCTGGATTGATTATCACTGCATTTAAGCCTTCTTGTGTNCCGCGCCAAACTTCCATCTCGGCACCATANTTTGTTATGGCATAGACACTNTTTTTTTCGTCGGGATTCCAAGAAGTTTCTTCAGTAACTAATTGATTTTGTAAATTGTTCCCCAAGGTAGCAACAGAACTTACGTAACAGAGCTTTTCAATATTATTTGCCAAACAGAGGTTCACAATATTTGCAGTACCTTCAATATTTGCTTTTTTGAGTATTTTATATTTTGAAGGATTAAAAGTTATGAAAGCTGCACAATGATAAACTTTTGTGATGTTCTTAAAAGCAACCGAAAGTGCAGGAATTTCTGTAATGTTTGCTTCAACCCATTCAATTTTATTGAAAAGTGAATCCACTTCGGAAGTGTAGAGGGCAAAAACCTTTTTCACAGAATGGATGTCACTNTTTTTTCTGTGAATTGCCCGCACCGGCTCGTTTTTCTTTAAAAGAAAATACAAAAGGTGCGAACCCACCAAACCTGTGCCGCCAGTTACTAAAACCATAAGGCGAAAATAAGGAATGAAATTGAAACTAAAATCGAAATTGAAATTGATTGTGTGCAATCTGAAAACTTGAATTTTCAATCTTGAAACTTGAATCTTTATTTGATAGCCCTATCTTTGCACAAATTTTAAAAAAATGAAGCTGAAAAATTTCGTTGAAGAACTACAATGGCGCGGTATGATCCACGATGTAATGCCCGAAACAGAAAAACACTTAATGGAAACCATGCGTGCTGCTTATGTAGGTTTTGACCCAACTGCAGACTCGTTGCATATTGGCAATTTGGTTCCGATTATGCTTTTGTCTTTCTATCAGCGCTGTGGGCATAAACCTGTAGCATTGGTAGGCGGAGCCACAGGAATGATCGGTGATCCTTCGGGGAAAAGTGCCGAGCGCAATTTGCTTGATGAAGCTGCGCTTCGCCACAATCAGGAATGTGTTAAAAATCAACTTTCACAGTTTTTGGATTTTTCTTCAGGAGCCGAAAATCAAGCGGTTTTAGTTAATAATTACGATTGGATTAAGGAGTTTTCCTTTCTTGATTTTATAAGAAAAGTNGGAAAGCATATTACCGTTAACTATATGATGGCGAAAGATTCCGTAAAAACAAGATTGAGCGGCGAGAGTGCCGATGGCCTTTCGTTTACGGAATTTACATACCAATTAATACAGGGCTACGACTTTGTCCATTTAAATAGAAATCTCAACTGTACCCTACAAATGGGCGGTAGCGATCAGTGGGGGAATATTACCACCGGGACAGAACTTTTACGTAGAATGGACGGCACTAAAGGCTATGCGTTAACGTGCCCCTTAATAACTAAAAGTGACGGGAGTAAGTTTGGAAAAAGTGAAGGCGGAAATGTGTGGCTGGATGCGACAAAGACTTCACCTTATAAATTTTACCAATATTGGTTGAACACCAGTGATGACGATGCTGAAAAGTATATCAAAATTTTTACGTTCCTTGATAAAGTAACGATAGAAAATCTAGTTGCAGAACACAAAGAAGCGCCCCATTTACGATTGCTTCAGAAACGTTTGGCGAAGGAAGTCACCACAACCGTCCATAGTACTGAAGAGTTTGAAAAAGCCGTAAAAGCATCTGAAATACTGTTTGGAAATTCCACTTCAGAAGATTTGAAAACGCTTGATGAAAAAACTTTTCTCGATGTTTTTGAGGGCGTGCCCCAGGCTGAAATTTCAAAAGAGGAATTGAAAAATGGACTTGATATTATTGGCGCATTGGCCGAGAAAACAGGATTTTTAAAGTCAAATGGAGAAGCGAGGCGCGCTCTAAAGGAAAACTCTATTTCAGTGAACAAAGAAAAAGTTTCCGACGATTTTACGGTTAACGAAAACGATTTGATTAACGGACAATTTGTACTCCTGCAGCGCGGGAAGAAGAATTATTTTATCATTAAGTCTGTATAACTATTCATAGATTGATCATATAAAAAAATCCCCGGCAAAGATTGCACGGGGATTTTTCGATTAACTAACCAACCAAATTATGAAAAATCATCACTTTTTCACAGTTTATTGGTCGTAGGTTTATTTAATAACTTACACTGTTTTTCAGTTATCTGTGTTAAATATTTCTTTATAAAATCATCAAATTACAGCCGCGTATATCACTAGAATCGTAACGGCCCAACACCTCAAAAGTACCATCGTCAAAAGTTTTCCCCAAATCTTGAGTTGCAATAAAAGAGCAGGAGTATAGGTTTGCCAAATCAATCACATTTATTCCCCCAGTCTTCCCAAGAGTATAGGAAAATGCATCTTCAGTATCTCGTGTTAAGATTTTCATCCACGGAGGGCAGGAAAAAAGACCATCACCAACAGAATAGGCTTGAGATAGCAACTCCGTCATTCCATATTCACTATGTATTTTTTGAACACCAAACCCTTTTTTTAAAATTTGGTGCAGTTCCTCTTTTATCATTTCCTTTCGGCGACCTTTCATTCCGCCGGTTTCCATTACAATCGTATTTTTAAGTTGAAACCTTCTCTTTTCAATTAAATCGAGCAAGGCATAAGAAACCCCAATAAGGATTGTTTTTTGACCACTGTCTTCCAGAAAATTCAATTTTTCAATCAGCGCATCCGTTTCATATAAATAAAAGCCACTATTGGGATTGTTGCTTTTTTCAATTAAACTTTCAACCATATAAATCAGAGAAGAGCCATCGCGTTCCAAATAGGAAGGAAGTAAGGCCAAGATTGTAAAGCTTGAGGGATTGCCATATTGTTTTTCAAAGGCTTTGAGAAAACTTTTTTCATATAGCTTTAAGTCGGCCACATAATGTTTGCTGGTGATGCTGCCTGTAGTGCCACTGCTTGTAAAAACAATTTGTTCAGTTAGGTTTTCAGAAATTATCTCATTGCTTTTGAAAAATTGAATTGGAAGAAAAGGAATGTGTTCAACGGTTTTTACCTCTGAAACATTTGTATTTAAAAGATTGCAAAAAGTGCGATAGGCCAAAACATTATTATACTGAAAACGGAATACTTCCAACGCAAGACGGTCAAAATCTTCGTAAGTATTGATATTAAAAATTTCTTTTTTCAGCATTTTTTTTAACGGTGAAATTTCAGTTCAAAAATAGGCAAATAAAAAAGCTCCTGCCGAAACAGGAGCTTTAAAAAATAAAGTTTATAATGGATTACTTAACAACCAATTTCTTGGTAGTTGAAGTTTTTCCTTGCTCGATTTTCAAGATGTAAACACCGCTGTTTAAGGCTGAAATGTCTAATCTGTCACCGTTTAAGGTAGTTTTTACAACTTGCTTTCCAAGTACGTCAAATATTGAAATATTTTTAGCGCCGCTAACTTTTGAAGTGATATTCACATATCCTTTTGTTGCAGGATTTGGATACACAGCAAACTGATCAGCCGTTTGTTCGTTTACACCAATTGTACCGTCAAAAGAAATATTATCAAACCAAAAAGATTCTGCGCTAGCGTTCGTTCTTCCTTCAATAACAAGTTGAACTATGCTGTTTGGAAGGGCTGCTGTAGCGTTTTGCCATTGCAGTTGGTATTCTCCACTTCCAGCATCAAAAGGAACAAGATCGTCAAGATCCATTCCGGTGGAATTGAAAAGATCAATTTCAGTNCTGTTGGTAATGTCTCTCACATAGATTCGCAATCTNTCTGAGCCAGATTCATTAACAGTTCCATCNCCTTCATAATTTCCATTAGTTGGAGTGTCATTTATTGACAAAAGAAAATCCAATGATATAGCTCCAGAATTGGCAAGTGTTAAATCTACTGGGTCAAATTCTAAGGTCATATTTCCGTCAATGTCATTCATTTGGTATCCTTTGTCACCATCAGTAAAAAGAACGCTTGGTGAAGGAGTAAAATCTGTTACGCCAACAAAATCCCCATCAGTCAAGCCAACATCTGGAGTGTCATAAGGAGAATAAGAAGCATTAAAGCCTATTTCGCCTCCAGCAGTNATAAAATCTACAAGAGGTTCGCCGGCATTATTAATAAGGTCATGTGCTACGTTAGCATCGCCAGTATCGTTGTATTTTCCGGGAAGCGCATCTGGCTCCTCAAAACTGGTTCCTGCAATTTGGGCAAAAGAAACGGCACCCATCAAAAGAGCCGCAAGTAAAGTAATTTTTTTCATCNGTAATTTTTTAAATATTGTGCAAAGATAAATAAATGTTTGAGTTTTAAAAAAATGATATCAATCATAAGGGTGAATTTAACGTAAAGATAAGATTGTAACTTCTTGTAAACTCCCACGATGTTATCAAAACGTTATCTGATGGTTAACAATAAGTGTGCTAAACTTTACTGATGTTAAATAATAGTATCTTTGAAACGTTAAAAAAAGATTCATTTTTAATATGAAGAAAAAAGATATTAAAATTTTGTTGGTTGATGACGAGCCGGATATTCTTGAAATAATCCGTTATAATCTTACTTCCGAAGGCTACCATGTTGAAATTGCAGAAAATGGCTTTGAAGCCATAGCACAAGC
>JGI24723J26617_10003710_pt1 | contig 10916 bp, 6 predicted proteins | sample Cruoilmetagenom6_FD_26617 | JGI IMG/M metagenome (IMG submission 26617) | reverse complement strand
CCATCTAAAGTGCTGACTTCGTGCTTTGTAACCAAAGCACCTCTAGTTTCATGCTTAAGTGAAGCGACTGAATCAGCAGACTGGATACAAAGAGAAAGGACTTCTCGCTGGGTATCAACGTCAAGTCCTTTGAAGTAGTCATTGCTCCAGCTGATCTCGCCATCAGGGTCAACGATGCAGACACCCTCTCCCAATGCTTTGAGCACGGCGGCGAGCCCAGAATCGTCAGGCTGCTCCACAATCTCGTACCGATCGCCCAGCTGTTCTTTGAGCTCTTGCGCCATATCACGATGGCCGCCGACGATTACGAGTTTAGGTTGTGTCTCTACCATGACTTGGCAGTGTCCGAAACGAGCTGAAAATCAAAGTTGGACGATTCTTGACAACACATGATCGTCCAATGCGTATACCCTATGCTCTGTTCGCACATAATCCTCGCGAGGTTCTTGAATGATTCGTCCTTATTGGAAAACAATCACGAATCCAACGAAGGATAGTGACCTTCGTGACCATATCGGCTAAGTGATGCATAAGGCTGTGAAACACGCATGATTCTCGTTCGAGAAATTTCAAAATCGTTCGGCTCGCTCAAAGCGGTCCAGAATGTATCCTTTGAGCTCCCTACAGGGCAAATCGCCGGGCTCCTAGGCCCGAATGGAGCCGGTAAAAGCACCACTATACGCATGATGACGGGCTTTTTAACCCCTGATTCAGGCACTATCAAAATCGTTGGGCATGACATCCAAACCCAAGCTTCGAAAGCAAAGTCACTTATTGGGTATTTGCCTGAAAGTGCCCCAATTTACCCGGAAATGAGCGTAAAGGGATATCTCAAGCATCGAGCGAAGCTCTACAAGGTTCCCGGACGTGATATTGGACCTGCGATTGACAAAGCGATGGCGCAAACTCGAATTACCGAAGTTGCTCGTCGGCGAGTTGGACACCTCTCCAAGGGATATCGACAACGAGTTGGGCTCGCCGCCGCTCTAGTACACAATCCACAAGTCCTCATCCTTGATGAACCGACTAACGGTCTCGATCCAACTCAAATTCGTGAAGCTCGCTCGCTTATCCGTGAACTCTCAGAAGAACGAACCACGCTGCTCTGCTCGCATATCCTTCCTGAAGTTGAGCGAACCTGCGATCGAGTCATCGTATTTGCAGGCGGAAAAATCCGTGCTGACGGGACTCCAAGCGAACTAATCAACGCATCTCCAGGTCCGATCAGATACAACATTGAGATCCGAACCAATCCGAGTGCTGGAATCGAGCACGCTTTGCGCACTCTCGCTGTGATCCCAGGGATCGCGGCGGCCAAACCTGCAGATATCCAACCTATGGATGCTGCCGCAGGATGGTCGGCCATCCAGCTCGAATCCGCTCCAAATGAGCGAGATCTCCGCGAAGCAATCGCTGCGGCTGCTGATGATCACGGGTTGTTCATTCGTGAGCTCAGAAAAATCGTTCCAACACTCGAATCATTGTTTGTTCAACTCGTCGACACCGCTTCAGATGTCCGAACTGGAGACACACAATGAGCAGAGTCTTCACGATCGCACAGCGCGAACTTTCTTCGATGTTCCGAGTCCCTGCAGGATGGATCATCATCGCGCTCTTTGCATTCCTGACAGGTGTTCTGTTTGTCAATCAAACCATAGTTCCAGGCCAAACTGGCACTTTGCGATATTTCTTCCTGTACTCCGGATGGCTTTTGATCCCTATTGCTCCTGCGATCTCGATGAGACTCATGAGCGAAGAATACAGATCAGGAAGCTTCGAAGCTCTTCGAACTGCGCCAGCCGGCGATTGGGCAGTCACCCTAGGGAAATACTTCGGGTCAGTTGCATTCCTCATTTTTATGATGGTGCCGACCTTGGTTTATCCAATCTTGCTCTATCTGGTATCAGATCCTGCACCTGATCTGGGTCCGATCCTAGCAGGGTATCTAATGCTCCTACTCGTCGGACTCCTCTATCTCGGGATCGGGATGGTGGCCTCGTCGTTAACTTCAAGTCAGACCCTTGCGTTCCTCGGAACCGTGATGAGTTTGATCTTGCTGATGGTGCTCACAAGCATCATCGCTCAACAATCTGGAGTCAAAGTTGGAATGGTGCTCTCTGCACTCTCAATCCAAGCTCGGATTGAAGAGTTCTCGAAAGGGATTATCGATACTGCAACGATCGCATTCTTCTTGATCGGATCGATCTGGATGCTTGTGCTCGCTTCAGCAGTTCTCGAAGTCCGAAGACTTGGACGCTCTCGATTCATCATTATCGTGAGCGTTGTCGTGTTTCTGCTTGCGACTGCAGCGACAGCTATCTTTGCAAGTTCGATCACAAACACCTATCACTATCGTCTCGATGTCACTTCAACTGGTGCACACAAGCTCTCAAGCAGAGCGACAGGGATCGTGAATCGACTTACTGATCCAACCCAAATCATTTTGGCAATCTCGAAGAGCCGATCGGATCAACGATCCGTCGATCTAGTTTCCGATGTCCTTGATGCGTACGAACAATCGAGCGGACTCCTTCGGGTTCGTTCCATTGATCTCGATTCTCCTGACGGCATCGACGAAACAAAGCAACTGCTTCTTGAACTTGCACAACGCGATGCGGACCTGATCGCTACGAATATGGCAACCCTTCAATCAAGCGCTCAAACCATGCTCAGTTTGAGCCCGAAACTCGCAGAGCTTGCAGTGAATCTAGACCTGATTGCACAAGCAATTGAACCGAAGACACAGAGCAATATCAATAATCGCGCAGTCTTCGAGCAACGAGCAAATATCATCCGGATGTATACCAATGATCTGCTCAAGCAAGGCGAAGGCATTGTTTCCCAAATCACAGATTTCGAATCCAGTAATGAAGTATTCCCGTTCGATACTTATGCAGATCCAATCGAGCAATCACTCGCGCTCTTAATGAATCAGCTCGATGATCTCTCAGTGCAAGTCGATACCTTTGCGAATGCTCAAGAGTTGGATTTTGCACCGAGAGCGATTGCATCGCCGCTCACGAATCAGATCGAAACGTATCGTGATCTAGCAGCGATCGCTCAAGATCGAATCAGCAGACTACATCATATAGACGCGATTCAAATCGGACGCGCCCTTGAAACAGGTGAAGCACTGCTCGTCATCGGAGGTCCAACCCAAGGAGTCGCTGCGGTAGATCTCGAAGCGTTGTTGCCTTCAACTGTTGCTCTTGATCGTGCAGGGGTCTCTGCAGCTGGAGTGATCGGTCCTAGAGCACAAGAGCTCATCGCATCTGCACTTGCTCAACTTGTCGCTCCATCGCAACCTATCCTCATCTACACGCACGGCGGCCTACCCAACGAGTTGCTCGGAAGCTCCGATCTCTTTACCAAAGTTACGTCTCGACTCGCTGAGCGAGGAATCGATACCATCGAATGGGCCGCGGTCGAAGAACCTTCCGCTCCTGATCTTGACGATCTTGATCCATTCGGGATCCGCCCAGTTGTATACGCAATCATCAGTGTCGATTCAGCCGCGGGTTCTGGAGAGTCAGGTCTCAACGGCGTAAAACGCGCCCGAGAAATGGGCAAAATCGTCCAGCGGCTCATACAAGAAGGACAATCACTCGTAATCTCTCTCAACCCTTCAATCTTCCCATCGTTTGATGATCCAGATCCAATCTCTGAAGCTATCTCCGAGTTTGGCATCATCCCAGACTCAGGGCATCCGATTCTTCATGCTCGCATCGCTCCGCTTGGTCCGATCGCAGATCCAATCACAAGAGTTGTATCCGATAGCGACAACAGCAATCCAATTTCTGGAGCAGTCGAAGGACTCAACACAGTATTACCTTGGGCAATCTCCATGTCGATCAATCCAACAGAAGGTGTAGAAGCATCCTCTGTTCTGACGCTCAACTCGACAGACAACCCTGACGAAACATGGTGCGAAACCGACTGGCTCACACTTTGGAGAACTCCAGCGCAATCACGCAAGTTATTGCGCAATCAACCAGTGTTCGACGCTAATAAAGATGTAAGGCTTGATCAATACATCCTTGCAGCAGCAGCTCAAAGAGATCAAGCTGGAACACAGCAGCGCCTTGTCGTCATCGGATCCAATGGCTGGTCAACCGATTCGATCATCGCTGATACTGAACGGCTCGTCGACGGCCGAGTGCTCTCGCGTTGGCCTGGAAATCTCACACTCCTCGATTCAACCATTTCCTGGCTCGCAGGGATGGATGATCTCATCGGACCTGGAATCCACGCTCGTCCGATTGCAACGATTCAAAATCTCGATCATCGTCAACGCAGCATGATCCGTTGGCTCTTGCTCGCAGGACTCCCTGGGCTCATCTTAACCCTGGGTATGGCGTACCGATTGATCTTCGGATAACACTTCAGTTACTTTATCGCTTTGGTTATCATTTTGGTCGTCGTTTTCATCGCTCTCTGGATTCCATTGGTTCCAGTTGCGTGCAACGATTCCAGTGCAGATTATCCCAAGTGGAATCACAATGATTGTTTCCGCGACTCTGTTGATCACATCCGCAGCGATCGCACTTCTCATCGTGACAGATGTCGTCTTCGATGCCATCCCTGCTGCGATCCCTACACCCCACTCTCGGAGCCCGAGTCCGCCTCCAGTGATTGGGATGACTTGAGCGACTTGAGAAACTGCGGTGATAACTACGATTTGCATCGGAGTGATTTCGAATCCGAGTAGTGTAAACGCCGCGGCGTATCTGATCATCCACACTAACAAATCTGCATTACGAAACAACAATCCAAGCACTAAGAAGCCCTGCTTCTCACTTACTTGAAATGCACCAAATGAGACCAATGCGAATACACCTAGTGGTATTGCTAAATACCCAATGAGTTGAATCAACGGAGTATCTGACGGAATGAGTAATACAACTCCGATCGCGATCGCGTTTGCGAACCCTGCAAGAACCATTGACCAGATGCTTGCTCCGATCGAATCACGAACTCGGATCTGGTTGATTTTCGCATGATATCCGATGCGCCCAACAAGACCCGGACGCATTGGGAGATGATTGAGCAACCATGCACTTCCAACGAGAGCAAGCATTTCTCTACGACCGACTTCTCCGTGCCGACGCATTAGCGCGTGGAGACAGAGTCCGACGAAGAGCCAGTTTACAATCGGACCAAAGACGACGACGATACCAGCCCATCGAGGCGCGTGAGCTATTTTTTCAGTGAATTCTTTGAGTGACTCCGGATCTGAGATGAGATAGATCGCAGCACCTATCAACAACAAGATTCCGAAGAGAAAACCAAGCCTCCGAGTTCGAGTCGAAGGCTTTGGAGCTTTCATCTGGGAATCTGTGTCATGATCACTCATTGATTACCATGGAGAAATATACCTGCGATTTAGAATCCGAATCCTTCTTTCGAAGGAAGCATCTCATCAACTCCTGGACCAACCATTGAGAAAGTCGGTTGTGAAGTCGCAATTCGAGCTTGGATGATTCGTGCAATCTTGTGGACCCGTTCATCTTGTGTTTGATCGAGCACTTCGAAGATCGGAGAGTCCTCTGCATCCGTGCGAGTTAATAACGCAGCGGCCAACACGACTGGGTCTACAACCGAATCAATCAATGCGTCCGACAGAATCGAGCTGACTACATGATCATCAAATGCGATCATCTGAGCGAGCTGATGACGATGTGGTAGCAACAAAATCATCCTTGCTCGCTCGACATTATCTGAAGCGGTGTATCGCTCAATCAATGCGGTAATCAGAGCATCTAACTCGTTGCCTTCAATAACACCCGTTGGGGTTGGGAGTGTTAATCGACCTGCACAAGCCACCATTGCTCTTGTTTGTGTATCTTCATCTTCACTTGAAAGCATTTCAATGAGTTCAGGAACCGACATACTCATTTCTAACAGATTCAAACGTTGAACAATTTTGCTTTCAGTCGTTAAACCGAGCGGGGAGTTTACGATGCCGTACACCGCAGCGTTATCTGGAACAAAAGCCTTTGAAAGAAGCTCATCAGATGCTCTAGGGCGAAACCCTTGCAGTAGGCGCCATCGCTGGGTTATCGACGAGCTTGACTGCAAACTCAAAAGCCATTGTGTTTGAACCGAATCGGTAGCAACTTCAATCACCAACTCTTCAAGAGGTTTGAGTCGGAGTCGATGATCCATAGCGATGACTTTCGCTCGAACTTGTCCTTGTACTCCTTTCACACGATCATCAATCACAGGCAATAAAAGCATCTGCGTATCAAGCGGTTGCGAAGGACCCATCGCAAGAGGAACAGGCGCCAAGTTCTTCAAGCGAATCTTAATTGTAGGACTCTCCATCGCATCAACAATCGGACCTGGAGCTTGCATATCCAGATACATGAATGAAGATGGACGGATGCTCATCTGATCAATCCAGTTGGGGATTGTTTTCTCGATCTGTATCATCTGTCGTCCTGCAGATGTCACAACCAGATTTTCGTACCCGAGTTTCACAAGCTTTGATCGAGAAAACGCTCCGTAGGAATCGAGTGCGTTCGCATGAGTGATCTTCGAATAAATCGGTACGGCTTTATCGATCTGTCCGAGTCGTTCATATGACATCGCGGTAATTAGCTGAATGAGCGAAGAGCTTGAAAACTCCGATCCAAGTTCTATCGCGTTTTCATACTTACCCTCAGCGAAGAGTGCGAGTGGTTCAATGATCGTGAAATATGGTTCAAGAGCAGGTGCGGTCTCGACCATCTCACCGACATCTTTGCGAATTTCTTCCGATTCAAGTCCCACAATCGCTCGCAGAACTTGAAAATCTAGAACGCGAGAAACCATAGTTGAAACAACAGCGCTTTGATCTACTGCTCGATTTCGGGTCAGCTCTGCAAGTGAAACAACTTCATCATTAGTCGTTTTCTCGATGTCATTGAGTATTTCTTCAACAAGCTCAGCGTTATCCAAGTTGTACGCTGCAAGCAAGCGCAACCGATCAATCCCAATATCGTATCGATAATCCTCGGGTTTAATAAGATCATCTGTTGGAAGCTGAGCAGCTTCGTATGCTTCAATCTTTGTCTTCGCTTCAGCTCTTAGGTCTGCAAGAACCGGATTGAGATCATCAAGGATTCTCTGTGGACCAAACACTTGCCAATTGAGTGCGATTCGAACTTCCTCGATTGATTGCGGTGATCGTCCAGCATCAAGCTTAAAGAGCGTGATCGAGTTTTTGAGGAAACGCATTGCAGATTCATATGCGCCTTCTTTAGCGAGAATCTGGGCAACTGTAAAATGCACGTTCGCATCGAGTGGATCCGCGACGAGGAGTTTGAACTGATAATCCAACTGCGTCACCGAATCTGATGCGGAGTTGTTGTAAAACTGCGCTGCGAGTGATGCAGCTGCTTTATTCGAAACATCAAGCTTCGTTGCAAGATGCAATCGCTCAACAAAACCCGTCGCATTCCCAGTTTCTCGTTCAAGCAATGCTGCATCAAGAGCGAGTCGTGAGCGAACAGCAGGATCAAGTGATTGTCCTCGATCTCCTAAGAAACGCTCATACGCCGCGAGGCGCCCTTCAACGGTTTGTTGTTGATTAATGATCGAGCTCACGAGTCGGAGTTGAGCAACAGTATCTTTAGGATCAATCCGAATCACTGCTCGAGTTGCGTCGATCAACATCTCCGGATCTCCACCCAGCCAAGCGGCCTCGACAATCGATCTGGCGATCTCAGCGTTAGTAGGATCAAGTTCAAGTGCGATCATCAACAGATTCGCTGTAAGCTCGTAATCCGCAGGAGTTGGCGCATCTCGAAGACCAAGATCAAGAACCGCATCGCGCACAAAGAGCGACGAATTGATAGGGTCAGGTTCAAGACCGACTTCTTGTGCAATCGCTGGTCCTGCAAAGAGGACTGCTCCGACGATCGCAATCGCGTTGGAGCGAGACACACAAAATGGTTTCAAATATCGATTCATACTTCCTCTTCTCACGATTCGGTTTCTCACGCCCCACTCCAACCAAGCAATGCTGATACAGCAAGTACGCTGCTCGATCCGAGAAAGATCGCCGCGAGCGCAGCCTCAATCCCTCTGGATATCATCTGATGCGCTCTGGGAAACACCCGATCAGCTATGCACATGAGGAATACGAGTTGCCCGGCCGCTAACGCCGCCACTCCTGCACTGATCGCGATAGGCTTTGATGAAAGCACCCCTTCGTGCTCCTGTCTGATTAACCATAACCCCATGACACCCAATGACAAACTCCAGGGCAAACCTGTGAGAATCACCATCGACACACTCATCAATCGTTTGGTTAACACTGAAATCTCCGTCGATAGATGCGAGCACATCGCATCTACACGATTCAAGACCTCATCATAGAGTCTTCGAGCCGTCGGCGGGTCGCTAGAACAGACGAATCATCGTGATATCGTCATCCTGAGATGGATCTCAATGCGATGAAACTGCGAACTTACCCGACAGCCATCGCCATGAGGAACTCTGCATTCGTCTTGTGCTTGGTAAGACGGGTCTTGAGCAGTTCCATTGCTTCGACGACATTCATGTCCGCGAGGACCTTCCTGAGTCGATAGATCAGCTCGAGTTCTTTAGGATCCATCAGTAGTTCTTCTCGACGAGTTCCAGAGGCCGCGACATCAATCGCAGGATAGATCCGCTTCTCAACCAATCGACGATCAAGATGTAGCTCAGAGTTACCTGTGCCTTTAAACTCTTCGAAGATCACATCGTCCATCTTTGAACCTGTGTCTGTCAATGCAGTACCGATGATCGTCAAGGATCCGCCTCGTTCGATCGCACGAGCAGCGCCGAAGAACTTCTTCGGGCGCTGGAGCGCATTCGAGTCCAGGCCGCCTGACATGATTTTCCCTGAATGAGGGATATCGTTGTTGTACGCTCTAGCTAAACGAGTAATCGAATCGAGCAAGATGACAACATCTTCTCCGAACTCAACCATTCGTCTTGCTTTTTCAATCACCATCTCAGCAACAGCAACATGTCGACTCGATTGCTCGTCAAATGTACTTGCAACCACTTCGACATCGCGACCAACATTCCGCTTGAAGTCTGTTACTTCTTCAGGACGCTCATCCACGAGGAGTACAAATACCTTCGCGTCAGGATAGTTTTCATTAATCGCTTTCGTGATCTTCTGCATCAGCACGGTTTTACCTGTCCGAGGCGGAGCAACAATCAACGCTCGTTGTCCCATTCCGATCGGAGATACCAAATCCATGATCCGCATTTCGATAGACTCTGGAGTTGTCTCCAAGAGTAATCTCTTCTCTGGATGCATCGGAACAAGATCTTCGAAGTTGACGAGTTCATGCAGTTCTGCAGGGTCTCGGCCGTTCACTTTTTCTACTCTCAGAAGCGCGAAGTAACGCTCCGATTCCTTCGGTGGACGAATCGCTCCTCGAACGTTCATCCCGCGGCGAAGCCCGAAGCGACGAATCTGGCTCGGCGAGACATAGATATCATCTGGACCAGGAAGATAGCTCATCTCAGGGGATCGCAAAAATCCAAACCCATCAGACATGATCTGGAGCGTGCCTTCTCCAAACATGATGCCCTGCTTTGCAGCGCGGGCTTTGAGAATCTTGAAAATCAGATCTTGCTTAGGCAACTGATGAACATCTTCGAGACCTTCTTTATCCGCAATCGCGTTGATCTCGTCATGATCCATCCGCTGGAAGTCGGAGATCGTGAGGCCGTCGTCCTCCATCTTTCCGCCAGCCGCCGCGACTATGCGTTCAAGCTCTTCAGCTTCGCGTTCGAGCTGTTCATCGGATGGAAGAACATGCGCTGGATAAGCATTGGATGAGGATCGCTGACGCTGGTTCTGTCTGTTGGAAGATCCACCTGAGCCTCCAGATCCACCTGAACCGCCACCAGACGAACCTCTTCTTTTCTTCCTGCTGCGCCTTCTTGCGCCGCCTTCTGAATCAGAGTTGTTGTTATTGTTGTTGTTCCGATTCGATCTTGAGCGATGATCATCTCTTCCTGAGTCTTCCGATCTTCCAGATCCTTCAGATTGTGATCCTGAGCTCTCTGACTTCCTTGATTCCGAGGAAGCTGGAGAAACTGATGAAGAAGATGAGGATCCTTCTCTACTCTTTGAAGACTCCTTGGAGCTCTTCTTTGGAGAGTCCTTGGGTTTGTCACCAGCTCCTGCTGGTCCTGTCGCGCTGTCTTTCTTTGCTTCAGATTTGGCGCGAAGCTTGGATACCGCTTTAGACTCTGGTTTGGATTCAGTCACCGCACCTGCCTTGCTCTCGCTTTTCGCGGCTGCTTTTTTAGTGGTGCTCTTCTTTTTGGTTGTCTTCTTGCTGACTGCAGACTTTGTTTCTGCCTTTTCAACAACCTCAGTGGACTTAGCCATGGAATGATCCTCTAACTGTCATCAGTGGTGCGTGCTTCGTCTCCGAAAGCATCGCTCTATGAACAAATATGATGTACTGGTTTGATATCGTGCGTGAATCTAAACGGTGCGTGAACAGCAAAACGTATGCTCTTCGACATGAGTTATGATCTTGAAAAACTCTGATTCGATGGGCGTTGATGCTGCCCGGGCGAGAACTATATTTGGCCGATCGATAGTCAATCTAGCCGAACTGAAAACCCAATATCCCTCTTCGATCCGAAACACGATGTCTCATCTATCTGTTGCGTTCTTGATTCTGACCCATGGACTCATACTGAGTTGGACCTGATCTTCGATGAAACGGAAGATGTGATTCGGATGAAATAGGAGATGAATCTACTTAGCCATTCGATGTCCGCTGCGCCAAATCCTTGCGGATTGAAGCGAGCACTCGAGCTACTCGGCCGGTGAGTTCATCAGGTAAGCCATTGTTGGCCACTATATAATCGGATCGTTTCCTCTTTTGTTCAAGTCCTAACTGTGCTTTTTCTCG